>Ga0209400_1001737_pt1 | contig 17153 bp, 12 predicted proteins | sample M_130807_EF_Meta_FD_187313 | JGI IMG/M metagenome (GOLD analysis project Ga0209400, IMG submission 187313) | Freshwater microbial communities from Lake Montjoie, Canada to study carbon cycling - M_130807_EF_MetaG (SPAdes) (version 2) | ecosystem: Environmental > Aquatic > Freshwater > Lake... | reverse complement strand
GATCGCGGTCTCTACGAGCAGTTCATGCGACGCCCGTGCGTGGAACTGGCGAACCGCTACCTGCGCGCATGGCCCGTCTCGCCGCGTCGCATGGCGCCCGTCGTCCTCGCCTGGCGCGCTGCCGCCCCCGGAGGGCGAACCGTGCTGACGCTCGAATCCGCGCGCTGGGGCGCCACGGGCGTCGAGTCGGCGACGAACACGCTGGAAGACCGGCCTGATGCCACCATCGACGTCCGCGCCGCGGGCGAGTCTGTCATGCGTGCCGTGGCCGTGGACATTGCGGAGGACGGCACCAGCACGTTCGAGCCCGCACCGCGGTTCGAGAGCGCCGCGTTGCCGAACGAGGAACTGCGCCTCGCCTGCGCCGCACGCATCGACCTGCGCGATGCGATCGCTGCAGACCCGATTGCCCTCGGCGGCCTGGCCGCCACCATCGCCGAATGGCGTTCGCTGCGTCAGGCGGACCTCCCGGTCACCGACCCCGCGTATCCCGGTCGGCCTCACCGACTCCGACTCCGCATCACCATGCCCGATGCGCCGCCCTTGCCGCCCTTCCCGGCCGGACGCTAGTCTTCGCCGCCATGACGAACGGCGCCCCCAACGACTGGCAGAACACCCCGCCCACCGGACCGAGCGGACAGGGCACGGGTTACGTGGAAGAGTCCTCGTGGCCGAGCTGGATCGGCGGCATCTCGATCGGCTTCGGCGCGCTCATGCTGCTCGGCAGCTGCCTGGGAGTGGCCGGCATCTTCCTGACGCCGTGGGGACTGAAGGCGGCCGGGATCGATGCGCCGCCGACGCCCGGACCCATGGTGATCGTCACCGGCTTCGATGCAATCGTGACCATCGTGCTTGGCACGATGCTCCTCACCGGCGGCATCGCCTTGCTCCGACGCCGCGAGAGCGGCATCCGCCGCCTCAAGAATTATGCCTACGTCCGCGTGGCGCTGGCCATCCCGCTGCTCCTTGCCGGGTTCTGGATCATGGGCCCGTCGGCCAAGTGGGCGGCAGACCTTGCTGCGGCATCCAACGACTTCAAGGAGTCGAAGAAGATCGCGGTGACCGAAGCCGAACGCGAGGCTGCCAAGAACACCGAACCGAGCACGCTGCAGGTCGGGTCCGCCGTGGCAGGCTCCGTGATCGGCCTCATCTACCCGGTGATCCTGATCGTCTTCCTGAGCAAGCCGCGCGTGCGCGAAGAAGCGGCACGCTGGGGCAACTGACCGCGCAAACTCGCGCCGACCCGTCAACGACCCGTCAACGCCTCGTCGACTCACGCCCCGTACTGCGCAGGCGGCGGGCATTCAACGGTCTCGCCGTCGAGCTCCACGCGCCACGCGTGCAGCGTGGGATACGGCGCATCCGCAGATCCGCCGTAGAGCGCATCACCCGCCAGCGGGTGCCCCAGGTACGCAAGCCCCGCGCGGATCTGGTGCCGCCGGCCGCGCCCCACCAGCTCCACCTCCACCAGGTCGTGCGCGCCATCCGCAAGCTTCTTGATCACCTGCCAGCGGCATCGCCCGCACTCCGGCGCATCGCCCTCGCGGCGCACGGTGACCTTGCGCGAACCCTTGTGGCGGCTGACAAAGTAGAACCGGAAGCTTCCCGTCTCCATCATGCCGGGGGCCACCAGCGCCAGGTAGGTCTTCTTGGTGCCCTGCGCACTGCCGACGCTCGCGCGCAGGCGCTCGTACGCGGCGGTGTTGCGCGCCACCACCAGGCAGCCCGAGGTACCCAGGTCCAACCGGTGCACGATGCCCGCTTCCGGGATCGCCGCCTGCTCCGGGTACGCGGTGCGCAGCCACTCCTCGACGGTCGGCGCGGACTCGCCGCCTTCCTCGGAGGCCGCGCCCGCGCGGGCCACGCAGTGCCAGCCCGCGGGCTTGGAGACAACGCGCCACTCTGCCCGCTCCGCCACGACAACAGGGGCGGAACCGGAGGCTTGAGACGCGGGATTTTCGGATGATTGGTCGGCCATTGGAGGGAGGCCCCGCGGCGGGGGCCGTTCGTACACTACCCGCAGCCATGCCCTACTACACGAAGCTCGGCCAGATCCCCAAGAAGCGCCACGTGCAGTTCCGCCGCCCGGACGGCGCGCTCTACAGCGAGGAAGTCTTCGGCACCGAGGGCTTCGTGGGCCCCACGTCCACGCTCTACCACATCAACCCGCCCACGCAGGTGATCGGCTGGAAGACGCTCTACGGCACCAAGCCCGAGTACATCGAGTCCGACGTGATGCGCATGCGCCACCTGAAGCTCGGCGCCATGCCGGCCAAGGGCGACCCCATCACCGGCCGCGTGGTGCTCTTCGGCAACTCCGACGTGGAGATGTCCATGTGCGTCCCCGACGAGAGGATGGACTACTTCTTCAAGAACGCCATGGGCGACGAGTGCATCTTCGTCCACTTCGGCTCGGGCACGGTGCAGACCACCTTCGGCACGCTCAAGTTCGGGCCCAAGGACTACATCGTGATCCCCAAGGGCATCACCTACAGGATGACCTTCGACAAGACGAAGGACGGCGAGCAAGAGCCTCGCTTCGTGGTGTTCGAGACGGCCAACGGCAGCCACATCGGCCCGCCGCCGCGCTACGTGAGCAAGCAGACCAGCCAGTTCCTGGAGCACTCGCCCTACTGCGAGCGAGACCTGCGCATGCCGGAGCTCCCGCTCACCTACGACAAGAAGGGCGAGTACGAGGTCCGCATCAAGGCCCGCGACCTGGTGCACAGCTACACCTACACGTACCACCCGCTCGACGTGGTGGGCTGGGACGGCTGCTACTACCCGTACTGCTTCAACATCGACGACTTCAGCCCGATCGTCGGCAAGCTGCACATGCCGCCGCCGATCCACCAGACGTTCGAGGGCCACAACTTCGTCATCTGCAGCTTCTGCCCGCGGCTCCTGGACTTCCATCCGGACGCCATCCCGGTGCCGTACAACCACTCGAACCTCGACAGCGACGAGATCCTCTACTACGTGGAGGGCAACTACAAGGCGCGCAAGGGCATCGAGCAGTGCTCCATCACGGTGCACCCGCAGGGCATCCCGCACGGCCCGCACCCGGGCACGGTGGAGAAGTCGCTCGGCGCCAAGGAGACCACGGAGCTTGCCGTGATGTGCGACACCTTCCGCCCGATGTTCCCCACCAAGGCCGCCATGGAGTTCGACGACCTGGCCTACCCCCGGAGCTGGGAAGGCGAGCACTTCCCGGTGTCGCTCGAGCAGCACCACGCCGACGGCGCGCATCGCACGGGCGCCAAGGCGAAGGGTGGGAAGGCCAAGGGAGCGAAGTCCGCAGGCGCGAAGACAGCAAAGTCAAAGCCGGCCGGGCGCAAGAGCCCGAACATCGGCAGCACGTGGCAGTGAGTTGGGCAGCGTGCGAAGCGGGTACTACGCGACTCGACCGCTCTTCGGCGTCCACTTCATGGCGAGTGTGCGCCCGGATGTCGCGCAATCACGCAGGTACAGGTTGATGAGGCTCTGATACGGAAGCTCGAGTTCCTCGGCGAGCTTCTTGAAGTAGCGGACGGTGGATTCATCCAGGCGGATGGTCACCGGCCTCTTCAGCTTGCGGGCGTAGGGGTTTGGCTTGGCCTTCGTGAAGTCGTATTCGCGGCGCGCGGGCTTCGTCTTTGCGGTGCGTGACATACATCCATTGTATGTACAGCGATGCAAACCCAGCGGAGTCAAGGACAAACTCACACCGCCGGCAGCACCACGCCGCGGCACTCGCCGAAGCCGATCCTCGGCAGGCCGGGCTTCTCGCACCAGCCGCGGATGATCAGTTCGTCGCCGTCCTGCAGGAAGCGGCGCTCGGTGCCGTCGGCCAGCGTGATGGGCTCGGTGCCGCGCCACGTGCGTTCCAGCATGCAGCCGCGGCTCTCCTTCGCGGGGCCGCTGATGGTGCCGCTGGCCAGGAGGTCGCCCGGGCGCATGTTGCAGCCGGTGGACGTGTGGTGCGCCAGCATCTGGCTCATGGTCCAGTACATGTCGGCGAAGGTGCCGATGCTCACGCGCGTGGGGGCCATGCCCTTCTCGCGCATGGCGGCGCTTGCGATGAGCACCTCGAGCTTGACGTCCACCACGAAGTCGTCGGACCACCGCAGGTAGTCGAGCATCGGCGGATCGGTCTCCTTGCGAGCCGGGCCGGGAATGCAGTACGGGCGCAGCGCCTCGAGCGTCACCACCCACGGGCTGACGCTCGTGCAGAAGTTCTTGGCGTTGAACGGGCCGAGCGGCTGGTACTCCCACTTCTGCACGTCGCGTGCGGACCAGTCGTTGACGATCACGAAGCCGAAGAGGTGCTCCGCGGCCTTCGCCACGGGAATGCGGCTGCCGAGCGCATTGCCCTGCCCGCCGAAGAAGACGCCCATCTCCAGCTCATGGTCGAGCAGCTTGCTCGGGCCGAAGCTCGGCGGGCCGTCGTCGGTGGCCGAGGTCTGCCCGTGCGGACGGCGCACCGGCGTGCCGTCCACCACGATGCTCGACGCGCGGCCGTGGTAGCCCACCGGCAGGTGCTTCCAGTTGGGCATCAGCGGCTGGTTCGGGCGGAACATGCTGCCCACGTTGGTGGCGTGGAACTCGCTGGCGTAGAAGTCGGTGTAGTCGCCGATCTCGGCGGGGACGCGCATGCGGAGCGCGGCGCGCTCCAGCAGCACCTCCGCGCGGCGCGCATGCTTCTCGATGCTGCGCGGGCCCTCACTCACGAGCCCCGCCACGAATGCGCGCGCCGTGTGCCAGTCCGCACCACCGAGCGCCATGAAGGCGTTCAGCGAGGCCTGCCGCAGCGCGGCCACGATCCGCGGCTCCAGACCCTCCAGCATGCCGAAGCCCGCGGCCTCGGCCATGTCGAGTGCGCAATCGCCGATGGCCACGAAGATGCGCGGCTCGCCCGGGCGGTCGGCCCGTTCGCCCACGCCCCACGGCAGGTTGGCGAGTGGGAAGTCCCCGTCGGCACGCATGGCGCCCGGGACCCAGGAGGCGGTGGAGGTGGTCATGTCGTTGCTCGGCTCAGGACTTGGCCGCGTGCGGCGGAAGGAGGTGGATGGAGCGGAGGTCGCCCAGCGGTTCGTCGAACGAGCAGCTGCCGAAACTGGCGCAGAACTTCTCGCGCGCCTCGCGCAGCTGCACCAGCGAGACGCTGCGGCCCTTCCAGGACACGGACATGGGCGAGAACTCGAAGTGCTTGCCGTGGTTGTCGGAGAGGAGCATCTCGAGCTCCTCCTGCTCGATCACCCCGTGGTGCAGGAGCGCCGCGCCGATGAACACGTTGACGAAGCCGAACTGGTCGCAGCCCACCGACTCCGCGCGGTGGCGGAACGGGTGGTGCAGCCCGGCGGTGGCCTTGAACGGCACGTCCGCGTGCTGGCACGCCACCATGAAGCGGGCGAGCGAGAGCGGATCCGGATGCGCGTCGGCCGTGGTGCCGCCGGTGCGGATCTTGGCGCCGGACTCCATCTCGGAGAGCGCGGCGATCATGCCGCGCGGATCCTGCTGCCAGGGAATCTCGAACCACGGGAACAGCGTCTCCGGCATGAGCTCGAGCGCGCCCTCCACGGAATTGGCGCCCCGCGCCTTGATCTCGATGGCGTCGATCACCGCCCGGCCCGCGCCCGGCTCGCCGTGGCGCTGGTTGAAGCGGTCGATTGCGTCCAGCTCGTCCTCGAAGGCTTCGTCGCCGGCGGCCTCGCTCAGGACGGTGAGCGTCCACGGCTCCTCGCTGTCGTCGCGGTCGCCGGTGGGCAGGAGCCCGTCCGCGCAGCGCTCGAACTCGCCGATCCGCTTCAGCGGCACCACCAGCCGGCCGAGCGCCCAGCGATCCTCGCCGGAGCGGTAGCGGGCGTAGTTGGCGACGGTCTTCGGCATGTCGAGCGACGCAGGCGGAAAGAGCCCTGCGTAATCGATGATGCCGTGCATGAGTGCGCGGGTGGTCTCCATGGGACGGGCATTATGCCCGTTGCGGGCCGTCCGCGTCCGGCGGCTCGGTGCGCGAGCCGTCCGCGGCCTCGGTCCAGTCAAGGCTGGAACCGAAGGATTCCTTCAGGGCCATGGCTGCCACCATGGCCACCGGGATCAGGATGGCGCCCACGAGCGCCGCGCCGCGCCACGGGGCGGACGGGTCGCCCGCATCGCCCGCGGCGCCGCCGCCGAAGAGCGCCTCGAACTGGTGCCAGAGAAGCGCACTGCCCGCCGCCGACCAGCGCACGAAGTTGGGCGCCGTGGTGGTGGCCGTGGCACGCAGGTTGGTGCCGAACTGCTCGGCCGTGGTGGTGACGAACACCGCCCAGTAGCCGGAAGCGAAGCCGATGGCGGCGCACACGCAGTAGAAGAGGTTGAGGCTCTGCGGACCCACCGTGAAGTACGCGGCCACGGTGACGGCGGTGAGCACGTGGAACGCCAGCAGCGCCTGCCGACGGCTGCGCAGCAATTGGCTCAGCAGACCGCTGGCCAGGTCGCCGAGCGCCAGACCCACGTAGCACCACATGATGGCCAGGCCAGGCTTCGGCTTGGCATCGCCCGCCATGCCGAGCGATGCGCCGATCACGTCGCAGTACTTCATCAGGACGCCCACGCAGTACCAGATGGGCATGGCCGCCAGCACCAGCGAGAGGTATCGCCGCGCGCGCGCCGCCGGCCACGCCAGCATCCACAGCGCACCGCGCCCGGTGGCGTGCGACTGCTTCACGCGGTCGAACATGCCGCTCTCCACCACGCCCACGCGCAGGAAAAGGAGCGCCAGGCCAAGCATGCCGCCCACCAGGAAGGCGTTGCGCCATTCAGCCACGTACTCCGTGACGAAATACGCGCATACCGCGCCAAGGATGCCAACCGTGGCAACCATGGTGGTGGCGAAGCCGCGCTGCTCCTTGCTCACCAGCTCGCTGACGAGCGTGATGCCCGCGCCCAGCTCACCGGCGAGGCCGAAGCCCGCAATGAAGCGCAGCGTGGCGTACTGCCCGTACGCGGTGCCCAGGCCCACCGCATGCAGCCACGCGAAGGCCGAGTCCGCGGGCACGTCCGCCACGAACGCATTCAGGATGTTGGCCACCGAATAGACCAGGATGGACCCGAACAGCATCTGCAGGCGGCCCAGCCGATCGGCCAGCACGCCCCACACGATGCCGCCGAGCACCAGTCCGGTGGTCTGCAGGATGTTGTCGAGCATGACGCCCGAATCGCGCAGGATCTTGTCGGCCACCATCTCCTTGGCGCGCTCCATGGCGGCCGCGTCGGTGAAGCGCGTCCGCGAGAGCATGTCTTCCTGCGCGGCCGCGATCTGCGTGGCCAGGATGTCCTTCAGGCTGCGCACCCGCACCAGCGCAAAGAGCAGCAGGTCGAAGATGTCCACGAAATACCCAAGCGCCGCCACGGTGGTGGCGAGGGCAACGTTTCGATCCTTGAACAGTGCTCGCACGGGGCTGCGGGCTCAGTGAGCGTCGGCCGGGGCCGCGCCGCACTGCTTCAGGAAGCGGCGGATCTCGGCGATCTCGTGCGTGTCTTCCAGGGTGTGGTGACCGCCCTTGGGGATCGGGAAGGTCATCTCGTGGCCGTTGAGCTTCACCTTCAGGTGGTCCTTCTTGGTCTCCTCGCAGGTGCCGCCGAGCCCCTCGAACATGTGGACGATGTCGCGCCAGTGGATGTTGTGCGACGTGGGGTGCGCGAAGATCTGACGGAGGGTCTGGTCGGGGTGGTTGCTCATGAATCGTGGCTCCTGAAAATGCCTGTGACGGCACCGAGTGTATCGCGAGGCGATGAACGCAAAAACGAAAGGGACGCGCGCCCGTGCGAGGCGCGCGTCCATGCTTTCGGAGAAATGATCCCTGCAGCTCAGCGACGGCGGCGAGCGCCGACGAGGCCGGCAGCGGCCAGGAGGGCCACGGCGCCGGGAGCGGGGACCGGGGCAGTGACGCCCGCGTAGCCCATGTAGAGGTTGGTGGCACCCACGTAACTGGCGCCGCCCGAGTTTCCGAACGGCTCGAGCGTCAGCGAGGTGATGACCACGTTGGGGTCGGTGAGCCAGAAGCCGCCGAACGAGTCGTCGGAATTGAAGTTACGGATGAGTCGCTCGCCGCTGGAGAGCGTGAGGGTCAGCTTTCCGCCAATGGAGCCACCAGCCGCATTGAAGAAGCGGAAACCGCCGCCGATGCCGCGAAGTCCGCCTTTGAAGTCACCTTCCTGCTGGGTCGGGCCGTCGAAGGTGAACTCCAGGGCCGAGCGAGCCGGGTTGGAGTAAATCAAGGTGTCGCCGTCGCCGGGGCGGTAGACGACCTGCACCGAACCGCTGGCGGCGGCACCGGACTGCGCAGTCCAAGCCCACCAGTTCGTCCGGGGATCTCCGTTGCCGACGGGGTCGTTGTAGTTGTAGTTGCCGGGCGTCAGGTCGGAGAACGTCTCGACGTACTCCATGGTGAACATCGAGCCGAAGAGGCTGGCGGTCGGGTCGGAACCAGCGAAGGCAATGCCGCCTGCTTCGCGCCAGTCGTCATAGTTGCTGGTTGCGTAGGCGTTGATGACGCCGGCAAGCGCCGAGCCAGTGACAGCCGCCGAGAGGGCGACCGCGATCATGGAGTTTCGCACGATTCAGTTCTCCGAAAGGGGTGAAAACAACAACTCGGGCCCCGCCCTACCGCTGATGCGGTCGGACGTCCCTTTGCCCCGGTGCTGCGAACAACGCGCAGCCCAATGATCTGCCTCTGGAGGGACAGGCGAGATCCGTGGGAGGAGTGGATCATTGGTTCTCGAAAAATTGTGAAGTTGCGGTTTGGCAGGCCTGCGGCATGCTCAACGGAGGCTGCCGCGGGTCGGCTGAACGATCGTTCCCTGGCGGTCCGGGCCGTGTGAAGCACCAGCCGCGCCCATGCCGATGACGTTCATCCGCATCGAGTTGCAGGGGCGTTACAATCATTTGACAAGCGGGCATAGCTCAGTTGGTAGAGCGTCAGCTTCCCAAGCTGAATGTCGAGGGTTCGAATCCCTTTGCCCGCTTTGGATGGAGATGCTGCTCGGGGTTTGGCAAGCGCTCATCGCCGGCGCAAGGCGCCCCTGATGATTGCCCCTGGCGCCACTCATCCGTTCATGTTTTTGGTCTAAACCGGGAATTTCTTTGGTTCCATGCGTCCAGAGGGTTACCCTTTCCGTTCCGGGACGAACCCGGGGAGGCTCCGAATCATGAAGAACCTAATCCAGGCGGCGGCGGTCACTCTGTTCGCAGTCTCCACGGCAAACGCTCAGCAGGCGGTGCAGTGGAAAGTAGCAAATGGGGGAAACGATCATTGGTACGCCTACGTTCCGACCACCACCGGAATTGCGGCGGAGGCTGCAGCCGAGGCCGCACATGGATACTTGGCCACAGTTACCACGGCAGCGGAGAACGAATTCGTCCGCAACGTTCTCGTCGTCTCCGGTCGCCAGACCGCGATGATCGGGCTCATCCAGGCAGATAGCCAGCCTGCACCGGACATCGGGTGGGCCTGGGTGACCGGCGAACAGGTGCCCTACACCAACTGGACCGACTTCGGCGGCGCGTATGGATTCGCAGCACCCGATGACAACCCATGCGCTGGCTATCCCGTTGGCGTTGAAGACAACCAGTGCAATCAAGGAGTGATGTACCTCGACGGTAGGTGGGACGACATCGAGCGGGGGCAATCGTGTGGTGGCTTTGCGACTTCGTCAATTGCGGTTATCGAATTCGACGCAGACTGCAACAGCGACGGCATAGTCGACTACGGCCAGTGCCGGGACGGCACGCTGCCGGACTTCAACCGAAACAACATTGCGGATTGCTGCGAGCGCGGAAACTCGTGCACAGTCAGCAATTACCCCGTGCAATGGCGCGTTGAGGATGGCGGCAACGGGCACTGGTACAAGCGCACCAGCATTCCGGGCGGCGGGACCTTTGATTCAATCCGCCAACTCGCGACTGCCAGCGGAGGAGACTTGGCTTCTATTCATTCGGCAGCACAAGACCGGTTCGTGCAGTCGATTGCAACGCCGTACTCTTGGAACAACGGGGCCCTCATCGGAACGAGAACGCCCCCCGGCTGCACGAATTTCGCATGGTCCGACGGCACCCCATGGGATTTCACAAACTGGGGAAGCGGCCAGCCTGACTGCAAGGTCGGCGATGGCGTTGGGTATTACCAAGACGGATGGCATGATCTCTATGACTTCGATGTCGCGTCGTTCATCACCGAGTGGTCCGCGGACTGCAATCACGATGGCGTCGTGGACTATGGACAAATACTGGTCGGAGAATTGAAGGATGGAAACTCTAACGGGGTTCCCGATGCCTGCGAGCTTCCCGACAGCGACGCCGATGGAGCGCCGGACCCCGTCGACAACTGCCCTGCAGTGCCCAACCCGGACCAACGCGACTGCAACGCAAACGGCATCGGCGAAGCATGCGAGTCGTTCACCGACTGCAACGCCAACAACGTCCCGGATTCCTGCGACATTGCCTCCGGAACAGAGCCGGACACGGACCACAACGGAATCCCCGATCCCTGCGACGACACCGACAATGACGGGATTCGGAATTCCGAGGACCGATGCCCCATGTTGCCCGGTGACGCCTCATGCGGCGGATGTCCGAGCGAGGTCTGCGCGGCCAGCCAGACGGTTGACGTATCAACGGGTAATCGGGGGCTCTGGTGCAACGGTGGAGTTGTCCAAACGAACCTGGGCGCGCCTGCGCTGAAGCAAGCAGCTGGCGATGTCCTTGTGACCGCGTACTGGGATGCGGATACCAACTACTATCCGATTGAGTTTGTTCGAGTACGCCTGGACGGAAACCAACTCGATGATCTGTGGGGGCCAGAGTGCGGTTGGGCATCACGAAACTTTTCCCTTTCCGCGCAATCCTTCAACGCGATGCTGGCCGATGGCACCATCGCGATCAGCGCGGAAACCGGACCGCAGACGGATTGCTTCTGCGGCAACTCGTTCAACGTTCAGTTCCGTTACCAATCCGGAGGGCTTCCTCCCGCCGGAAGCGATTACGACGGCGACGGAATTCCAATCGAACAGGACCTGTGCCCGAATCAGGCCGGGTTGCCTCAATGCAACGGCTGTCCTCCGAATGCGTGCGGTACCTGCGGCACTCCCCTTGACACCGACGCCGACGGCTCTCCGGATTGCATCGACTTTGACGACGACAATGACGGCGTTACGGACTCGCAGGATGCATTCCCGCTTGATCCGAACGAATCAATCGACACGGATGGAGATGGAATAGGAAACAATGCCGACCTTGATGATGACAACGACGGCGCCGACGACGCGTCGGACGGTTGCCCCTTCGACCCGATCAAGTCGGCGCCTGGCGTCTGTGGCTGCGGCATCGCCGACACGGACACCGACGGCGACAGCGTCGCGGATTGCATCGACAACTGCCCTGCAACACCGAACGCAGAACAGCTCGACTGCAACAACGACGGCATCGGTGAGGCATGCGAATCGTTCCCGGATTGCAACTCAAATGGAATTCCCGACTCGTGCGACCTTGAAACGAGCGGGGCATTCGGTGACTGCAACGCGAACGGCACGCTGGATTCCTGTGACATCGCCAGCGGTTTCGCGATTGACTGCAATTCCAACGCAATCCCGGATTCGTGCGACCTCGCCACGGGTGCCTCGCACGACGTCGATTCCAACGGCATTCCGGACGAATGCAAGGCCGACTGCAATGGGAACAACCTGCCGGATTCCTGGGAGGTTGCGGAGCAACTTGTGGACGACTGCAACTCGAATGTCATCCCCGACTCCTGCGAGAATGACATGAGGGAGTCCACGACCGGGAACATGGGCCGATTCGGACGGGGAGTCGATGCCGCCGGAACCCTTGCGTCCATGGTGCCATCGACGACCGCGGTGACCGTGGTGATCTCGGCAATCGGGGACCTCGGCGCGCCAACCGAGTTCGCGACGCTGAAACTCGGCGACACGGTCGTCGGTTCCCTGCTCTTCCAGACCACTGGCCACGACTGCCCCGCCCAGCCGGACGTGGCGACCTTGACCATCCAAGCGGAGCAATGGAACGCCATCGTGGCATCCGCTGGTCTCGCCGGAGACGTACCGGTGCTGTTGACCGGCTCGGTACTGGTTGACGCTTCGCAGTGCGGCGGTCGTGCGTATTCCGAGGTGAAGGTGATCTACGGAGGACCCGCGTATGACTGTGACCGGAATGGGCTGTCCGACCTCTGCGAGGTCGCAGCCGGATCGGGCGATTGCAACCGCAATTTCGTTCTCGATGCCTGCGAGTTGCTGGGTGGAACGGCACCCGATGTCGACTCCAACGGCGTGATCGACTCATGCCAGGTGGACTGCAACGCGAACGGCCTGCCGGACGCTTTTGAGCTGGCCCAGGGCCTCACGCCAGACTGCAACGGAAACCGCATCCCGGATTCATGCGACCTGTCCCAGGGAATACCGGACTGCAATGCAAACGGGGTTCCGGATACCTGCGACATCAGCATCGGCGATGCCCCCGATTGCAACAAAAACGGCATCCCGGATGTCTGCGACATCGCAGGCGGACTCTCGCAGGACTGCAACGGCAACGGGGTGCCTGACTCCTGCGACATCGTCGCAGGAACTCCCGACTGCAATGACAATGGCGTCCCCGATGCCTGCGACATCGCCGGGAGCATCGCGGACTGCAACGCCAACGGCGTTCCCGACGGATGTGACATCTCCAGCGGATTCAGCAATGACGTTGACATGAACGGCATTCCCGACGAGTGCAAGGCTGACTGCAACGGCAACGGGTTGCCGGACGCATGGGAGATTTCGCAGAATCTTGCCCCCGACTGCAACACCAACTCAGTGCCGGATTCATGTGACATCGCCGCAGGCGTTGCAAGGGATTGCGACGGCAATGCAATCCCTGATTCATGCGACATCGCGGCAGGGGAAACTGACAAGAATGCGGACGGGCAACCGGACCGCTGCCAATACCGATACGGTGACTTCGACCTGAACGGCACGATCGACGGCACCGATCTCGCCGTATTGCTCGGCCTGTGGGGCATTACCGATCCGGTCATTGGGGACATCACGGGCGACAACCGCGTCGACTCCGCGGATATCGGCGCGCTCCTCGGCAAATGGGGGCCCTGCCCCAATTGAACCTCGCCGGAGGAGGCCCTGAAGCATCAACGGCAAGATCCGCCCCCGCCTAGCGGGCTCGCCAAAGTTCCTGTATTTCCCGATTTTACTGTTCGATTTGCGTGATATCCGGCTAGTTTGATCGACTTAGCCACGGAGTTTGTGGGATCCTGCCGTTCGCGCCAAGCGGGGGACTCGTTCGGTGGCGAGCGGGCACCCGCAGCCTGCGCCCGCAAGTACGTGACGCCTCTTCCGGAGATTCGATCCATGGGACATTCCGCAACCCGCCGCTTCAACCTGACGTCGATGCGCCTCGCAGCATCCGTTGCCGCAGCTGCCGTCAGCGCCAGTGCCTCGGCTGAAGTCGAGTTTCACCTTGTCGATTGGACGCTGCCCACGACTTACAGCGGCTTGTACATCAACGTCCAGGCACTCACGACCGGTACCAGCTCTGGGGGCGTGTCAGGCTGGGACCTGAACATCTTCAGCGCGTCGGCCACGTCGGCGCCAGGGCTCATCAACTGGAATCGGCCGTCCCCCATTGCCAATTCGGGATTTGTGGTGGTCACTCTCCCCAGCCTATCCAAGGAGGTCGGCAACCTGCCGGCGGGCACGCTTGTCGGTCCGAATTCGACCTTCGACACAAAAGCATCCAGGCTCAGTCCCGACGGAGAGTGGCAGAGCAAGGCGCAGAACTACTTCGGCTTCCGGTTCGTGGCGCGCGACGGCCTGGTCCATTATGGGTGGGCACGCATGGCCATCGGTGCTGACATGAAGACAAAGACCATTAACCAGGTCGCCTGGGAAACCACGGCCGCTACGCCGATCCGCGTCGGCGATACGGGTGCCCCGTACGACCCCTGCGATGCCACCAATCCGACCCTCTCGACGGGCTTGAACGACGTGCGGATGAACGTCCGGGCCTTGGACCTGGCGACGGACTGCGGAATCATCCACAAGGCGAATTACTTCGCGTACAGCGTTCCGGTCGACGGCGAATACACCTTCGATACCTGCGTCAGCAAGGCAGACACGACGATGGTCGTCCTGGACGCATGCAGGGGCGGGAATTCCCTTGGCTGCAACGACGACGGCTGCGGGCTTTCGTCGCAGGTGACGCTCTCACTCACCGGTGGCAGCACCGTCTACGTGGCGATCGGAGGGTCGAGCGAGGCGTCCGTGATCCCGGACACCCTGTACGTCGACGTCCACACGCCACCGGTCGCGGCATGCGTGCAGGCAGCCGATCTTGCCTGCGGCGACAACGCGTTCGACACGGCAAAGAGCAGCAACGGCCCGCTGCGCGTGCAGGGATCGAAGTTCGGCGATGCAGTCGCAATCATGAACCATCCGGTCTGGTTCAGATTCTCGCCGCCCGTCACGGGCCCGTACGGGTTCGAGACCTGTGACTCGAACGGAGACACGCTCTTGGCGATCGGCGAGTACTGCCCGGAAGTCGGGAGCACATTCAGCCCCATTGCGTTCAACGACGATGCCCCCTGCCTGCAGGGGTACGCTGACCACAGCTACATCGACTCGACCAACAACGGGGCCAAGGGGCCCAATGCCGGATTCCCGCTGATGAACGACCTGGTGGCGGGTGCGGTCTACTACCTGTGCGTCGGCACGTTCAGTTCAAAGGAACAGGTGATTGGGTCGCTGCACGTGATCTGCCCGAAGTACAACACCTGCCCGGCGGACCTCAATGGTGACGGCGTGGTCGACGGATTCGACCTGGCACAGGTGCTGGCCTCGTGGGGCGCGTGCCCGTAATCAGATCGCCGAACGCTCGGGCCTCGTAGCCAGCACCGCCACCTCCGCCCGCATCGGCAGCGATGGAATGGCACCCGACTTGAGCGCGGCCAGCGCGCCGGCTGCGTTCCCCCACGCCATCGATTCCTCGAGCGTACGCCCTTCCGCAAGCGCCGCGAGCGCCGCGCCCACGAACGCGTCGCCGCAGCCCACCGTGTCCACCGCGTGGACCCGGTAGCCGGCATGGCGCAGGGTTCGACCGCCCTGTGACGCAATGGCGCCCGCCGCACCCAGCGTGATGATCACCGTGCCCTGCGGCATGCGCGCGGCGAGCGCGTGGAGCGCCATCTCCGGGTCATGGTGGCCAGACATGGCCTCGGCCTCGGTCTCGTTGGCGACCAGGCCCGCAAGCAGTGCCAGATCCACGCCGCGCACCGTGTCGTCCGCGGGCGCCGCGTTCAGCCACGCGCGCAGTCCCCGCGCGTGCGCTGCGCGGATGCCCGCCGCGAGTCCCGCGCATTCGTTCTGGAAGAGGACCAGGTCGCCCGGCACCGCCTGCGCCAGGAACGCTGCCACGTGCGCCTCCGGCAGTCGGGCATTGGCTTCGGGAGCCACCACGATGGAGTTCTCCCCGTCATCGGACACCATCACCACGGCCGTGCCGGACGATGTGTCATCCTGCTGCACGGCACCCACGTCCACGCCTGCCTGCCGGAGCGCGCTCACGACCAGCGCCCCGTCCGCCCCCGTGCGTCCGCACATGCGCACCGCGGCGCCGCACCGGGCGGCCGCCACCGCTTGGTTGGCACCCTTGCCTCCCGGATGGACCGCCAGGGAGCGCGCCAGCACGGTCTGGCCGGCCCGCGGGAATGCCGCCACCCGCATGACGCGGTCCACCACCAGGGAGCCCACCACGTGGAGTTGGGAAGCCATCCCCGGAGGGTAACTGGCGGCCAAACCGCGGATTCTGGAAATTCAGCCGCTGAGCAGTCGGAATTGCTTGCACAGACGGACCCTGAATCCGATCGTGTCCGCACGCATGGCCGGGGCGAAGTGGCGGATGCCACCGGTCCTGCGCGCCCTGCCCTCACAACGGGCGAGCACCAAGGACGGCGCCGATGGATCGTGAGCCCGAAATGACTACCCATTCCCGTGGGATGCCGCGCACGAACGGCGATCCCGTCGGGCCCGTGCGACGCACCCTTGCGGCCCTCGGGCGACTGCCGTCCGCCGCCCTGCGCCGTCCGCGCGTCCTCGGCGCGACGGCCGGCCTGGTGCTCTTCGCCTTCGCTGCCCTGGGCATGCTGGCGGTGCACAACTTCGCCAGCGACGACATCGAGTCCGCCGTCCGACGCTCGCTGCAGTGCGTGGCCATCGCCGCCGCGCGCACCGTCCCGGTGGAGGCCCACGCGCAGATCCACGACGCGGCGGACGAGGCCTCGCCCGCATACCAGCAGGCCGTGGCGCCCCTGGAGCAGCTGCAGCGCACGCTGCCGGACATCCGCTACGTCTACACCTTCCGCCAGTCCGCCGATGGCATCGTGTTCGTCGTGGACCCGACCACGGAAACGGCCCCGGTTTCCCGCCCGGACGACCACACGCCTCCCGGCACGCCCTACACGCCGACCGATGCGGCGATGATCGACGCCATCGCACGCCATGCCGCCACTGCGTCCGGCGAGGTCTACACGGACCACTGGGGATCGTTCGTGAGCGGCTATGCGCCCGTGTTCGCCGCCAACGGCAGCGTCGAGTGCTTCGTGGGCGTGGACATGGATGCCGCCACCTACCTGACGCACCTGCATGCGATCGACGCGGTGACCGGCGTGGGCACCGCCATCGCGGCCGTGTGCAGCGTGCTGGTTGCCTACGCCACGCATTGCCGGGCCACCCGCAGGCTGGCCGAGGAGGCGTCGATCCTCGCTGCGCGCGAGGAAGCCGTGCGCATGAGCCGCGCCAAGAGCGAGTTCATCGCCAACGTCAGCCACGAGATCCGCACGCCCATGACCGCTATCCTCGGCTACGCCGAGATCATGCGCGAGGATGCCGCCTTGGGCCGCATCAGCGACCTGGGAAGCTCCGCCGGCGAGGTCATCGCCCGCAACGGCCTGCACATCCTTGGCGTGGTGAACGACATCATCGATGCGGCGCGAGTGGAGGCGGGCGAGATGTCGATCGCGCGCTCGCCGATCGACCTGCGCTCCATTGCGCACGAAGCAGTGCAGTTCCTGGCAGCACGCGCCGCGGCCAAGGGCATCACGCTGCGCTTCGAGCCGGGAATCCGCGGCACG
>Ga0209400_1001736_pt1 | contig 17157 bp, 13 predicted proteins | sample M_130807_EF_Meta_FD_187313 | JGI IMG/M metagenome (GOLD analysis project Ga0209400, IMG submission 187313) | Freshwater microbial communities from Lake Montjoie, Canada to study carbon cycling - M_130807_EF_MetaG (SPAdes) (version 2) | ecosystem: Environmental > Aquatic > Freshwater > Lake... | reverse complement strand
GACCATGCAATTGTCGACGCCGAGCGCCGAAAAAGCAGCCAGAAGATGTTCAACCGTGGACACGCTGGCATCTGCCGGATCGCCGATGACCGTGCAAAGCTCTGTCATCGAAACATTGGACCAGACCGCGTCAATGATGCGTTCGCGACCGCCAGCAAGACCGGTGCGCAGGAAGGTGATGCCATTGTTGGCTTCTGCAGGATGCAGAACGAGACGAACCGGAGCATTGGAATGCACGCCCGCACCCTTAAGGATGGCGCGGCTGCGAATGGTCGTCTGAAATCCGAGCATTATCTCTTCCACTTTTACTGTGCGCTGCGGCATCACGTGACCTTTGCTGTCAGTCTTAGATGCGAGGCGCGGGCCCCAGTGTCGTCACAAACCATCTGCTTTGTGGCTGCTTTGCAGCCCGTCTTTTGGCAGGTCGTTCGTGCCCTCTGGCCGACCCGAGAGCCCTTCCCTAGCGGGAAGTGCCTGTGATTCCCTTAAAGCCAAGGCCCTTTGGAATGGTCGCAAAATACCCCCAAGCCTGTGCTGGCCTCAAATCACGCTTTGCAACCTTATGTAACAGTGAAAAGTACCTCAATGGAATCTGCGCGCGATGTCTGAAAATCGTTAAAAAACAAAATATTAGGCCCGCGTCTGGGGAGACGCGGGCCTGTGATTTTTTAACGCTTTAGAAAGGTCTGTTATCAACTCGTTTGGCGGCGCAGGAAGGCCGGAATTTCGAGCTGATCTTCTTCCATCGAGCGGGTCTGCTGGCCCGGGCGGCCCTGGGCATCAAAGCCGGCCTGAGCCACGCGCGGAGCCTGCGGGGCTACCGGGCGCTTGCCATATTCCTGATGGACCGGCGCGGGCGCTTGCGGCGCGCGCGGGGCAAATTGTTGTTGCTGGGGTTGAGGTTGCGGTGCAGCAGCACGTGGCGCAAGCGGCGCTTCTTCCTGCTTGCCGAGGCCCCCGATCAGACGATCGAACAGGGAGCGGCGGCCTGGGGCCGGCTGTTCACCCTGCGCGCGGATCAGGTCTTGGCCCGGACGCGGCAGATCATCAATGCTGGGCATGCGCGGCGCACGAACCGGCTGTTCAGCTACAGGCGGGATGAAAGCCGCGGCCGGCGCCTGATAGGCGTCTTGGCGCGGAGCTTCCTGCTGGACGGGCGGCGGCACGAAGACGGGCTTGGGCGCAACCGGCTGCAAATCGACGCCATGGGGCATTGGTGCAGGAGCAGGAGCAGGAGCTGGAACCATGGCGACAGGTTCGATCGCCATCGGGGGTTGCTCAAACAGCGGCGCAGGTGCTGGTGCTGGCGCAACCGCCAGCGGCGCGATGAACGGCGAGACAGCAACCGGAGCGATCGGCGCAGCAACAGGCTGTGCGAGCGGACGCGGCTGTGTCTGCAGGCGCAGCTTTTCCGTCACTTCCGCAATGCGGTCACCCGTTGTCGTCAGATCGCGCGCGAGGGCTGGCTGATCAATGCCCGTGGCGACAACCGACACGCGGATGACACCATCAAGCGACTGATCAAAGGTCGCACCGAGAATGATGTTGGCATCATCATCGACTTCCTGACGGATGCGGCTGGCAGCTTCATCGACTTCATACAAAGTGAGGTCGTTGCCACCGGTGATCGAGATGAGCAGACCACGTGCGCCCTTCATCGAGACTTCATCGAGCAACGGATTGGCAATCGCCGCTTCGGCCGCGAGGATCGCGCGACGCTCGCCCGAGGCTTCGCCCGTGCCCATCATCGCCTTGCCCATTTCGCGCATGATCGAGCGCACGTCGGCGAAGTCGAGATTGATGAGACCTTCTTTCACCATTAGATCGGTGATGCAGGCCACGCCCGAATAGAGAACCTGGTCAGCCATCGCGAAAGCGTCGGCGAAGGTCGTCTTTTCATTGGCGACGCGGAAGAGATTCTGGTTCGGAATGACGATCAGTGTATCGACCGCCTTCTGCAATTCGGAAATGCCCTGCTCCGCAATACGCATGCGGCGCTGGCCTTCGAACTGGAACGGCTTGGTGACAACACCCACCGTCAGAATGCCCATTTCACGCGCCATGCGCGCGATGACAGGTGCTGCACCTGTGCCCGTGCCACCGCCCATACCGGCGGTCACGAACACCATATGTGCGCCTTGGAGATGATCGCGAATTTCAGCCGCTGCTTCTTCAGCCGCCGCACGGCCAACTTCTGGCTGCGAGCCTGCGCCAAGCCCTTCGGTGACTTGCAGACCCATCTGAATGATGCGCTGCGCGCGCGAGGCTGTGAGCGCCTGCGCATCCGTATTGGCAACAATGAAATCCACGCCGACCAAGCCGGATTCGATCATATTATTGACCGCATTGCCGCCGGCACCGCCGACACCCGCTACCATGATGCGGGGTTTCAGTTCCCGCAACTCGGGAGCTTGGAGATTAATTGGCATCGTCTGGCCTCTCGACTGATATGCGGGGTCCCCCGCGCTTGCTGTTCTGCCGGATGTACGAATCGGCCGCCGCGCCGCTCCGATCATCCGAAGTTTCGTTACTTAGAACGCTGAACTCATCAGAAACTCTCACGGAGCCAACGTCCCATTCGGGACATGTATCCGTCCGTACCCGTCGCCTGCATCACTACCCGCCGCCGGGGCTCGAAATGTTCGATGCCGGCAACTTGCGGATAGACCAGCAAACCCACCGCCGCCGAGAAGGCGGGGCTCTTTGCTGATTCGGGCAACCCTTGAATACCTAAAGGACGGCCCACGCGCACCTGATTTGAGATAATTCTTCGCGCAGCTTCCGACATTCCGGTCAGCTGCGCGGCTCCCCCCGTCAGAACCAACCGCCGCCCAGCCTGTGGCGCAAAGCCCGCAGTCTGGAGTCGGTCCCGAACGAGCTCGAGAATTTCCTCAACTCGCGGCCGAATGATTCGCACAAGGTGCGATTTCGGCAGATGAATCGGATGCTCGCCATCTTCGCCGACTTGCGCAACAGAAATCGTCTCGCGGTCATCAGAAGGTGATGTCATGCAGGAGCCGTAAAGCGTCTTGAGACGCTCGGCATCGCTCAAACGGATCGTCAAGCCTCGCGCAATGTCCATGGTGACATGATTGCCACCAACAGCCACGGCATCGGCATGAACGAGGTGGCCGCCCGAAAAAACGCCGATCGATGTGGTGCCGCCGCCCATATCGATCAAAGTCGCGCCCATCTCGGCCTCGTCATCAACGAGGGCTGAGAGGCCTGCTGCATAGGGGCTTGCCACCATGGCCTCTACATCGAGATGGCAGCGCTCAATAGCCAGCATGAGATTGCGCGCCGCCGCCGCATCGGCCGAGACGACATGCATATCCGCGCCGAGTTGTTCGCCGATCATGCCTTTGGGATCGCGAATGCCCTTGCTCTGGTCGAGCGAGAAGCCCGTTGGCAAAGAATGGAGCAATGCCCGACCATTCTGCTCGGTGCGCGAGGCAGCCGCTTCCAGCACACGATGAATATCGGCATCCGAGACAGCGCGCGCGCCCACACCAACCTTGGCATGATAGAGCTGCGAACCGAGACGCCCGCCCGACAGATTGACGATGACGCTCTCGACCTGCACGCCAGCCATGCGCTCGGCCGCATCGACGGCCAGACGAATGGCATGTTCGGCTTCTTCCATATCAACGACCGTGCCGGCCTTGATGCCGCGCGAACGCTGGTGGCCAATGCCAAGAATACGGCAGCGATGGGTGCGGCCGCGCAATGTGTCAGAGGCTTCACCCGGCATGAGACGGGCAATGAGGCAAGCCACTTTTGACGTGCCAATATCGAGCACGGAGAGAATTGCACTTTTGCGCGCAGACAATGGACGCATACGCGGTGTCAGGCCCTGGAAGCTCAAATCTGGCCTCCCCTTGTGTTTTTCTTGCGGGTCTGAGATTCCGCGCGCGTTGCTGCCGCATCTGCGGTCAGGCGCATAATCATGCGGTCAGGGATGCGCAAATCAACGGACATCAAATCTTTGTCGAGAATGCGCATGTCACGCGACATTTGCGCAAATTTCGCGAAAGCGGCCTCCGGGTGAGACTCCGGTAGCTTGATCTCGAGACCCGATTCCATTTTTACATTCCAGCGGCGACCCGCAATCAACACGCCTGCGCGCACCTGATCGCGCAGATCGCCTGCATTTTCTAGGATTTTCAGAAATTCCGGCACGCGCAGATTGGCGTCTTCGCCAACTACGAAAGCTTTATGCGACAGGCGCGGATCAACAATATTGTCGATCGGCGTGCCCTCTTTCGAAATGACGTGGACCTGCCCGTCCTTCTGCCACAGAGCATAGGGTTCGCGCTCTTCAATCTCGACAACGAGGCGCGAGGGATAGAGCTTGCGGACGCTGACTTCTTTCACCATCGGCACATCAGCCAAGCGCTGACGGATGGCGGCGGCATCCAAAAAGGGGAGCGAGTCGCGTGTGGTGATGCCGGAGGCTGAAAGCAATTCGTCTTCCGACAATTCTTTCGCGCCGATGATCGTCACGCCTTCAATGCCAAAGCCCATCGACTTGGCGGCGAGATCTTGCACCGTGCCGAATTCTGTGACGAAGAGATCATATTGACCGCCACGCATGGCGCCTGCACCGGCGGCAGCAAAAATAAAACTGAGCGCGAGCAAAGTGCCAATGCCGCGCTTGCGCGCCAACACGCTCAAAACATGCAGCGTGGCTGCGCTCTTGTTGCGGCGACGACGGCGGAAGGGAAGTGGTGCGCGCGGCGCTTGCGGGCGAATGGATTGCTCACGCAGGGGCTGCGAAAAATGCAAGGCGGCGCCATCATGGATGGGCGCGGCAAATGCCGGATGCGCCGCGCCGGGAGCCCATTGCCCCCCTAGCGATCGCAGGACGCCTCTTCCACCATCCATCTGACAAGCCCACCGAACGACAAACCGGCATAAGCCGCGAGTTCTGGCACGAGTGAGGTCTCGGTCATGCCTGGCTGGGTATTGACCTCCAGAACAATGACCTCACCCGAACCATCCGGGCGATCATCGAAACGGAAATCTGCGCGACTCACGCCACGGCAGCCGAGGGCCTCATGTGCCTTGAGGGTCAATTGTTGAACGATCTGGTAAATATTTCCTTTAAGGTCGGCAGGAAGAATGTGGATTGAGCCACCTTTTGTGTATTTCGCGTTGTAATCGTACCAACCGCCGTCTGCCGCCCGAATTTCTATGATTTCCAAGGCCTTGTCGCCCATGACCGCGCAGGTCAATTCCCGCCCCGGCACGAATCGCTCGGCCAGCATGGCGTCCCCATAGGCCCAGTCATCTGCTCCTAAATGGGACGGAGGGGGGTCGCCGGCGTTAACGATTACCACGCCGAAAGAAGATCCCTCGCAAACGGGCTTCAACACATAGGGCGGGGTCATGACATGGGTCTTGGCCGCCTCATGACGGCTCACCACGCGACCTTCCGCAACGGGAATGCCTGCAGCCGCCATCACAATTTTCGCCTGCTGCTTGTTCATGGCGAGCGCGGAAGCCAGCACGCCCGAATGTGTGTAGGGAATTTGCAGGACTTCGAGAATGCCTTGGATGGTGCCGTCTTCACCCACTTTGCCGTGCAAAGCATTGAAGGCGACATCGGGTTTCAACTCACTCAGCCGCTGCGCAATATTGCGATCAACATCAATCTCGGTGACGCGGAAACCCTCGTCGCGCAGGGCTTTTGCGCAAGCAGCCCCCGAACGCAGAGAGACTTCGCGCTCTGCCGACCATCCGCCCATCAGCACGGCCACATGCTTGCTCATGTCTCTCACTCCATGCGCGTCAGGCAATGCCGATGCGCTTGATTTCCCATTCAAGCTCGATGCCCGAATTGTCTTTCACACGACGGCGAACTTCTTCACCGAGATTTTCAATGTCGGCCGCTGTGGCATTGCCGCGATTGATCAGAAAATTGCAGTGCATTTGCGACACTTGCGCATCGCCCTCCACAAGACCCCTGCATCCCGCTGCATCGACCAACTGCCAAGCCTTGGCACCTTGCGGATTTTTGAACGTAGAGCCGCCTGTCTTCTCTTTGATCGGCTGCGCAGCTTCGCGCGCGGCTGTGATCTCATCCATTTCGGCCAGAATGTCAGCCGGATTGCCGGGGCGGCCCTGAAACAAAGCCTGCGTGAAGATGATGTCAGCGGGCACAGTCGAGTGGCGATAGGAAAAGCCCATATCGGCATGGGTGAACACATGCGCCCTACCCTGACGATCCAATCCGCGCGCTTCAATCAGCAAATCGGTCGTCTCGCCACCATGCGCGCCTGCATTCATGCGCAGCGCGCCACCGATGCAACCGGGAATGCCGCGAAAGAAAGACAGGCCTGCAATGCCCGCATCAGCCGCAGCACGCGCGACTTTGACATCCGGAGCAGCCGCGCCAGCGCGAATGCGCGTTCCATCTTCTACCGTAATTTCAGTGAAAGCTTTTCCCGCCAGCCGCATGACGACACCGGGCACACCGCCATCACGAATGATCATATTCGAGCCCGCGCCGATCAGGGTCAGCGGAATTTCTTGCGGGAGATTTTGCAGGAAATAGCAGAGATCATCTTCATCGGCGGGGGTAAAAAACGCCTGTGCCGGACCGCCTGTGCGAAACCATGTAAAAGCGGCCAAAGGCTGATCCGCGACAAGGCGTCCGCGCAGCTGCGGCATCAACGCCTTCAGCTCCCGCGTGATGTCGGGAAAGCGCATCTTACTTTCCCGCCTTCAACTGTTCTGGCAGAGCATAGGCCCATTGCGTAATATTGCCGGCGCCCAGAAACACAATGTAATCGCCCGGTTTTGCGATATCGCGCACGATGGCTGGCACATCTTCGGGGCTGTTGAGTGCCAGCGCGCGGCGATGACCATGTGCTTTGATGGCTGCAACCAAAGAGTCGCGATCAAAGCCTTCAATCGGTTTTTCACCAGCGGCATAAACATCGGCAACGAGCACGGCATCTGCATCATTGAAGCAGGATGAGAAGGGCTCGAACAAAGTCTGCAAGCGCGAATAACGATGCGGCTGCACAATCGCAATCACCTGACCCTTGGTCGAAGCGCGCGCGGCCCGCAGCACGGCGGCGATTTCAACGGGGTGATGACCGTAATCATCGAAAATCTGCGCGCCATTCCATTCACCCGTGCGGGTGAAGCGGCGCTTCACGCCACCAAATTGCGACAGAGCCGTGCGGATGGCGTCGCCACTCATGCCAAGCTCATATGCGACCGCAATAGCAGCAGTCGCATTGAGCGCATTGTGGTGACCAGGCATCGGCAAAACGAGACCTTCGAGATAGGTCGCGGACGCCGTCTTGCGGTCACGGATCAGCACATTGAATTTGCATTCACCGCCCGCCAGATCGACGTCGAGCAACCGCACATCGGCCTGCGGATTTTCGCCATAAGTGATGACGCGACGATCTTCGATTTTTCCGACCAGCTCCTGCACCGTCGGATGATCGAGGCACATGACGGCAAAGCCGTAGAAAGGCAAATTTTCGATCAGCGTGCGGAAAGCATCTTTGATCGCATAAAAAGTTTTGAAGTGATCAAGATGTTCGGGATCAATATTGGTGACGACCGCCACATCGGCAGGCAGCTTCAAGAAGGTGCCGTCGCTCTCGTCGGCTTCGACCACCATCCATTCGCCTTCACCGACGCGTGCATTGGTGCCGTAAGCGTTGATGATGCCGCCGTTCACCACTGTCGGATCAAAGCCACCTGCATCAAGCAAGGTCGCGACCATCGACGTGGTTGTTGTCTTGCCATGCGTACCAGCTACCGCCACGCATTGGCGAAGGCGCATGAGTTCAGCCAGCATTTCAGCGCGGCGCACGACAGGAATGCGGCGCTCGCGTGCGCCTGCCAGTTCGAGATTGTCGCGGCGGATGGCTGTCGATACGACCACCACTTCGGCATTACCCAAATGATCCGCCGAATGGCCGATGAAAACCTTCGCGCCTTTTTCGCGGAGGCGCTTCACGTTTGCATTCTCAGATGCGTCAGAGCCCTGGACTTCATAGCCAAGATTGATCAGCACTTCGGCAATGCCAGACATGCCGATGCCGCCGATACCGACGAAGTGAATCGGTCCCAGTTCGCGCGGCAGTTTCATCTAGCGATCTCCTCACCTGCGGCCACGCGCTCGACCAGATCGGCGAGGCGCTGCGCAGCATTGGCTATGCCCGCGTCCTTGGCGGCTCCCGCGCGCTGCGTCAACCCCTCTGTACCAAAGGCGGCGCGCCCGAGCGCTGCGGCGAGCCATGCAGGGTCAAATTGGCGCTGGTCGATGACCTCGACCGCACCGGAGGCCTTGAGCTGCGCGGCATTGGCAGCCTGATCCTGATCCAGCGCATGGGGAAAGGGCACGAGAATGGCCGGACGACCAATCACGGCCAGTTCCGAGACAGTGGATGCACCCGAACGGGCGATGACCAGATGCGCCTGCGCGATGCGCACGGGGAGATCTTTGAAAAAGGGAGCGACTTCGACTGCGAGATTCATCTGCGCATAGGCATCACGCACACGGGCTTCATCTTCACCGCGTGCTTGCTGGACGATGACGAGCCGCTCTTGAATGTCACGCGGCAGCATGGCGATGGCAGTCGGCACCACATCCGACATAACACGCGCGCCTTGCGAGCCGCCGGTCACGAGGATGCGCAATTTGTCATCATCAAAGGTGGGATACGGAATCTGCGCCGCATCTAGCACGGCGGGGCGCACGGGATTACCCGTGGTGCGGGCTTTGGCGAGTAATGATGCACCAGCGCCCGAGAGAGTCGGAAAACCCGTCGCAATGGCGGTGACACCACCCGCGAGAAAACGATTGGCGCGACCAATGACGGCATTCTGCTCATGCAAAACACTCGGCACATTCATCAGGCGCGCAGCCAGCATGGGCGGGACTGTCGGATAACCACCAAAACCAACCACACAAGCGGGTTTCACGCGGCGCAGAAGCGCCATGGCTTCGAGCGTGCCGAGGCCAAGCGTGACGGCTGCTTTCAATTTCGAGACGAGACCACCACCTGTCGGTGTCGCGGCCGAGACCGTGTGAATAGCATCAGCCGGAAAAGCGCCGCCAAAATTCAAGGCGCGATCATCCGTCACCAGCTCAACACGATGACCGCGCGCTTTCAACACGCCAGCCAAAGATTCCGCCGGAAAGAGATGGCCGCCTGTGCCACCTGCTGCAAGAAGAATGGGCTTGCTCACGCGGCACTCACCGGACTCTCGATTTCGGCACGTGGCCTGCGTCGCGTGACCGCAATCAAAAAGCCCATGCCAATGCCAAGCGAAATCATCGACGAGCCACCATAGGAGATGAAGGGAAGCGTCATGCCTTTGGCAGGCATGAGATGAAGATTCACCGCCATATTGATCGCGCTTTGCACACCAAAGAGGACGACGAGACCGGCCGCAGCAAAACGGCAGAAGGGATCATCATTTTTGGAAGCCACGATCAAACCGCGCAGCACGACAATGGCGAAAATCAGCACGATGAACATGCAGAAGATCACACCGAATTCTTCGCCTGTCACCGCAAAAATAAAATCCGTGTGACTGTCAGGCAGAATGCGCTTCATCGTGCCCTCGCCCGGACCCTTGCCGAGCCAGCCGCCGGAGATGAAACTTTCCATCGCTGTATCAACCTGGAATGTATCGCTGGCATTGGTGCCACCAGCACCCGGATCCAAAAACTTGTCGATACGACTGCGCACATGGGGCACGAATTTATAGGCGAAGAGAACGCCCGTCACGCCAGCACCACCAATGCCCATGACCCAGAGCCAATGCAGACCCGCCATGAAGAACAAAGCGGCCCAGACAATCGAAATCAGCATGGTCTGGCCAATGTCAGGCTGCAGCACCAGCGGAATCACAGTTGTCGGCAAAAGTAGCATGGCGATGATTGTGCCCGGCACATCACGACGACGCGCACCTTCCGAAAAAGCCCAAGCGGCGAGAATGACGAAAGCGGGCTTGACGAATTCAGATGGCTGCACGCCGAAAATCCAGCGCTTCGAGCCCTTCACTTCGACACCATAAAGCAGCGTCAAAACGACGAGCGCCATAGAGGCCACATAAAGCAAAAGCGCGAAGCGACGCACGTAGCGCGGCGGCAGAAAAGAGATGCTGACAAGCACCACCGTACAAGCGCCCAAGAAAAGCACCTGGCGATTGACGAAATGAAAAGCTTGCAAACCCAAACGCTCGGCCACAGCGGGCGAACCCGCCATGGTCAGCACAATGCCAAGCACCATGAGCGCGCCAAGGCCTGTCAAAAGCCAGCGATCAACTGTCCACCACCAATCGGCGAAGGGGCTGCGTTCGGCGCGTGAGACCATGGGCTTCTTCCCTTAGCGCAATTTCAGCGTGGCCAGACCAATCAAAGCCAATACAAAAGCAATGATCCAAAAGCGGACCACGATTTGCGACTCTGACCAGCCGAGCTGCTCGAAGTGATGATGAATTGGGGCCATGCGAAACACGCGCTTGCCCGTGAGTTTGAACGAAACAACTTGCACGATGACCGACAGAGCCTCGACCACAAAGAGGCCGCCCACAATGATGAGCACGATCTCGTGCTTCACCGCGACCGCCACTGTGCCGATGAGACCACCGAGCGCGAGTGAGCCCGTATCGCCCATGAAAATTTGCGCAGGCGGCGCATTGAACCAGAGGAAGCCAAGGCCCGCACCAATCAAAGCGCCGCAAACGACGGCGAGTTCGCCCGTGCCGGGAACAAAATTAATGCCAAGATAAGTCGCGAAAATCGCATTGCCTGCGACCCAAGCGATGATCGCAAAAGTGCCCGCCGCAATCATGGATGGGACAATGGCCAGACCATCCAGACCATCGGTGAGATTGACCGCATTGCCCGACGCCACAATGACGAAAGGCGCGAAGACCAAAAAGAACCAGCCGAGATCCAGCACATAACCATTCACAAACGGGATGGAGAGGCCTGTTGTGGCAGGCGTGCCAAAATACATCATGATGAAGCAGGCCAAACAAGCAATGGCCGCTTCACAAGCCAAACGCAAGCGACCCGAAAATCCGGCATGCGTTTGTTTCGTCACTTTCAGGTAGTCATCATAAAAGCCGATGAGACCGAAGCCGGCTGTGACCAACATCACCACCCAGACAAAGTGGTTCTTCAGATTAGCCCAGAGCAAAATCGAAACAAGGAGACCTGACAAAATCATCAAGCCGCCCATCGTTGGCGTACCTTTTTTTGTCAACAGATGCGATTGCGGGCCATCGGTGCGGATCGGCTGGCCCTTGCCCTGCTTCAAACGCAAAGCAGCAATGATGCGCGGACCAAAGAAGAAGACGAAGAAGAGTGCTGTCGCCGCAGCGCCACCCGTGCGCACGGTGATATAGCGGAACACGTTGAGCGGCGTGAACCAATTCGAGAAATCCGAAAGCCAAAAGAGCATGGATTATCCTTCAAACTTGTCTTTTTGCGCGTGACGCTCTTTCAGCGCCTGCACAATGGAGCCCATTTTGCTCCCGTTAGAACCTTTGATCATGACCACATCGCCCGCGACCACTTGGTCCACCAAGGCATCGCAAATATCAGCCGCACGCTCGCCATAAAGCCCGCGTTTGCCCGCTGGCAAGGCCTCATACAAAGCCTTCATGCGCGGACCCACTGTATGCACAATGTCGATCGGAAGAGCTGCAATGGCCTCAGCCAATTCAGCATGAAACTTCAATTCATCAGGACCAAGCTCAAGCATGTCTCCGAGCATGGCGATGCGGCGACCGAAAATAGCGGGCATGGGCACTTGCGCCAGCAGAGTAAGTGCCGCGCGCATCGATACCGGATTGGCATTATAGCTTTCATCAATCAGCGTTGCCGGTGCACCACTAATCTCGAGCGTGATTTGTTGGCCGCGACCTTGCGGCGCTGTGACATGTGCCAATTCTTGCGCAGCCGCTTGCATATTCACGCCAATAGCACGCGCCGCCAGCAAAATAGCGAGAGAATTTTGCGCCAGATGACGACCCGGCGCCCCCAAACGATAGGTTAAACGCTCGCCCAAAATATCGGCTGTCACTAGCGAGCCATCAGCCTGCGCCTCAAATGAGATGAGACACGCATCAGCGCCCGCTGTTTCACCGAAGCAAAGAATATTGCCTGCACTCGATGAGCGCGCCGCATTGTCGAGACGCATATATTGTGGTGTGTCGCGCGGAATAATGGCGACGCCACCAGCTTCCAACCCATCAAAAATTTCAGCCTTGGCATCGGCAATCGCTTCCACCGTGCCAAGATTTTCCAAATGCACCGGCGCAATGGCAGTAATCACCGCCACATGCGGGCGCACCATTTGGGTGAGTGGGCGAATTTCGTTAGCATGGTTCATGCCGATTTCGAAAATGCCAAAGCTGGTTTCAGCAGGCATGCGCGCCAATGTGAGCGGCACGCCCCAGTGATTATTGTAAGACGCTACCGAAGCATGGCCCCGGCCGAAAGACGAGACAATGCCTTTCAGCATTTCTTTCGTGCTGGTCTTGCCAACCGAGCCGGTGATGGCGACCACCATGCCCGTCATACGACGGCGCGCAGCGCGGCCCAATTCTTCCATCGCATGCAAAACATCATGCACAACGAAAAGCGTGCCGAAGGTTTTCAGCGAATCCGCATGGGCTTCATCGACAACGGCAGCGGCGGCCCCTTTTTCGAAAGCTTTTTCGACAAAGGCATGGCCATCATTGGCTTCGCCACGAATGGCAAAGAAGAGATCGCCCGGTTGCAATGTGCGCGTGTCGATGGAAACACCATAAACGGCAGGCACGCGCGGGCCCAGCACGCGCGCATGCATCGGTGCAACCAGTTCAAGCCCCGTCCAGAGCGGCATGTCTTTGATTGTTTCACTCATGCGGCACACTCCGCCAAAGCGGCGCGGATCGCCTCATGATCGGAAAAGGGCAATGTCTTTGTGCCGATGATCTGGCCTGTCTCATGGCCCTTGCCCGCGACAACCAGCACATCACCGGACTGCAACAGAGAGACCGCATGACGGATGGCTTGCGCGCGATCTGCAATTTCAACCGCACCTGGTGCTTGCGCCAAAATAGCAGCCCGAATGGCGCCTGCATTTTCCGAACGCGGATTATCATCTGTGACAATCACAAGATCAGCCTGCGCACTGGCAATAGCGCCCATGATCGGACGCTTGCCCTGATCGCGATCACCGCCGCAACCAAAGACGACCATCAATTGGCGCGCAGCCAATGGGCGCAAAGTGGCGAGCACTTTATCGAGCGCATCGGGCTTATGCGCATAATCGACGAAAATGGGAGCCCCATTTTTTTCGCCCACACGCTCCAGACGCCCCGGCGCGCCTTGCAAATGTTCAAGTGCCGCAAAGACTTTTGGCGCATCCGCGCCACTGGCAATGCACAGGCCCGCTGCGACCAACGCATTCGATACCATGAAATCTCCCGCTAGCGGCAAGAGAAGATCATAGGTCTGGCCTGCATAGCGCAAGGAAATGCGATTGCTGTCGGCCTGCGCCTGCGCAGACACCAGCACAATATCCTGGCCTTTTTCACCCACCGAAAAAAGTTTCGAACCGCGCTTGGTGATGACGGAAGCGACTTGTTCAGCCACATCGCAATCAGCGTTGAGGACGGCTGTTTGACCCGGCTGCATCAACGTATCGAAGAGGCGCATTTTGGCTGCGAGATAGGCTTCGATCGTGGGATGATAATCCAGATGATCGCGCGACAGATTGGTAAAACCTGCCACACTGAGACGCACACCATCCAAGCGGCGCTGATCAAGACCATGGGATGAAGCTTCCATAGCCAGATGCGTCACGCCTTCGCCCGCGAGCTCGTCCAGAGTGCGATGGAGCGTCACCGGATCAGGCGTGGTAAGCGAGCCATAAGTCGCGCCCGATGGTTTTACCACACCCGTCGTGCCCATTGCTGCGGCTTGCAGACCAAGTGTTGCCCAAATCTGGCGCGTGAAAGAGGCAACAGATGTTTTGCCACTCGTGCCAGTGATAGCTGCAATGGTCGCGGGCTGGTGCGCATAAAAAAGGGCAGCCGCTTTTGAAAGGGCCGCGCGTGCGTCGCCGATTTTCACAAAGACAGCAGGGAGAGGCGCATCGGGCGCGCGCTCACCCAAGATGACACTGGCGCCTTTTTCGACGGCCATTTCGGCAAAGAGCATTCCATCAGCGCGCACGCCCGGCACGGCGATAAAAACAAAATTCTTCGACACGGCACGACTATCCGCAGTGACGCCGCTGATCTCGCAATCAGCAGCGCCTTCCGGCCATTGCGCGGCCGGAATATTCAAAGCGGAAAGAAGGGGGCCAAGTTTCATCAGCGGGTCGCGCTCCCGCTTGCATTGACACCAACACGCACCAGCGCGGGGAAAGGATCTTTCGGCGCTTCGGGACGCGGAGGCGCGCCCAAGAGCGGGCCTGTGCGTTCCATGATTTTGCCTGTCACCGAACCCGCATTCCAAGCCGCTGTGCGATAGCCATGCGTTTCGGGCAAAGGCTGGGGCTCATCCATCACAGTGAGATAGAGATATTTCGGCTTGTCTGAGGGAAACACTGCCGTGAAGGTCGTAAACACACGATCTTTCACATAGTGGCCATTGATTGCTTTTTCAGCAGTGCCGGTTTTGCCACCCGCAAAATACCCCTTGATGTCGATATTCTTAGCCGAGCCCGTTTCCGCGTTCAGGCGCATGAGGTAACGCATGGCTTCGCTGGTCTCGGGCCTGATCACGCGCGGCGCATCCTTCTTGGCATCTTCTTCACTGCGCTTCAAAAAAGTAGGCGTGATGAGATAACCACCATTCGAGAGCGCAGCGACCGCCATCATGGCTTGCAATGGGGCAACAGCAAGGCCGTGACCGAATGCAATGGTCATGGTGCTAAGTTCGCTCCAGCGCTTGGGCACCATAGGCTCGGCACTTTCCGGCAATTCCGTGCGCATACGATCCAGCTGACCCATTTTGCGCAAGAAGGCTTTGTGACCCTCGATACCAACACCCAAGGCAATTTTCGCTGTGGCGATGTTGGAGGAGTAAGTGAAGACTTCCGGATAAGTCAGAACACGGTTTTGCGCATGGTAATCGCCAATCTTGTGGCGGCCATAACGCAAAGCGCCGCGCGCATCGACGGAGGAGCGCAGATTAAACTTGTTGCTGTCCAGGCCCATGGCAAGCGTCAGTGCTTTGAAGGTCGAGCCCATTTCGAACACACCCACCGACATGCGGTTCATGCGGTTGGGGTCCAGCGCATCGGTTGGCACATTGGGGTCAAAATCAGGATAAGACGCGAGCGCGATGATCTCGCCCGTATTGACATCCATAATTGCCGCCGCACCCGCTTTAGCTTTGAATTTTTCAACACCTTTCACCAGCTCATCACGCAGAGCATGTGTGGTTTTGAGATCAATCGCCAATTGCAAGGGCGAGAGATCGGCCGCAGTCATGGAGAAGCCTGCACCTTTCAGATCACCCAAGCCCTGATTGTCGATGTATTTTTCAATGCCCGCGATGCCTTGATTGTCGACATTGGTTGCACCCAACACATGGGCTGCAATCGGTCCATTGGGATAGACGCGCTTGTTTTCAGGCACAAATTTAATGCCCGGCAGACCAAGGCGAAACACTTCTTGCTGTTCAGCCGGACTAACAGCCCGCTTCACCCAAACAAAGCCACGACGCGAGCCGAGACGTTCGCGCAAATCATTGGCATTGAGACCGGGCAGAACAGCGGTGAGCAATTCGACCGCTTCATCCTTATCGATGATGCGGCGAGGCTCAGCAAAGATCGAAACGGTTTTCACATCTGCCGCCAGCACTTCGCCATTGCGGTCTAGAATATCTGGGCGCGCAGCGGAAGCGGCCTCGGAAGCAGCGCGGCGCAATGTCTGCGGCTCGGGCTTCATGCCCAGATAGACAAGCTTACCGCCGATCACGCCATAGAGCGCGATAAAGCCGAAAGCGACGATGCGAATGCGATGCGTGCTCTTGTCAATACGAGTGCGCATGAGATTGGAAAGCAAACGCATAAAGCCGCCGCTTTTAGCGGCAGGCTTTTTCTCGTCGGCTTCAATGAAATGAACTTTGGGGCCTGGATGCTGGCCTTGCGGATCGAACGGTTTCATCGCGCGGGCCTCACAGAGGCTTTTGCCACAGGCTTTTTCTCATTGCGTGGCGCCATGTCACCCAAATCACTCAAGCCCAAAGCTTCGAGCTTGCGACCAATGGAATCAACCTTCGGCGGCTGGTCTGGCATCTCGCTAGGCGACTGAATGATCTGGCTATGGGCGAGCTGCTGCAAATCCAGATGACGATCGCTCAGCATTTGCAGGCGCTCAGGGCGCATGAGGTACGACCATTCCGCGCGCAGCATGTTGATCTTGTCTTGCTCAGCATTGATCTGATGCTGAATCTTCACGATCTGCTCTGAATAGAGAATCGTTTCATATTTGATCGAATAGGCGTAGACGGCCGAGCCGACCAGAGCGCCAATAGCGAGAACATTCAAATAGCGCAGCATGTCAGCGCCCCTTGCCGTGTTCGGGAAGGCTCGCGAGTGAGGCGAGCGCGGGATCAAGTCCGAGTGCGGCAACATCTGTGCGGATGCCAGCACGCAACCGCGCCGAACGGGCGCGTGGATTGGTGTGTGTTTCTGCCGGACCAGCGGTGATCGGCTGCTTGCCTTCCAGCATGAAGGTGGAGGGCGGCGGCACAGGCTCACCGGGCAACAGGCGAGATGTCGCGCGACCACGGTTCGAGCGCAGTGCAAAGAACTGTTTGACGATGCGATCTTCCAGCGAGTGAAAACTCACCACCGCCAGATGACCGCCGGGGCTGAGCAATTTTTCAGCCCCTGTGAGCGCCTTCACCAATTCACCCAGCTCGTCATTCACCGCAATGCGTAGGCCCTGAAAGGAGCGCGTGGCGGGATGAATATCTTGCGGGCGCGCAGGAATGATGCGCCCGATCAGCTCAGCCAATTCTTTGGTCGTCGTATAGGGCTGGGTTTCACGATCATGCACAATGGCGCGCGCAATGCGGCGCGAGGCGCGCTCTTCGCCATAATGATAGAGAATATCGGCGATCTCTTCTTCGCTGGCGCTATTCACAATGTCCGCCGCGCTGCG
>Ga0209400_1001735_pt1 | contig 17174 bp, 12 predicted proteins | sample M_130807_EF_Meta_FD_187313 | JGI IMG/M metagenome (GOLD analysis project Ga0209400, IMG submission 187313) | Freshwater microbial communities from Lake Montjoie, Canada to study carbon cycling - M_130807_EF_MetaG (SPAdes) (version 2) | ecosystem: Environmental > Aquatic > Freshwater > Lake... | reverse complement strand
GCACAATGCAGATGTGGTCATTGTTGATACTGCTGGTCGTTTGCACAACAAAGTGGGTTTGATGAATGAATTGGGTAAGATAAAGCGTGTCATGTCAAAAGTGAAAGCCGATGCACCACATGAAATTTTATTGGTTTTAGACGCCAGTACTGGTCAGAATGCCTTTGAACAAGCCCGTCAATTTGTAGCCGCTACCGAAGTGAATGCCTTGGCTTTAACCAAATTAGATGGAACTGCCAAAGGGGGTGTAGTGCTTGGTATTGCTGATCAATTCAAGATACCCGTTAAATACATAGGCGTTGGAGAAGGAATAGAAGACCTTCAACTTTTCAACAAAACAGAATTTGTAGACTCATTGTTTAAAAGCTAAATCAAGAGCAATTGAAAACAAAATCAAACAAGCAGGATAAAATCAATATCATTACTTTAGGTTGTTCAAAAAACATCGTAGATAGTGAAGAATTGTATAGCCAATTAAAGGCGGGTGGGGTAGATGTGGTGTATGAATCACAAAAGGATGATGCCAATATTGTGGTCATCAATACATGTGGTTTCATAGACAATGCCAAAGAAGAAAGTATCAATACCATTATTCGTTGGGCAGAAGCCAAACAAGCAGGCGAAATTGATAAATTATTTGTGACGGGTTGTCTTTCTCAACGCTATAAGCCAGACTTGGAAAAAGAAATTCCAGAAGTTGACCAATATTTCGGAACCACACATTTGCCTCAATTGTTAAATAGTTTAGGGGTTGATTACAAACACGAATTAATCGGTGAAAGAAAACTAACCACGCCTTCGCATTATGCTTATTTGAAAATTTCTGAAGGCTGCGACCGTCCTTGCTCATTTTGTGCAATTCCAATCATGAGAGGCAAACACCTTTCTAAATCATTCGAGCAACTGGAAATTGAAAGTAAGGGCCTTGTAAAAAATGGCACCAAAGAGATTTTACTGATTGCTCAAGACAGCACTTATTACGGCTTAGACCTATATGGAGAGCGAAAATTGCCAGAATTACTCAGAAGAATGGCAAACGTCTCGGGTGCAGATTGGATTCGTTTACATTATGCTTATCCTTCACAGTTTCCATTAGAAGCTTTAGATGTAATGAGGGAATACGAGAACATTTGTAAATACATTGACATTCCTTTACAGCATGTAAGTGACAACATGTTAAAAACCATGCGCAGGGGAATTACAGAAAAACGTACCCGCGATTTGGTTGAAACCATTCGTTCAAAAGTTCCTGGAATTGCCATTAGAACCTCGTTAATTGTGGGTCATCCAGGCGAAACAGAAGCCGATTTTGAAGCTTTGTGCCGGTTTGTTGAAGACAGCAAATTCGACCGATTGGGTGTGTTTACCTATAGCCACGAAGAAGGTACCCATGCTGGGAAAATGGCTGATGACATTGACCAAGAAATCAAAGAAGAAAGAGCTGCCATTGTTATGGATATTCAACAAGGAATTTCTGCTCAAATCAACCAATCAAAAATTGGTAAAACCTTTAAGGTATTGTTTGACAGAAAAGAAGGCGATTATTTTATTGGCAGAACAGAAGCGGATAGTCCAGAAGTTGACAATGAAGTTTTGGTAAAAGCAGCCAATCAGTATATAAGGGTAGGCGATTTTGCAAATGTCAAAATTGAACATGCTGAAGATTTTGATTTGTACGGAACAGTAATTGCTTAAAAATGGAAAGAATTCCAGTTCAACAAACCAATTTGGTTCCAGAAATTGTCAAAGATTACCTGAACCAAAAGCCTGAACTGAGCTCCTTTTATTCATTTTCCAATCAACTTAACCAATACGAATTCCTCAAAAGGAACAAAACAAATTTTGCTCCTGAACGAAGAAATAGCTTACACGCGCAACTGCTTATACAATACCAAAATTCAGGCATCGATTTACATAAAAGTTCAAACAAAGGGGTATTTGAAAATGTCCAATCGCTTTTGGCAAGCACCAGCTATACGGTTTGTACAGGCCATCAATTGGTCTTATTTGGCGGCCCACTGTTTACAACTTTCAAGATTTTAAGCACCATTAAACTTGCCAAAGAATTAACAAAAGCAAAGCCCAAAGAACCTGTTATTCCCATTTTTTGGTTGGCTAGCGAAGACCATGATTTTGAAGAAATTCAATCGGCTTACATTGCAGGAAAAAATTTGACATTAGACATAGCTCACCAAGCTGAAGCAGTTGGAGAGATGGTATTGCAAGGAATTGAAAAACTCATCGATGAATTGGCCTCAAGTTTGCCTTCAAATGCAATGGCAGATGCGTTTGTTAAGCAAGTTAAAGAAGCTTATCAGAATGGTTTTACATTAGCTAAATCTAGTATTAGGTTTTACCACGAATTGTTTGCAGACTTTGGATTGGTCATACTTGATGCCAATGCCAAAAGCTTGAAAGAAACATTGATTCCTGTCATTAAAAATGATGTATTGAATCAATCAAATTTTGAAGCCCAAAAAGCATCAGATGCAATATTGGGAAAACAATACCGACTACAAATCAATGCCCGTCCAATCAACTTTTTTTACCTCAACCCAAATGGCGAGCGTTTTCTGATACAAGCAACTAAAAACAAACAGTTCATTTTGTCTTCAAAAGCTGATTTGTATAGTGAAACAGCAATCATTGAGCTCATTGAAGATTTTCCTGAACGATTCAGCCCCAATGTGAATTTACGCCCGCTTTACCAAGAAATGATATTGCCAAATTTGGCGTATATAGGGGGTCCCTCAGAAATAGCCTATTGGTTGCAATTAAAATCAATATTTGAGTTGAATCAAGTGCAATTCCCCATTTTGGTTTTGCGCCACATGCAAGCATTTGTAGATGCCAACTTTGCATTGGCATTAGAAAAATTGAAATTAAAACCTGCGCATTTGTTGTTAACAGCATCCGAATTAGAACAAGTATTTTATGCGCAATCAGAATTGCCGGGAATTGACAAACAAATTGCAGAAATAGAACAGAACTGGCAAGAAATTTACGAAGCAAGTTTGAAGGTAAATGATGAGATGGCCAAGACAATTTTGCAAACCAAACTCATAGACAGAAAAGATTTGAAGTCAATTCAAAAACAATACATCACTCAGCGAAAAAACAAATTGGCACTTCAATTTGAAAAAGTTATAAAACATACGAGCCAATTGTATCCTGAAGGGAAATTTCAAGAAAGAATTGAACAATTGATAAATTTTGAAAGCGTAAAAATGAAACCCTTGTTGAGTGAAATCTTGAATGAGCTTGACCCATTCAACGCAAGCTTCTTATTTTTCGATTTGTAGTTGATGCAAGGTGATATGCCATAAAACAATACCAGCAGTAACAGCCACATTCAATGATTTCTTTTCTCCAAACTGAGGAATTTCAATATGCAAATCACATAGGTCAAGAATGTTTTTTGCCACGCCTTCCACTTCATTTCCTAGAATCAATAATGTTTTGTCAGCTGCTGAAGGGCTGAAATCTTGCAGCATAATGGCTTGTTCACTTTGCTCAACTGCACAAATTTTAAAACCCTCATTTCTCAAACGTTCAATCACTTCTATAGGGTCTTCTGTGTATTCCCATTCCACAGTTTGAGTTGCTCCTAAAGCTGTTTTCAAAATTTCTTTATTGGGAGGACAAGCACAAATTCCAGTCAGCCATATTTTTTTAACAGCAAAGGCATCAGAACTTCTAAAAATAGACCCAATATTCAAGGCCGAACGTACATCATTAAGCAATACTTGCATAGGCTCAAAAGTAGTGAAAAGGGCTAACTATTGTATCATTTAGGTTGTTTACTAAAAGGGAAAATGCAGGGGCAATGCACATTTCTTTGTAGATAAAGCCAAAAGTGGAAGTTTTTAGTTAACCAATATTCATGTAATTTGGCTATTGTAAATTGTTAATAAACAGCTTCATGAGAACAGTAGCTTTAATTGGTTTTATTTTAATACAAATTCAGTTTCTTTTTGCTCAGGAAAAACCTGTAAAAGAAAAACTTGAAAGGTTAAAATCGCCTGATATGACTGTGCTTGGGAGTGACAACAAGTATGGCAACAACCAAGGTGATACCAATGAGATAATCCCTTACCAGAATTTCTCTCGTTTTTCAGCAGGAGTTCATTTTGGAGTAGCCTATTACATTGGAGAAGTGCCTATGGACGCTGCCTATCCAGCCTATGGGTTTTCAGCAAAATATGCGGTCACACATTTTACAGGCTTGAAATTTCAATACATGCAGGGAAGTGTTTCAGGTACTTCAACTTCAAATAATATTGTAGATCCATACAGTTATTTCAAATCAGATATTGCTTCCTATAGTTTGCAATCGGTATTCAACATAGGCAATGTCAATTTTTTAAAGAGCAAGCCTCGTTTTCGTGTTAATTTTGGCATAGGTGCAGGCTTGTTCAGTCATCAATCTATAAATGATTATTGCGCAAGTATTGGGATAAATGACACCATCAATAAGTCAAATTCAGGTACGTCTTTCTTTATTCCAGTTCAAGTGGGGGTAAAGCGAAAATTGAGTGAGAATTTAGATTTTGGGCTAGACTTATCTTACAATATTGGTACCAATGATTTTTTGGACATGAACAACTCTACACCTTTAAACGATGTGCATGGTTATGTTACGGCAGGAGTTACCTATAATTTTGTTTCGAAGAAAAAAACAACCCATTTAGAATGGGCCAATCCAGTTGAAAAAATATACAAAGACTTGATGCAGGCCAAATTGGATGCCGAAGCCTCTTTAAAAAATGATGGTGACCAAGATGGCGTTCCAGATGCCATAGATATAGAAAAGAATACCAAATTGGGTTATAAAGTTGACAGCAAAGGTAAGACCTTAGACAGTGATGACGATGGCATTCCTGATACCAAAGATTCGGATCCTTATGGATTCAGTAAGTCATTGGCTTTGTATTTTCCTGACATGAAAGTGGGTGGTGAAAATGCCAATATTTTGCAGTTCAGTGACTCTATTCCAAGAACTGAGTTTGTCACCATTTCTGAAAGTAATTACGGATTGCCAACCATTGTGTTTCCACCAAATGGATTTACAGTACATGTTGAACAATATGGTTTGTTACAGCAAATTGCACGTATCATGATTGTAGATACCAGTGCCTCTTTATTGATCATTGGCCATTCTGATAACAACAAGCCGGATTTAACGCAGTTGACTTTGTCTGAAAAACGAGCCTTAGAAGTAAAGCGTAAATTGTACAGGATTTTTGAAATTGACGACAGAAGAATGTTGGTATTTGCCGAAAAAGACCCTTATATCAAAAAATACAGGTTGAGTACTGAAGGCTTGAACAGAAAAGTAGAATTCAGAATTATTCGTCCTAAGAAATAATTATTTTTGGTCCCAAGGAAGTTTGCCAATTCGGTACATAAATCTTGAAATAACCGCCTGCTTTTTTCTAATATAGCGTGTGGGTTGATCGGCCTTCCATCTTCTAGGATTTGGGAAACAAGCCACAATAACTGCAGCTTCATTTGCTTTGAGTTTTGATGCTGGTTTTCTGAAGTAGAAATTTGAAGCAGCTTCTGCTCCATAAACACCGTTGCCCATTTCAATGATGTTTAAATACACCTCCAAAATTCTTTTTTTAGTCCAGAGCAATTCTATACTTGCAGTTACGTAAACCTCAAGAATTTTTCTGATCCAGCTTCTGCTGGGGGTAAAAAAGAGGTTTTTTGCAGTTTGTTGACTGATGGTAGACGCACCTCTTGGTCTTTTCCCTTTCTTGAAACTTTTCTCTATGGAATCCCATATCTGTTCAAAATCAAAGCCTATATGTTTGAAGAATTTTGGGTCTTCAGAAGTGATGGCCGCCAAGCAAATATTCTTGCCTAATTTTTCAATGGGTTCCCAGTCTTTTTTTAAGCGGATAGGGTCTTCTCCAAAGGCTTGGTCAAAGATTCGAACAATTGGCAAAGGGGTGATGTAAACAGGTGTAACCCTATAAATGATGATAAAAAATAAACTGACCTGAAACCAAAGGAGCAACAATTTTAGAATGAAGTTTCTAAATTGTTTCAACCTGTTCAAGAAAGATTTTAATTTTTTTCCCATCTCTGCAATTTTAACTATAAAATTGAAATAAGTTATTCAATAATAAATTGTAGGCATATTAAATCAAATTAAACAAATGCTAAAAAGGAAATTTGTAATTTGCATATCTATTAATAAGCACAGATGAAATATAGAAAAATTGGAAATTCTGGTTTGGTGGTTTCTGAAATCAGTATAGGTACTTGGTTAACTACAGGTTTAGGAATTTCAAAAGATGCAGCATTTGCCTGTTTTGACAAAGCAATCGAATTGGGCATCAATTTTATTGATACCGCCGATATGTACAACAGAGGTGAATGTGAGAAGGTGATTGGCGAATATTTAAAAACAACACAAAGAGAAAATGTAATCATCGGAACCAAAGTATTTGGCCCAATGGACGACCATTGGATGACACAAGGACTTTCTTTGAGACATATCAGAAGTGCTTGTGAAGGCTCTTTGCAACGCTTAAAAACAGATTATATCGATTTATACCAATGCCATCGCTACGATATTGACACGCCATTGGAAGAAACTTGTTATGCCATGCACAACCTCATTGAAAGAGGCTATATTTTGCATTGGGGAGTGAGCCAATGGTCGGCGGTACAAATTACCAATGCACTCCGTATTTGTGAGAAAAACAATTGGAGAAAACCCGTCTCAAATCAACCCGTTTACAACATGCTCAACAGAAGTTTGGAAGTAGATGTAATGGATGTTTGTGTGAATGAAAATTTAGGTTTATTGGTGTATTCTCCCTTAGCTCAAGGTCTATTGACGGGTAAATACCAAGCAAACCATGTTCCAGAAGACAGCCGTTTGGCAAGTGAAAGCATGAAGAATTGGTTTCCAACCAAACGCATGAATGAGGACTATTTTGCCAAGCAAGAACAATTACAAGCCTTGGCAAATGAAATAGGATGTACACTATCTGCATTGGCTTTGTCATGGATATTAACCAAGTCGCCAATTAGTACTTGTATTACGGGTGCATCCAAAGCCAATCAAATTGAAAACAATCTGGAGGCTTTGCATGTAGAATTGAATGCTGAACACTTAGAACGCATTGAACAGATTTTACAAAATGCCCCAATTGATCAATATACGGGTGTTCGCATTGGATACGGAATCATAAAAAGAGGATATTAATGCTTGCATTCAAATTAAGAATATTGTTTTTTTTCTGCCTTGGCGCTTTTTTATTGGATAGCTACGTTTGGCAGGCATTCAAAACCATAACAAAGAACAAAAGCGAACGATTCAAGAAGCGCTTGTTTTATATTTATTGGGCTATACCAACAGTAATTATTTTGTTTTTTGTTCTCTTTCTTTTCAATGATTCGCTCAATCAATACAAATACATCAGAACCTATTTTCAGGGTTTCATCATGGTATTGTACAGCGCCAAATTATTGGTATTTATTTTCTTGCTTGCCGACGATTTAAAGCGAGGATTGCTATGGATCAAACACCATGTATACAGGCTGCTTTTGGGGAACAATAAAAAGCAAATTTCCCATGATAAAATAGAAGAAGCGGAGGAAATTATTGAAGAAAATATTCAGCCCAAAGAATTGCAGATGAACAGGTCTGAGTTTTTAGCCAAAGCTGGATTGATTACAAGTGCAGTTCCATTTGTGTTGCTTACTCGAGGCATGTACAGAGGTGCTTACAATTACCAAGTAAGAAGTTTAGAAATCATCTTGCCTAATTTACCAGCTTCATTTGATGGTTTGAAAGTGCTTCAAATTTCAGATATACATTGTGGAAGTTTCTTAGACAGAGCCGCTGTTGCCAGAGGCATTCAACTCATCAAAGAGCAAAATGCAGATTTGGTTTTGTTTACAGGAGATTTGGTCAACAACAAAGCAGAAGAGGCGCAAGAATGGAAAACCTTGTTTGCAGAAATTTCAGCGCCAATGGGGGTGTTTTCAATTTTAGGGAACCACGATTATGGAGATTATGTCAACAACTGGAAAAGCCCAGAAGAAAAAGAAGCCAACTTCAATGAATTACTCAGCATTCACAAAGAAATGGGTTGGAATTTACTTCGAAACGAACATGTATTGTTAGAAAGAGAAGGCAAACAAATTGCCTTGATAGGGGTAGAAAATTGGGGAGACAAAGCCAGGTTTCAGAAAAAAGGTGATCTCAAAAAAGCCATTCAAGGCATGCCTGAAGTGCCAGTAAAATTATTGATGTCACATGACCCGAGTCATTTTGAAAGAATCGTGAGCGTTGAACACCAAGACATCGACTTAACATTTTCAGGCCATACGCATGGTTTCCAATTTGGAGTAGAATTTGGTCCTATCAGGTGGAGTCCATCTCAATATATTTACAAACATTGGGCCGATTTGTATGAAAAAGGAAACCAGAAAATCTATGTCAACAGAGGCTTTGGATTCTTAGGTTATCCCGGTAGGGTAGGTATCATGCCAGAAATTACTGTGCTGAATTTATACCGTTCTTAGTTAAATATTATAAATACCTTCAATTGGCATTTTTCTGCCAGTTCCAAAGGATTTGCTTGATACCCTCAAAACTGGAGGGGCTTGCCATCTTTTCCATTCATTCATATTCACCATTTTCATTATTTTTTGAACCAGCGGCGCTTCAAATCCTTTTTCAATCATTTGTTGAAAGCCCAAATTATCCTCCAAATACAATTTTAAAATCTGGTCCAATACTTCATAGGAAGGTAAACTGTCGGAGTCTTTTTGATCAGGCCTTAATTCAGCAGAAGGTTCTTTGTGTAGAATGTTTTGAGGAATGATTTCATGTTCTCTGTTGATGAAATTACACAATTCATAGACCTCAGTTTTGTATAAATCACCAATCACAGACAAACCGCCACACATGTCTCCGTATAAGGTTCCATAGCCAACCGCCAATTCACTCTTGTTAGAAGTATTCAGCAAAATATATCCAAATTTATTGCTCAAAGCCATCAATAAAATAGCCCTAGATCTGGATTGAATATTTTCTTCCGCAATACCAAAAGGCGTATCTTTAAAATAAGGGTTTAAACTATGCTCAATGGCATTGATTTGCGCTTCAATAGAAATGTTATGGTATTGAACCTTTAAGTTATTGGCCATTTGAACTGCATCTGAAACGGAATGTTCACTGCTGTATTTTGAAGGCAACAAAACAGCCAATACATTTTCTGAACCCAAGGCTTTTACCGCCAAATACAATACCAAAGCAGAATCAATTCCACCCGACAAACCAATGATGGCTTTTTTAAAATTTAGTTTTTCGAAATAATCTTGAATGCCTAAAACCAAGGCTTTTTCAATACTTTCAGCGGTGTTCAAGAATTCATGATTGGGGAATTGATTGCCAATCTTTGATTCAAAAACTTTGTCTTTCAATTCAAAACTCTGCAAGTCTTCTTCAAACATGTTCAATTCTGCAATGGTCTCTCCATTTGCATTCATGATAAAAGAGCCTCCATCAAAAATCAAATCGGTTTGGGCGCCTATATGGTTCACATAAACAATTGGTAGCTTGTATTTAAGGGCATTTCTTTGCGTCACTCTTCTACGCGTTTGCAATTGTGTTTTTGAAAAGGGAGAAGCTGCAATATTGATGATTAAATCAGGATTCAGATTGCACAAATGCTCCATTGGACTGGATTGGTACAAAGAAACATCATCCAAATTCCATAAGTCTTCGCAAATAGTTAGCGCAATTTTATGGCCATTGATTTCTACAATTGCTGTATTGTTGCCAGGTTCAAAATAACGGTACTCATCAAAAATATCATAGGTAGGGAGCAGCTGTTTGTGAATGGTATTTTTGATTTGTTTGTTTTCAATAACTACTGCCGCATTGAACAAACGTTTTCCTTTTCCCGTTTTGTTGTAAACTGGGCAGCCTACAATCGCGGCAATTGTATCACAAGTTTCAGCAATGCTTGCCAATGCCTTGTTTGAATTGTCTATAAACGAATCAAAATCCAGTAAATCTTTGGCAGGATAGCCACATGTAGCAAGCTCAGCAAAAACAATCAGTTGAGAACCTTCCTTCTTAGCCTGAGCAATGGCTTCAAGCATTTTTTTTGTATTGAGTTCAAAATTACCCGGATGGTAATTCAATTGTGCCAAAGTTATTTTCACAAATCCTTTATTGAAAGCCAAATTTAATAGATTTTTTCGATGTTTGATGCATATATTAAATTGATTTCCTTGGCAGTGCTCGCTCAGAATATGTAATATTGAAACATGAAAACACTTTCACATTTTTCTAAATTGATTCCCGTTCATATTGGCTTGGTCGTATTCACTGTATTTAGTTTTACTGCATGCAATCAAGGCGCAAAAGCACCAGTAGAAAACATTTTCATTCAGCGGTTTGACCAAGATTTATTTCAACAAAACAAGCAATATTCGCAAGCACATTTCGATTCATTGTTTATGAATTATAAAGGCTTTTACCAGTCGTTTTGTACAGACATCATCAATATTCCAATTGCTGATTCTGCAAATCATTTCAGTAAAACGCTTTTGTCTTTTGTGCAATACCCAGGCATCATTTCATTGAAAAAAGATGTGGACAGTGTGTTTCAAGATTTAACTTCTGAAGAAGCAGAATTGTCAGCAGCAATCAGCATCTACAAAAAAGAAATTCCAAAAGCAGCTCCTGTTCATTTGATCAGTTTTATTTCTGAATTTGGGTATGCAAATGTAGCCTATGATACCATTATTGGCATAGGTTTAGACTTGTATTTGGGTGCCAATTATCCTGTATACCCTGCCTTAGAATTCCCCGCATTTATGGTCAAGAAATTGCAAAAGGCCTATTTGGTTCCAAATACAGTGAAGGCATTGGGTTTTTCAAGATACGAACAACAAGTTACCGACAAGCGTTTTCTTGCCATGCTATTGTTTGAAGGCAAAATCAAACATTTCACCAAAACATTGTTACCTGAAACCCCAGATACTTTGATTTTTGGTATCAGTGCTGCGCAACTCAAATGGTGTCAAGAAAATGAAGCCATGATTTGGGCCCACTTGATTCAAGAAAAATTACTGTACAGCAAAGAAGCAAGTAAAAACCTTCGTTATTTCAATGACGGTCCCTTTACATCGGCACCAGGTGTTCCTCCTGAATCAGCACCAGCAATTGGAACTTATATGGGCTACCAAATTATACAAGCCTATTTGGCCAACCAATCGAACGAAAGTTTAAACGACTTAATGAACAACAACAATTGGGATGAAATTTTAAAGAAAAGCAATTACCATCCAAAAAATTAAGCATAAAAAAGGAGTTCAATTGAACTCCTTTTTTGTTTAGTTTTGGTATGCTTCTATTGGCAAACACGCACAAATTAAATTTCGGTCTCCGTGGGTATTGTTTACTCTCCCCACACTAGGCCAGAATTTTGCATGTTTTATATAAGGCAATGGATACACGGCTTCTTGTCTGCTGTATGGATATATCCACTCCTCTGCAGTTGCCATCATTGCGGTATGAGGTGCATTTTTCAATACATTGTTGGCTTTGTCTGCTTTGCCTTCTGCAATTGCATTTACCTCTGCTTTAATTTGCAACATGGCATCACAAAAACGGTCTAATTCAGATTTTGGTTCACTTTCAGTAGGCTCAATCATGATGGTTCCAGCAACAGGGAAACTCATGGTTGGCGCATGGAAACCATAATCCATCAAACGCTTTGCAATGTCTTCCGCTTCAACTCCTGTATCTGCTTTGTATACACGTGTATCTAAAATCATTTCATGCGCACATCTTCCTTTGCTACCCACATATAAAATTTGGTAATCTTTTTCTAAACGTGCTTTGATATAATTGGCATTCAAAATGGCATATTCTGTGGCTTTTTCTAAACCTTCAGTACCCATTAATCTGATATAAGCATAAGAAATCAATAGGATGGAAGCACTACCCCAAGGCGCTGCAGAAACAGCAGTCATTGCGTGTGCACCACCATCCATATCAACTACACTGTGTCCAGGTAAAAATGGAACCAAATGGGCTGCTACTCCAATAGGACCCATGCCAGGACCACCACCACCGTGAGGAATACAGAACGTTTTATGTAAGTTCAAATGACAAACATCTGCCCCAATATTGGCTGGGCTTGTTAAGCCAACTTGCGCATTCATATTGGCGCCGTCCATGTAAACTTGACCTCCATACTGGTGAATCAAATCACAGATTTCAGTAATTTGTTCTTCGAAAATACCGTAGGTAGAAGGATAAGTAACCATCAAGCAAGCCAAATTGTCTTTGTGTAACATGGCTTTTTCTTTCAAATCTTCAATGTCAACATACCCATTTTCAAGTGTTTTGGTTACAACCACTTTCATGCCAGCCATCGCAGCACTTGCAGGGTTTGTTCCGTGAGCTGACGAAGGAATCAAAGCAATATTTCTATGCGATTCACCTTTGTGTTTAAAGTATTCTCGGATCACCATCAAACCAGCATATTCCCCTTGCGCTCCAGCATTTGGCTGTAAGCTGATGCCCGCAAAACCCGTTACTTCTTTCAACGCATTGCTTAGTTCTTCAAACAATTGCGTGTAACCTGTAGCTTGATCTCTAGGAATGAAAGGATGCAATTGGCCAAATCCTGGTATGGTAACCGGAATCATTTCTGCTGTTGCATTCAATTTCATGGTACAAGAACCCAAGGCAATCATAGAATGGCATAAAGAAAGGTCTTTAGATTCTAGGTGTTTGATATAACGAAGCATGTCATGTTCGCTGTGTTTGCTATTGAAAATCTCATGCGTCATGAAATCAGATTTTCTTTGCATGGCACTCGGCACTTGTAAGTTTTGCATAGCAACCCATTCGCAGTTTTGTGCTTTGCCATTGCTTAGCATACTTAGCAATTTATTGACATGTTGTACGGTATGTGTTTCATCTATGGAAATACGAATGCAAGTATCATTCACTAAGGCAATATTGATTTCTGCTGCAAGACATTTTTCGTACAATTGTTTGGCTTCTGTGCTTTCAATACTGATGGTGTCAAAATAAGTAGTGTTGATTACTTTCAAGCCCTCGCTTTGAAGTCCATTTGCCAAGCTAGTAGTTAAGCCATGTATGCGACCAGCAATTCCTTTCAAACCTTTTGGTCCATGGTAAACACCGTACATTCCAGCCATGATAGAAAGCAATACTTGTGCAGTACAAATATTTGAAGTTGCTTTTTCTCTTTTGATATGTTGTTCTCTGGTTTGTAATGCCATTCTCAACGCATGATTGCCTTGGCTATCAACTGAAACACCAATTAACCTACCTGGCATTTGTCTTTTGTAGGCATCTTTCGTGGCAAAAAATCCAGCATGCGGTCCACCGTATCCCATGGGTACGCCAAATCTTTGGGCAGAACCCACTACTACATCAGCGCCCCATTCTCCTGGAGGTGTCAATAAACTTAAACTTAATAAATCAGCAGCAACAGCCACCATTACTTGGTTTGCTTTGGCTTTTTCAACGAATTTTTGGTAATCATACACTTCTCCATTTCCAGCTGGATATTGAAGCAAAGCCCCAAAATACGTATCATCAAATTCTATTTCTTCGTGGTTTCCAATCACCAATTCTACTCCTATTGGTTCTGTTCTGGTTTTTAAAACATCAATGGTTTGAGGGAAACACAAGGATGAAACGAAAAACTTATTGGCATTTTCTTTTTTGGTTTCTGCATACAACATATGCATGGCTTCTGCTGCCGCTGTTCCTTCATCAAGCAATGATGCATTGGCAATTTCCATTCCAGTTAAATCAATGATCATGGTTTGGTAATTCAACAATGCTTCCAAACGACCTTGTGCAATTTCAGCTTGGTAAGGGGTGTAAGCGGTATACCAGCCTGGGTTTTCGAAAATATTTCTAAGGATTACACCAGGTGTGAGGGTGCCATAATAGCCCTGTCCCAAATAGTTGGTGTATATTTTATTTTTGTTGGCGATTTCGTTCAAAAGAACAGCAAGTTCTGCTTCAGTAACAGCAGCAGGCAAATTCATGCGCTTTTTTAACCTGATATGAGCAGGTATGGTTTCGTCAATTAATTGAGAAAGGCTTGAAACGCCAATGGTTTTTAACATGGCTTCAGTGTCTTTCTCCATTGGTGAAATATGGCGAAAGATGAACTCGTCTTGGTAATTTGCCTTGATTTGCGACATATAATTTTGTGTTTTATTTCTAAAAAAAGTATGCGAATTTATTTTATTTTATGGTTTGAAACGTATGATTTTATTCAGATTCTTTGCACCTTTTCAAATAAGCTTAAGAAAACATTCCTCCTAAGCCAGGCATCAGGCCTCCCATCATCGATTTCATTTCAGATTCTGCAACATTGTTTGCCGCAATTAATGCTTGGTTACAAGCCTCTTTCACATAATTAGAAATTTGAAGCGCATCTAGGTTTGACAGCACTTCTGGTGCAATTTTAATGTCAATAATTTCTCTGTTTCCATTCGCTATCACACTGATTTGATTGTTGTAAACGCTTGATTCTACAGTAATAGCGGCCAGCTTTGTTTCCATTTCTGCAGCCATTTTTTGGGCTTCGGCTAATTTTCCAAACATGTTTTTTTTGAGGGTAAAATTAATTAATTGCCCAAATATTCCTTCGTTGGCTTTAATTTGAATAAAAAAAACATGCGTTTCGAAAAACATATCTTCGTTTGTGCCAATCAAAAGGCAGAAGGAAAAGCCTGCTGTGGCGCTGATAATGGAATGGCTATCATTGAAAAATTCAGAACTTTACTTGGCGATGCGGGTTTAAAAGCCAAAATTAGAGTCCAAAAAAGTGGCTGTTTAGATGCTTGTTCTAAAGGACCTGCATTGGTCATTTACCCTGAAGGAACCTATTACGGGAATTTAACATTGGAAGACGTAGATACCCTATTTCAAGAACATGTACTGAACAATAGGGTAGTGGAAGCCTTAGAACTCAAGTTTTAAAAGTTGGCCATGATTTGCAATTGGTAAAACCTTGGCGCAATCAAATCGGCGGGTCTGTTCATCATTTCAGTATTGAAAAGATTCAAGCAGTTGAAGCCAAGTTTAAATGTTGGCTTAAAATGATAGAAAATTCGAATATCTGACAAAGATCTATTCTGATTCAGCGCTGTTCTAGCCTCTGCAATTCCTGGTACAATACTCGGAATCAAGCCTGCTACAAATGCCATGTCAATGTTTTTGATGCTGCTATTGTATTTGTAACTGTAACCCAATTCCAATTTTTTGTATTGTACTGAAATGTCAAATTTTACTTGGTGTTCAAATCGGTATTTTAAAATTTGTACACTGTCAGATCGGGTATTGGTGAATGTTTGTGGGCCTCTAGCAGAATCATAAGCAAATACCAAATTGGGGTCAAGCATCAATGGCAACGAATAAGTATAGCCAGCAATTCCTTGTATTTCCCAGTCCTTTTGTTTGAGTTGAAAACCCGCACTTGCATCAAATCCTTTAATGCTGGTTGCACCGATATTAAATGATTTGAAACCTATAGCACTGTATGGATTTGCAGGATTGTATAATTTCCATGCACCAAAATTAAATTCAGTCATGTCATTGTACCGGGTATCAAAATAGGCCAGGTCTATGTAGCCAGTCAATTTGCCAAATTTAAATCCTTGTTTGAAACCAATTTCAGCACTCCATCCCGACTCTGCTTTTAAATTGGGGTTCGCAAAAATATTCAAACTGCCCACACTCGTATTGATGTATCTTTCAGCAATTGAAGGGTATCTGAAGCCTTGTCCCCAACTGCATCTGAAGAAGCTTGATTTTGTTATTTCATAATTCATACCAGCTCTAAAAACAGGTTTTTGGGTTTGGTCATTGTTCATTTTAAAATATTCATAACGGGCGCCAAAACCAATATTTAATTTGTTAAAAAAAATTTTGTCTAATTGTATAAATGCAGCTATGTTTTCACTGGTATTTCTTCCTCCGTACAATTGGGCTTCACTGGTATTGAAATTAGAAACCAATCCACCTGTAGTTTGTAAACTGATTTCTGTAATGTTCTTTTGAACTTGATATTCTGCATAGAGTTGATGAAAAGCATTGTTTTGGGTTACATTCGAATTCTCATTGTTGATATACATCCACCTCGATTTTATTCGGTGTTGATAGCCATTTTGGTGAAAGGAAATACTTGGGTCAACAAATACACTCTGAGAACTTGTTCCGGTGGCTTGAGAATCCAATACGGTATAGCCTAAATTATCATTTTCCCATAAGAGAAAACTCTGGCTTGTGCTTTTTAAAACACCTAAGTTCAATCCAATTTTTAAATCTTTATTTACAGCAGTTTGTACATTCAAATTGCATCTGATTCGTTCTTCATTGTCGCTCATTCTATAACCCTCATCTTTCATATAATTGCTTGAAAAAGCATATTGAAATTTGCCAATTTTGGCAGCATGAAATAAACTCACTTGGTTCTTGAATAAATTTTTATTACTCCAGCGAAGTCCAATCCTATCTGGTTTATCATAGATTCCACTGCTCAATTGTATTTTAGTGATGGGTTTTCCGCTGCTCATTTGGGTTCTAAAATGTACAATCCCATTCAGGGCACCAGAACCATACAATACAGAGCCAGCTCCCTTAATCACTTCTACTTGTTTTAAATTTTCAAGCGGTAATAAACTCCATTTAACTTGTCCAGCATCTCCAGTTAAAAAAGGCAAATCATCTACCAAAACCATCACCCTCGATCCGGCACCATAAGTCCAACCACTACCACTTCTGATATTGATTTGGCCATCCAATACACTCACCGAAGGAATCTGGTTCAGGAACTTGTCCATGTTGGTAGTTCCTTTATCTAAAATCAATTTTGAACCTATCACTTCAACACTGCTGGTACTTCTTGAAATGGCTTGTTCATTTCTGTTTCCAGTTACCACTACTTGGTCTAAAAGTTTTTTGCTAGGATTTAAAAATACTTTCAGCAATCGCTCATCCTTTCCGTCCATAGTTTCGGTAATGGTCAAAGTTTCATATCCTAAAAATCTAAAATTTAAATTGATGGTTTTTTCTGAAAGTTTTAATTTGAAATAACCATTCAAGTCGCTCTGAGTGCCAGTATTTCCCG
>Ga0209400_1001734_pt1 | contig 17175 bp, 33 predicted proteins | sample M_130807_EF_Meta_FD_187313 | JGI IMG/M metagenome (GOLD analysis project Ga0209400, IMG submission 187313) | Freshwater microbial communities from Lake Montjoie, Canada to study carbon cycling - M_130807_EF_MetaG (SPAdes) (version 2) | ecosystem: Environmental > Aquatic > Freshwater > Lake... | reverse complement strand
TGATAGGTTTTTTGGGGTCACTTTTGATCCTCGTTTAATACGTATTTTTTGGCCTTTTCTGTGCCTATATTTTTGATCAAACCTTCGATTTCCCATGCCGCTGTCAGATCCCTGCTTTTTGTGTGACCGATCTTCGATTTGTTGCGGATTAAACTTTGAAGATCGCCGGCGCTTATCCCTTTTGAGATAGAACTGCGATAATCCTCAAAGTTGACCACAATCTCCGGCCGGCCTGCCGTCTTTCGCTCGGGTTCGTCCGCCCCAATCCACGCCAGTCCGACATCGCTGTGGCGTAGATTCACGTAAGGCTGAATGGCAGTTTGCGCCACAATGCCCCCAGAATTGAGGTTTGACCGCTTCCCGCGCTTAGTAACCTCTAGGCGGTAAACGTTGCGCTGTTCGGCATCCTGACCGCTTGGCGCTAGGGTTAAAACGCTCCGGGCCCAGTTTGTCAGCTCGGACGATCCGAATCCGCTATATGCCTTGTCGTGGCCTTGGTATCCGTTGCCTTCCCGGATGGGCTTTGGCGTATGGTGAATCAGCATCCACGCAAATCCGGCCGACAGCGACAGCGGGTTCAGCATCGTGCGTAGGAACTCGCTGGCCGTCTCCTGGCTGGATAGATCCCCGCCAATAAACGCCAGCAAAGGATCCACCCATACCAGATCCACCTTGTACTTTTCGACAAGGCGCCGGACACGATCGACGAACTTTTCCCCGGTGGACGTGCAGTCCCGGACGATTATGACGTTTTTCTTCACCAGCTCGATCTCTTCTGGCGTCAGGTTCATAGCCTTCACAACTCCTTGAATCGCCTCGGCCACGTCGCCCTCATCGTTCTCGGCCTGAATGATCAGCGACTTCAGCCCGTTGCCGTGCGGGTTAATCCCAAAGAACGCCCGACCGATCGCCCACGTGATCGCCGCCTGAGTACAAAGAACGGACTTGCCGAGCCCGCTGGAGCCCACCCACAGCGCCGATCCGCCCCGGCAGATCCACCGCTTCCCAAGCAGTTGAGTTGGATCTTCGGTCTCTTTAAAATTGAGCAGGTCGTCCCACTTGTACGGCTCCGGTATATCGCCAAACAGGATCCGCTCCTTCCATTCTAAGAATGATATTTTAGGCGTTCCGCATTCAACCAAGTCCTGCCGCTGGCCGGTGGCTGTCCGCATCGCCCCGGGCAAACGTGACAGGCGCCCCGCGTCCTTGTTCGCCGGATCCGGCTTGGAATGCTCGAGATGATTGTAAATGAATTCGACGCGTTCCTTGAATTCCTCCTGCGTTGTCGCGTCGATCCGTACCCACGCGTGCAGACTGCGTGAGCCGCTTTTGATGATGCAGGTGGTAGGCAATCCGCTCTTTTTAATAATCTTCCACTGTTCATCCATCGTCGATTCATCGAACTCGATCAGGCAGTGCCGCCATTTCACAACGTGCTCCGATTTGCGGCCTTTCCCGTTGTTGGGATTGATCGAGGCATACACTCCCACGGCGTTCCCCTGCCATTCCTTCAGCCCTTCGCCTTTAAACAGTTCGAGCCATTCTTCCCGGGTGCGGGTTTCCCCGGATCCGTCCGGGCGCTCGCGGTCGTCGTCCCGAATGCTGCGGGTTATGTTGATCATCTCGCCAACTTCAAACGCTGCCGTCAGGAACTTCTCCACTGGCGTCTCGTCCACGCTTCTGGGCATGGCCGGGATGGGTGCGTCATCTTTGATGATTTGCAGATTGTGCAATCGGTACTTTCCTTTCGGTTTGTAAGGCTCGCGGGCCGGTTGCCTGAACGCCGACTTCGTGCATCCTTCAGCCTCTTTCAGCGGTAGATTATTTCTAACGCACCATTCCTCGGCGTTCGTCAGCGTCTCATCCTGGCACGCACCGGAGTCGCGCCACTGAAGGCACAGCTTAAACAGCTCCGTGTTGCGGGTGCCTTCTGCGGCTCCGTTCTTCATGACTTCAACGGCGGCAGGTGGCAGTTGGTGAATCATTTTTTAGCCTCCATGTCGCGCTTCTGATATCCCTTTGCCCGCTTCAACAGTTCCCGGGCAATCGTCAGCGCCAGATCCAACCGCGTCCCAGCGGCCTTGTGTTGTTCCGCGGCCAGATTACGCTTGGCGCGTTGCAAGATTTCGACCAGCCAGGTAGTGCGCTTTACGGACATTAGTGATTACATTTCTTGGCCAAAACATCCCCATGGCATCGCTGGGGATAGCAGTGACAAATTAAAACCTTGCCTTGTAGTGTTTTGATTTTTGACTTAATTGACGGCTTATTTGGCAAGTAGTGAGTGGCGTATGCGTCGCAAACTTCGTCACGAGTGCCGTCATCTTCCAATATAAACGGATTCCCAAACTCTGAACTGCGGTCAACACGAACAGCCAAACCCTTTTTTTCTGCCCACTGAATAAGATTTTTGTCTCGGCTGCTATTGGCAACCACTGCCTTGCCTGATTCTACTTTCTGTTTGCGTTCCTTTTCATCATCAAGCCATGGCTCTGTCGGAATTGCCCTCACGGCTCTGGCCGCATCCTGCATTGTCATCTTGCCGTCCTTTACCTTCCTAAACACTTCTGGGGCAGCCTGCTTAATCTTGGCGGCCTGATTTATATACGTTCTATTAGTATTAAATATCTGAGCAGCTTTGGTTGATGTTTTAGTTAAGTCCTTCTGAGATGAGGCAATTTTTTGCCTAGTCTCATCATCATTTCGTGCGGCCGCTATTCTTATGCGCCTTTCTTTTTCTACATGCCTAGCCAGCTCGGCCATAATATCCTCGGCCTCAACCGCAATCGTTGCCCACTGCCCGCTGTTAAGATTGCGACGTTTATTTGTCCTCATCACAAGACCAATCGCCTCGGATTCGTCGCCATCAAATTGTCGAGTTGGCGGGTTAATCTTTAATTCTAGACATGCCGTCCATCTGTTCCAGCCGTCCAATACTTCTCCTTCATAAATAATAATAGGCTGTTTTGAGTCGTACCCGTTGTCTCGTATATCGTCTCTTAGGCGGTTGTAATCCTCGGCTTTAGCGGCCGGGAATATGTTGAATTTATGTTTTTTCATTTGTTGTGTATTCTCCTGTGGCAGTGTTCACATAAGACGGACAATTCTTGGTCGCCATATTCCCAAGGCATCCGGTTGAGGTTGTAGAAGTGGTGGTGGACATGAATTCGAGCAGCATCTGGCCCGATTCCGCAATTTTCACATTTTTTTCCCCTTGCCTTAAATAAGGCCAATCTTTTTCGGTGCCATCGAACATCGGCAAGAAAAGCGGGGTAATCGGCTTTTCCGTTTTTTTTAGACAAAAGGCATTAACAATAACCCATGAGTTTCTTCTGTCTTTTTGATTCCCACATAAAAACCACTTATCAAATTTTGAATCCATGAGTTGCAAGTTTTCAAACACCCGCATAGGACAATGTGGATTTTTTCTTAAATACTCACACACCCCTTGAGCGACTACGCCCAAAGTATGCTGTGATCCCTGCATGCTTTTCCATGTTACAACCGCCCGAATTGGACGGTGATTTTGATCCTGTATCCATCCCTCCTCCTCCGTATTTTCATGCAGCACAAGAGGGTCGACTTCATTGTGACAAATTGAATGTTCAAGAATTTGCTCAGGTTTAATCAGATAAATGCTTTTTCTGTTACTATCTTGGAATCGCTGCGGGTCAGCGTTTCCAGAATTAAGGCAACAACGATCAAGTGTTTTCCTGCGTTCATGCCTATCGAGCATTTCTCCTGTCTTAATAACGCTTTTGAGGAGATAAGATTCTTCGCGATTGTCGTGTGAAGTTTTTTCAATTTCCAACGACAAGACAGACCAGATTTTTATTTCCTTATGCTCAACTGGGTGCAACGGCCAAATTCTTATAAAACCAAGGTCAGGCGTAAGAACGATTGCACACTGAACAATACGTCCAGTTTTTTGACGATTAGGCGCACCTTTTCCCATGAGCACTCCGGTTGTTTTAAAGACGCTCACCACTGCCCCATTCCCCACCGCATCCGGTTGTTCCGGGCGATAATGACCTGCTGGGCGTACTGAGCAGGCGTGTAGGTTCCGATGACGCGGGCTGAGAACATCGCAAGCAGATCCAGCAACGTCACAGCACGGCCTCCGGCAGCGGCCCGGTCAGCTTGTAGATGTACTTGGCGCTGTCGTATTCGAGCTGATAACCAAAGAAGTCCCGCAGCAGATCGATGTCCCGCTGAATCGTTTTGTAGCTACATTCGAGCTCCACGCCCATCTTGGCACAGCTCGGCAGGCACAGATCCCGGCGCAGTTTGCGGGCAATCATCCCCAGGCGGCGGAGCGTCGGCCGGGTATCGCCCTTGCCCATCGCACGCTGGCGCTTGGAAGCGAACGTGGCTGACCGTGTCTTCATTTGCTCACCTCCACCGTCGCCACTCTGGGCAACCGCATCGCATTGAATTGCGCCTCACTGGCGGCAAACACGTCGATAATAGGCAGTTTTCCACCGCTGGCCTTTTTGCTTTTCACTGCCGTGCCTGTATCCACCGCCACCCACTCCCGCTTTCCGTTCATGATCTTAATCTTCGACCACAGCGGGATGATGTCTGGATCAACGGCGCAGTGACGACCGGCCCGCAGGCGTGTGCCGGTGCTCGATTGAAAGCGGCTCGACCACTCGTCCTCCCCGGGCCAATAGCCGGTGATGCGGACTTTGATTTTCTTCACGTCGATCCGCTTGGACTCCGGCCTGCAATCGATCATGACGTTCGACGCCTGACCAGACGTGATCCCGAGAATGGCGAGAATGGACAGCAGCGCTCTCACAGTCCCTCCCGGATCCGGTCGATTAGGACGTTCTCGCGTGTCTCAGCGGCGGCCAGCGCTGCCTTCGCCTCGGCCAGTTCACGGGCCAGCGATCGAACTCGGTTAAGGAGTTGTTCGTGCGTCGTTTGGTCGGGGAGGATTTCAATCACAACGCACCTCCCGAGGGTCGTACTTCTTGAGCCAACGCCAGACCTTGCAAATGGACGTGAATGCCTCGAATGCTTTCTGCACCTGCTCGGCCGTGTAACGTACCTCGGCCAGTTGTCCGGTCACCGGATCAATTAAAATGTTCCGACAAGCCATGCCCTCGTCCGTAAATGCGTACGCGTAAGCGCTGAGCTGTAAAATATCTGTTTCATAAGCAGGCGTTTTTTTGTCTTTTAGTTTCCTTGTTTTAAAATCCACCACTTCAATCACGCCATGAATGTCGGCGATCAGATCCACCCGGCCCGCGTATCCTTCAGCCTCGTTCACCATGACAGATTCGCTTGCGTGTACTTTGGTCACGCAGCATAAATGCCAGTCTTTCAGCGACTCAAAGTGGGTTTCGTATCCGTTGACCAACTCACCCGGCTCCTCGCCGTTGATCAGGATTTCAGCCAGGGAATGAATATGCGTTCCGCGGGCGGCGGCCGCCTCCACTTCCTTACGGCTGTCCAACACGACGCGCTTGGCGAAGTCGGCGTCGGTTTCGCCGGACTCCCGGGGAAGCGATAAAGCGGACAGGATCGCCTGCTCCTCTTTCCAGTTCATCAGCCCGGTCTTGCTGGGCCCGGCTGCTGCCAGAATTGTGGTCACGGACGGATACGCTCCGACCTTGCGGGCAGAGCGCAGGTCGCCGTGGCACGACTCGCCGGTCGCCATGTAGTAGTGCGACGACTCGGCCTTTGCTGTTGCGATGATAGGGGCCACGGCTTTACCAGTTGCGGATCCACCCGATCGACATGGCAAAAAGGGCCACGACGATGGTGGGGATTGCGATCTGTGTGATGATTGTGAGTATTTGCATGTTTGTTTTTCCGAGCCGGACAGACGGATAGAACATCCGCCGGCTCTAGTTGGTTAGGATCTCGATTGTCTCCGGGTTAAAAGGGGACGTTGTTGCCGTCGCCGTCTTCTTCGCCGATCTTTACGGGTTCGGCGTTGCCTGTTCGGTTGACCTTCCGAACAAAGTCTTTATCCACGGTCACTTTGTTTTTCCCCGCGGGTAGGACTGCCTGCACGTTGGCGTAGGTGGATCCATCGCGTTCCGTGTGGGTCACGAGGATCTGACAGGGTTTGCCGATCAGCGTTTCCAGATCGAGATTCTGGGGTGGCGCCTTCTTTGCGTAGGACTTCAGGTCTTTAAACAGCGCAGCCTTTTCATGCAGGCTGAGCCCGTAGCGCCGTCCGATGGTGTACGGCCGCCCGTCTTCCATCTTAAGGCCGAGCTGCCAGACGATCCTCACCTGGTGCTTTTTGCCGTATTGGGTTTCGATGATTCCGAGGTCTTCCACATCGCAGAAAACTGCGTCGTGCGATCCTTCGGGTGCGGGAGTGTATGTCCCGCCTCTGCTTGCCATTATTGCCATACTTGTTTTTCTTTCTTGGTTTGGGTTTCTTGGATTTGCTTCGACGTTATTCGTCGTCGCAAAAGTCGTTGGTGATATGAGGTAGGTTTAAGTCTTGGAACTCACGCTCCGGCTTCTGCCATGCCAGCTCGTGCTGACGGGCCAGCCGGTGCGCTTCGGTCAAATCCCCACGGTTTACGGCATCGCTCACCTTTTCGGCCGAGTTGGCTTTCGCCCGGAGTGTGGCCGTTTCCATAATGAGGAATGCTTTATTCGGCATCATCCGCCGTACCTGTTGTTGCCCGAATAGTCGCAAAAACGCTGGAAGCTGCGGTCAAAGTCGTCGCGTTCCCGCTCATAAACGTCGTGCTCGTAATCCGGCTTGTCGTTCATTGGCGTCGGCTCGGCTGCCTTTGCCTTTTCTGCGTTGTATTGTTCTTCGTTTTTAGGATCGCTCATTTTTTGCCTTTCGTTGCAAGTTTCATGGATTGAATGGTCGTTTTGATTGCTTCCTGCGTGAGACACTTGGTCGTGAACCGCCACACCCGCCAGCCAAGGTCAGCGGCGGCACGATATTTTTCGCAGTCTTTCACCATTCCCATCCCGCGGCCGTGACGGCCTCCGAACGGAAGGAAGGCGCCGCCGTCCAACTCGACGGCACAGCGGGCATCCACCTGGGCAAAATCAAAACGCCACTTACGGGTCGGGTGGAATTTATGTTCCGGGGTGAGCTCCGGCCCGCCGGCCGCCTTCCAAAGCAGAACAAACTTACTGGCCAGTGCGCTCATTTGACCTGCCCCTGTTTGGCCATCATCGACGCCACCACTTCGGTCAGTCTCGCCACGTCGGCCTCTAGGCGTTTCGTGCGGCTTTGCAGGTCGATCAAGGCGGTCGCCGACGACCACTCCGCCATCCCTACCGACTTGGACGGCACCACGGCTCCCAGCACGCCCTCGGCTTCGAGATCCCGGACGCTCACAGAATCTCCTTGCGAACGAAGTCAATAATCCAGCAGATCACGGCGATCGCTATGGTCAGGCCACCGATTCCGCAGCCCACAAACAAGCCCCAGCCAACGATCAGCCCGGAAAGCTGGGCCAGATCCTTCATTAGCTCCCAAGAGATCACTGCTCGCCCCTTACTTGGCGATGCCATGCCAGCCGGACGGCGGGATCCGGGTGCCAAACGTAAGCGTCCGGGCCTAGATTGTATCCGCCCCGTTTATTAAAGTTAACTTGTTGGTAATGCCGCTTCGGAAGCTCAGGTATTACCTGCGATTTTACAACTCTATCTAAGTCGTTGTAATGATAGGCATCGGACGGGGTGGGATTTGAACCCACGGTTCTATTTCTTTCTTCGTTTTGATTTATTATGCTAGGAAAGTTCATTGTATGTTATTGCTTCAAACTGAGTAAATGTTACCGTTGTGACCATGGCCTTTTCCTACGTAAAACGAGGCTCCCCCTGGTACTTCATTCGCTACAAAAACGAAGACGGAAAATGGCGCAGCAAAGCCACCCGCTACCGCATCGATAATACCCTGCACCGGGCCAAGGCAGTCGCAGAAGCAGCCCGACTTGGCGTTCATGAAAACACTGCGAAGTGCGGCCATGACTGGGTGAATGATTTGATCGAGAATCATCCGGTTTCCCCTCTCACAAAAGTTTATTACTTGAATTCGTGGAAACATCTTGAGCGATTTATTTATGAGAAAAATATAAGTCTGCAAGCATTTTCCGCTAATGACTGCGAAATTTATTTGAAATGGCGCCAAAACCTTCCCCGCACGTCCGGCGGACAGGCCGGCCGGAATCAAGCATGCCAAGACTTGAAGATACTTAAATGGATTCATAGGCAGGGCCGACTGCTTGGAAAGATGGACTCCGTTGCTTTGCTTGATTACCGAATTAAACGGGGCCCGATCGCCCGCGTTAAACCCGTGTTTTCCGATAATGAGATTAAAATCGTACGGAAAGCGCTGTCCGTCGAGGGAGTTCCGGAGTGGATGAAGGTTTCCTTTGAGATTGCTCTGGCCACTGGTTGCCGTCTCCGTGAAACGCAGATCCCGCTTTCTTGCGTTGATCTCAAAAATCGGATCCTGACATTCCCCTGCCCCAAAGGCGGAGCCGGAAAGTCGTTCAGCATTCCTATCCCGGCCGCCATCGAATCCATGCTGAAGGACATGAAAGCGGAAGGCCGTGAGCTTACCTGTGAAGTTCCCCGTACGCGGGCATCGCTGTGCTGGCGTAGGTTGCTTGATATTTGCGGTCTTAAACGTCATTGTTTTCACTCTTTGCGGGTAACCCGAGTGACGCGACTGCGTCTCGCAGGCTGTTCTCAATCAGTCGCCATGCGACTCGTGAATCACTCCTCGACGTTAGTGCACGAGCTGTATCAGCGACACTGCGTGGAGGATTTGCGGGACGCTGTGAACGTAGGCCAGCCTGCTCCTTCCGCCATTGATCAAAATCGCTCGGAATTACCTTTCCCGCGATTAGGGGAAATCCATGCATTCCCCGCAGTTGTTTGATTCTGGCGTATCCTAGATTATAAGCAGCGCCAAGTTGGCGGAGTGAAAGGGCGGCGTCCTCCTGGCGGAGTTTCAGGGCTGTATCGTGGAGACGCCCCGAGATCATAAGTATCTAGCTTGATTCTCCCGACGCTCGATCGAGCAGTTGGGTGACGAGTTGCGATAAAGAAATTCGACGCTTGCTTGCCAGTTTTTGAGCGGCCTTTTTAATAATCGCCGGAAAGAAAAAGTTGGTCTTTTCAACCTTCTGACCATTTAGCGGACGGCGGGGCATACGCCGTGAATACGCCTTCACTCCGCATTGTCCACACTTTTCTTTTTTATTTTTAAAATTCTTTTTTACTTGAAGGCGTATTTATTACGCATACAATATGCCCTATGAAAAAGGTGAAAACGAACCTGACAATCGATCCCAAGGTCAAACGCAAGGGCGAACAGTTGGCCAAGAAGAACGGCCTGTCTTTTTCAGCCTACGTCACGACCTTGCTTGTCCGGGAGCTGGCTGAGTCCAAAAAGTAGTCGATTAAGTTTATCCCTTTTGGGGTATATTCTTGAGTTTGTAATAAGGTGCTGGCCGGGTGTACTCCCTGCGGGGGCCAAATTTGGACAGATGATTTCCTGCTTTCACTAGCTGATAAAACTTTTTCTTTTCCGCCCTACCCTCTTTGACCATGCGAGCCATGAGTCGGCTGATGGTCGGGCGGGTATATCCGTAAATTTTTACAAGGTCGTCGATCGACTTCCACCCTGGCGGAATCGGTTCAATGCGCCTGCCAGCCAAGTGCTCGGCAAGGGCGTTCGCCCAATCCTTTAGATCGGAAGTCGCCATTCTCCCTCCACCGGGCTCACCACGTTGACCGTGCACCCCTCCCCGCCCTCAACGTACTCCCCATACGCGATCCCATGCGCCCAGCGCGTCACAGAGCGATTGCGGCGGGCATAATGCATCGATCCAATGTCGGCCAGACAACCGATCGACCATCCTACCGGGGCGCCTACGCAACGGCCGGCTGCTCGATCGATCCGGTGCAGGTGCCCAAAGACCACAGGACGGCGGAGCATTTCAACATGATCTCGGACGGCCATCTCGTTGAACATGTAACCGTGTCCGAACAGCGTCCCGCCAAAGTCCACCCAACCTTTTTCGATGTCGTACTGGGTGACCTTGGTTTTCATTTCCTTCATGGCCGTCATGAGCTCGGCGATGGCGCTGGTGGCGCAGTGGGCGACGATGGCGCTTGGACTGTTCTGCATGGAATACAGACGATCTTCATGATTACCTGCAAAAAAATGCGTTGGGCGTAGTTCACGCAGAAAGTTAATGCCGGCGTCGAAGTCTTCCCGGATCGAGGCGGATCTGTCGGTGGCGTTGGGATCCCGCATGGCTCCGGCCCGGAGAGCCGCAAGATCTACGGCGTCGCCCAGGTGCATGGTGGTGTCGGGCTTCCACCGGCGCTTCATTTCAATCGCAGCCTTGCAGGCGGCCGCGTTCGCTAGGTGCCCGTGACTGCACGAAACGGCCAGCCAACGCTTCCATTTCCGTATCACTTTCATTTCTTATCCTCCGCCCCCGGTAATCCGTGCAGGACGGCGAGAATCTGTCGGCACGCCTCCCGAGACGTAGCGGCTGCCACGCTCTCGTCCGCTGCGCCTTGTAGGGCCATGTCCGCGATCACGCCAAGCTGCAATTTCAGCGTGTGCATGTAGGTGCAAAGATCCAGCACCTCGTCCCACGCATCCTTCCACACCGGCCGACGCCACAGGGCGCCTCCGTGCTCGAGCTGGCCCTTCACATATTTCGCCGAAACGTCGTTTGTCAGGTCGTTGATGATCGTCGCCAGGTGTTTTCTGTGCTCTGGCGACATAATTTCAGCGCCGTTCATCGTGAGTTCCATGGACGTTTTGATACCAATCCCCTGCCCTTTTTTGCCTTAGGCTTATCCACGACTTCTTCCACAGGACTATGTGGAATGTCACGCCATGAACTATATCGGCCATCTTGTAAGTGACCAGTTTCCCAGCTGATTGCGGTCAGGTTAAACGTCAGCCCGACGTGTTCCCCGAGGCGGAATGCGGTTTCGTCGTCCCAGTTTGTGTCGAGCAAATCCCCCTTCCCCACCCGCAACGGCACCCAATCAAACGCCAGCCCGTAGTTGTGGTACGACTGCCCGGGCTTTGCCTGTGTGACGATCTTGCCCGGTCGCGTCCTGCCCTGCGCGTACAGCATCGCCTGCTCCTCCATCGATCTCCTTCCGGTATATATCAGCGGTTGGATCCGGCTGTTTTGCATTTCCACGAGCCACCCGCGCACCCGCTTTTGGAAGTCCAGATCCAGCGTTTCAATGCAACGGAGCGTTCGAGCTGTTGCCTCCGCCAGACTTGTCATCGCCGCGCTCGCTCTCTTTCAGTTTCTGCCAGGCTGTCAGATAGCGCCTTGAGCGATTGCGCAAAGAGATCTCGATAAGCCTGCGGACAGGGTTTGTTTGTTCGTTCGGCTTTGTCCCACTCGTAGATAAAGTAAGAGACCGTGTCCGGGCTTGGCGGCGGGCCGTCTTGCGTTTGCGAGACCGTCGCACAGCTTGCCAGCGCCAGACTACTGATCAGCAGGAGGGCGTTTCGTCCACCACGCATCGATGTCTCTCAGTCTTTTTCGGCGTTCCAGTTCGATCGCTTCAAAGTTCCGCTGGGTCGGCGTTTTGCGATTCAGTGCGTAAAGAATAATTCCGATCAATCCACTCACCGCTGAAAGGATCGCGGCGATCATGTTCCCTTATTTGCGGGAGATTTTGCTGATGAAATCGACGATCTTTTGCAAGGTAGCTTCCGGCTCGTCCCCGGGGAACAGAGTTGCGACTGCAACGGCGGCGCCAAGTAGTGCCGTCAGTGCGCCCAAAATTTGAGAACCGTGCGTGATAACATAGGACAAAGTTTCGTTCATGCCCTTGGCAGGGTGTCAAAGCCGGTCAAAGACCGAATCGGCGTTTGATCAGCTCCCACGTCGTACTGACCACGGCCCCGGAGACAAGCGCCACAAGCCACAGCTTCGTTTTAATCGTGTGGGCGTCCCGTTCCATGGAATTCAGTCGGCCGTGATATTCGCCAAGGCTGGCCTGCGAGCGTTCCAAAAGGTCGAGAATGACCGATTGGCGGGTCTCAATCCTGGCAACAGATTCCCGCACGACGGAAAGACGTTCGGAAAGTTCAGCGATCTGATCGCCGCTCATAGCTTGGCGTTTTCCGCTCCATCCGCAATCAGCACCCATTCGTTGCCCTGAGCGTCAGTCCATCGCACGATGAATCCTTCGGCCTCCAAAAAACGCAAGGCGGCGATGAATTCACGATACTCCGGCCCTTCTGCGATTGTGGCTGGCATGAAATTAAAACGGCTTCTCCCCGCCTGCCCGGGCCGCGTCGCCCATCGACGGCGTGTTGGTGTATCGGGTGGGAACTTCAACCGCAACCGGCGCAGGCGAACAACCCGCCAGCACGGCGCAGAGAAGAATCAGCCTCATGGCAATCCGAGGCCAGTGCCGAGGGTCGTTTTGTAAAGAGTGTAAATTGATGATGTGTCGCTGTCTGAAAGTGCTGTATTAAAAATTATTGCGCCAGACATTGTTCCTTTGAAATACCTATCGCCTCCATTTGATTTTGCTCCCAATGTAACTGGTGCGGTGCCTTGAGTTAAGGTTCCGACCCCAGTTGTTGCGTCTGACCCATTGTTTGTCCTAATTTTTGCAACTGATGAACTTCCCCTTAAACAAACTGTTCTAAAATCAGTTGTTACTACTGTGCCTGTAATTTGTGAAAATGACGGATTCCACAATCTGCCTTGAATGTATCCTCCCAATTCTGCAAAAATAGACCATTCTCGATTTACTCCCTCATCATCTTTGAATACTTCTCCCATTGTTTGACTGGTCGCATCTTTCTTTGAAATTCCAAATACTGATAAAGCAGAAAAGCCACCTGTTAAAGTTGTTGGAATATAATCATTTGTACCATCAAATATAATTCCATCCGTTCCCCAAGTTGGGCCGTTAGTCAAAGTTCCGTTGTAAGTTCCAAACCCACCCAAGCTGTAAGCAGTTGTTCCGCTTCCCTTGTTCTGCGCCGAACGAAGAGTCCAGCAGACCATATTGTTGTAAAGACCGAGAGCTTTTACGCCGACGACAAACGCATTGATCTGTTGCTTGGCCGTGGCGTCAGTGACTCCGGCTCGGTCGAAATACGCCGCAGCGTCGGCGTCGTATCCGGCAAACGTTCCCGAGCCTAATCTCAGACCGAGGCCGAGATACACGGCTTAGTTCCCCCGGGTGTAGGCGATGGCTTTGCCGGTGGCCAGTTGGAAGGCGGTGACGGCCGCAAACACGACGAACCCGGCTGGGAAGGTCACGCCGGTGAGAGCGTCACCAGTCAGAGCGCTTTGGCTGACGGACGTGAACTGGCCGTCGGCGATGAATTGAATGGCCTGAAAGTTGCCAGTGACGGCCGTGGTGCCTGTTGCTACGCGGCCACCATATTCACCAACGCTGAGGGACGTGTCCTGATTGATCTGAAAGTCGTATGCCATATATGGGTCATGAGCGTGTCAAAGCGGATTGCCGGTGGCCGTGTCGTAGGTGCCGCCGTATGACCAGTATTCAGTGCAGGTGAAGTCCAGAAGCACGTTTCCGCTGGCGCCTGTGTCGTTTACATAGAGATCTTTTGTGATCGTGTACCCGTTGAAAAGGAGTCTTACGTCTCCAATCTTTTGCCCAGGAGGAGTACCTACTGGTGAACTTGAGATGTAAATCGTATTAAGGGCAAAAGTTGGAAAGAATTTTGAGTCGGTTTTATATCCGCTCGTGTAATCATAAAACACTTCGACGGGCGTTGGAAATGGCCCACCTGCATAATTTGATATTTGTATATCTCCAAAGAATCCATATTCATCCCCACCTTTGCAGACAAGATCTTCTTCAGATCCAACAGGCGTATATTGAGTAAGATTTCCGCCCCCTGAATAATTGTTTGGTATTGCAAAATTATCCGAAATAAATCCACCGGACGCATCCACCCGCCATTTGCGAGTTCGCCAGTAAAGCGCCATTCCCTGCGCGATTGTGAGATCTAGATAATAAGGGCTTCCGGTTTGCGATCCGGTTTGAATACATGATGGATAATATCCGCTCCCCTGTGCCGACAAAACCTTACCCACAGGATCTCGCTCCCCTCGCCTTTCGGCCTAGTACCCGATAACTGTGATGCGGAAAGTCTGCGTGGATTGTGTTTTGCTTGCGTTCGTTGCGTTCACCGCATCAACGTGAACCTGATCTGTTGCGACTACGTGCCCAAAGAACGTCAGCCCTTCTGATACGGCGCTTGGAATTCCAAGCAGAACAATATCGTTAATTGCACATCCAGTGACTGAGACTGTGATCGAAGTGGATGAATTGCTGTTAACGGTGCCAAACGCCAGCGACGCGGTCGTCGTCAGTGTTTCAACCGACAACGGCAGCACGCCGTAAGTCGTGGATCCGGTTCGCAATAGTCCAAGGTTGATCAGGCTGGTCACCACGTTCGGGCCGTTGGGTTGTGTGACCGGGGTGGATCCGTAGAACGCCAGCTTCGACGACGTGCTGACGCCGAACTTCGTACCGGTAGCGGTGCCCAGCCCCAGATTGTATCCGTCCGTGATGGTGACGGCCGTGCCGGATAGATCCAACACGGTGGCGCCTGTCCCGATCGTGTTATTCTGCCAATCGAGAAACACGGATCCGCCTGAGTTGTAGAGCTTGCGATTGGTCGCATCGACGTTCGTGGCGCTGTCTTCGACGAATAAAGCGTCGCATTCTGCCTTTGTGTAGTAGCCGGCGGCGGCGGCCGGCACTGCGGATCCTGTGGTGATGACGTCTTTGCGGATTGTGATGTCGCCCTGATAAATCGTCTTCGGGGTTCCTGACTGCGTCAGCTCAATTTCGAGCTTCGGCGTGATCGTGCTTGTTCCTGCTTCAGCGTAAAGCTCATCCAGCTCGCTTGTGGCCATCGTCACGGTGGTCTGGAAAAACTTTCCAAACACTACGGCGGACGCGTCCAAGGTGAGCGCTGTCGTGACGTTCTGCTGGCCGAGATTGCGGACAAAGCTGATCGTATAGTCGCCCTGGTTGTTGCCTGCCTGCACGCTGATGTTCCCGGATCCGATGCCCGTGACGGCAGACAGCGCTTCCGAAAAGCTGGCCGCAGTTGCTCCGATGGCGATCCCGGTGGTGCTGTTTGCGCCGTAGTTTAAAACGATGTTTCCGCCTTCTGCATCCGGGCCAACGCTAAGCCGCCAGGTCTGATTTGTCCCAGTTGTCCCAGAGGATCCGACCTGAAGCTGCGTTAAGCTGACCACTCCGGCCGTGCTGGCCGCGGTGAACGTGTCGCTGTAAACGGCAGGATTGCGGGAAAGTTGAATGATCTGCTGGGCGTTGACTGAAACGGCCGGATAGCGACGGGTATTGATTAGGACGGAACTGGTCGGGAATAGCGTGAAAGACGATCCGCCAAAGGACAGCGCCGTGTTGGCGGTGACGGCCGTGATCACCCACGCCCCGTTCGTCACGGATCCGTACGTCGTCACTGTGCAGTTGCCAGCGATCGCTGAGATGGCGGTGGCGACCTGTGCTGTCGTCGCATTGAAAGAGATCGCCGTGGAAGTGCCGGTGCTGGTGGTGAGCTTGAACTGGCCGTCGGTCGGCTTTCCGTCCAGATAACCGATCCCGAGCTTCAGACTGGCGCCTGTTGTATCAATATCGCGGAGCAGGCCGGAGCTGTCCCGGGCCTGCAAGCGGACGCGGAGCGTGTAGGAGTCGTTGCGGGTGAGTGTCGGGAAAACTCCGTTCTTCACGGATCCTGCCGCCACCAGTGCGTTGGCCCCTGTATCCAGATAAAGATCGATCTGCTGGCCCATTTTATCCCTCGCCTATGTCAAGGCCCGAAGACCGTGATCGTGGCCGGCGAACCGTTGGAACATACGTTCAGCGTGATCTGTTTAAGCGCTGACGTGCCTGTCACCACGCCGGTCACGCTGATCTGGATTCCGTCCGGGACGTCGATCAGGGTGACGTTGGCGCCTGCGATCGGCTTGGTGCATTCAATACGCCGGATTAGCTTGTTAAAAAATCCCTTCCCAAGTCGAGACGGGCCATCGATTTCGTTTAGGCGGGCTTCACTCATACTTTACGAGATGCAGCGACAAAATCTGGATCACCAAATGCATCCTGCTTTTCTTTAAAAACTGCTCTTGCATTGAGAAAAAGCCCTCGCCTAACAGAATCCAAACTATCCAAGCAGTAACCCAAATAATTTATACCACCGACAAGCCCGTACATTTTGTTAAACGGTGCACGGGGATGGCTTGGCATGTTTGTCCCGTTTATAAATTGCGGTAATTGAATAAAGACTCCGGGGCCAAAAACTCCCTGTGATGGAAAATCTTTTGCAAGTTGACCACTTGCAAACTGACTTTCAGACAGATCAGTAACAAAACTGACTTCAATCACTATCGGTGCGCCATAAATTTGCGCTCCTGTTGTTGGGATGAATTTGACTTGAGCTTGTGGTAATCCTGTCTCACTGGTGAGCCCCACGTAAGTGACGGTCATTTCGCTGATGTCGCCGTCTTGCTCCCGGACGGCCGCGGTCTCCACTGCCATTCTGGTGAACTTGGTCGATGCCGTGGAGAAGGCGGAGTGCGTGACGTCCTTGAGAGGCAGGATGGTCTGCCGATCCGCCGTCCTGATCGTGTAGGTTTCGGTCAGCGTTTCCAGCCCCACGATCTCCCGGCTGTACTCGGAACGCCGCAGGATCTTGCTGCCAGACGATAATGCGCCAAGGATAGAAGCAGCCATATTAGCTTACCAGTGGCGCAGACGTCAGTTTCGCCAGGGCGTCTTGAAGGGTTTTGTTGATGTCGTCCAAGGTGGTCTTTCCTTCGGCTTCTTTCTTTGCCTGCGTTTGGATGTACTCGGAACGCCGTTCAGACATGGATCGTTGCGCTGTACCAATTCCAAACGATCCGACCTTAGTGGCGGACGTGCTTGCCAGGACTTCCTTGTCGAGTTGGCCTTGCGTGATTTTCTTTTGATCTTCCGCTGCTTTCTTGCGGGCTTTTTCGACTTCGGCCGCCACGCCGCCGCCAAGCCCGGCTGCGATGTCGAGGCGTTGCCCGGCAGCTTGGCCTGTTGCCTGCTGGCCTTGCCGTGCTCTGTCCGGTGCGCCTGCCAGCCACTCATTATATTTCTGCTGATATTTTGCGGCTTCTTCGTTTTGTT
>Ga0209400_1001732_pt1 | contig 17180 bp, 9 predicted proteins | sample M_130807_EF_Meta_FD_187313 | JGI IMG/M metagenome (GOLD analysis project Ga0209400, IMG submission 187313) | Freshwater microbial communities from Lake Montjoie, Canada to study carbon cycling - M_130807_EF_MetaG (SPAdes) (version 2) | ecosystem: Environmental > Aquatic > Freshwater > Lake... | reverse complement strand
TAATTCTTCATCTTCTTCAACGAATATCCTGCAACATCAACTGTTACATGTACTGGAAATATTGGCGACTCTCCTGAAGCTGCATTCCATTCTTTTGTTTCATTTCCATACCATGGATGCTTTGAAATGTCGGGAAACAATACACGCGGCAAACTACGGTCCACCATTATATCAAATTCAGCTCGAAATATATGTTTGAAATTCCGTGGATTTTTACAATAATCATAAATGGGTTGGGGAATCGCAGAAAAAAAACGCGAAGGAGGTATTTCTACTATAGGATAAATCTTATCCGGTACAGTAAGTGCCTGATTCCAAAAAAAAGTGGCTCTCTCAAACAATGGCTCCATAAATTCACGTGTAATGGGAATGTTTGTTTCATTTGAATTGTCAGGATGAATGCATTCAATACGTTTTTTCTTTGTAGAAGAGGCAACCATATTACTTTATAACCAGACATTAATCTATTTTTTGACTGATATTGCCACGAAGATTCATCAACAAGGTATCCGGTCGCAATGGTTGTCCACGTTCAAAGAGATACAAGGTTGCATCCTTTGTTTCTTGCAAAATACGATGAACATCTTCGTTTTGTGTCACCTTGGCCTCCCATGCTCGCAAACGATGTGTCAGCCTTGACTCTTCATCCAATATACGTCGAGGAATCGTATTGGGACGTAATTCTTTGGCTTTTTTACCATTGCCTTGACCAGCTTGTCGCGCCATCTCCACATACTTTTCATTCGCCTCTTTTGAATATTCCTTTCCTCTTGTAAATTGTCTGAAAAATGCATTCGAATCCTCTTTCGGCTCAGCGTCCCTGTAAGGCGCAGCCATCAAAAAATGAGTGACCGACTGCCATACATGGTCATCCAAACGAAAAATACACGTCATATCGTCATCCGCCAAACGACGTCGCCAGTCGGTGGGCATCTGGTTGAGTTGTAAAAAATCAACCCAACGTTTCAAGGGAATATGTTCGACATCCAGCAACCCTGATTCGACAGGGCAATCGACAGGAGCATGGGCATCCACTAACAAGCGTACTTCACCATCGGCTACAGAGGCATCGCCCAATACTTCCTCTAGGGGATTCAAGGAAGAGGTTTCAGAAACATCGAAACCCTGTTTTTCCTTCCATTCTAGGAAATCCTTACAGGAGGCAAGTGGGTCAAAACGTGGGTTTTCCAAGGAACGCATGGTCAAACGGGCCTGGATAGAATAGGGCAATTGTACAAAAGGGAGAATACCACGTTCTTTGTATCGAACCAACCGATATTGATGGGTGGTGGGTTCGTATTCCACGAGAAGAAAGAAAAGGGGATTGGAATCAGGTCGACCTTTGTCGTAAGATGTTATCATGTTGACGACAAAGTCGTGGGCACCGGGGTACATTCCATGATGTAAGAGAATGGTTTTGAAGCGGAGAAGGCGTTCCAACAATTCTATGGAAGAGGGGGTGATGGGATGTTTTCCTTGGCGAATAGTATCGCGATAGGATTCCATATTCATGGAATTTTGACTCATGTGTGGCAACCATTGTTGAATGGTAGACATCAACATGGTTTGTTGTTTTGACAAAGAGTCCAAAGTGGTTTGAATACGGTCCCATTCTTCTTGTAAGAGGGTTTTGTCGGGGAGTGTCAAGGTGGTTTGTTTCAAGAGAGTATGCAGGGTGGCCAGTCGTGTTTCGACGATTGTTTTGTCTTCGGCGAGATGTTGAAAGGCTTCTTGCAAGGAATAAAAGAGGGTTACTTCGCTTTCCCAGATATCTTTGGTGACTTCTTTGGCCCATACTTGACAGAGGGTATCGACAGAAGTAATCCATCCTTTGTCGACAAAAGCTTGTTGAATGGCGTGTAAAAAGGAGTGTTTATTTTGGGGGCTGATGTCGATGGAAAAGTCAGTGTCATGGAGGAAATGATTGACCCAGGAAAGTTTCTCTCGTTGTGTTTTGGACAATTCTTTGAAATCTTTTTTCTGTTTTTCCATATCTTCTTCTGTTTGAGGTGACAAGGGGGGCAAGAGATGTTCTCTTGTGTTTTTGGTAAATACAGCGAGGTCCGTATCCATTGTTTTTTTTTTCTTCAGTCGAAACAATCCATCTTCTTCTTCTTCTTCTTGCTGATTTGATTCCTCTTTTTTGTCATCTTTTTGTGAATCCTTTTCGTTCCATTCCATGTCTTGACGAAAAGCAATTCGTTTCTTTTTTTTGCCACCTCCACCTTCTTGCGTTGGATGAAACAAATATTGTTTGACAAATGCGGCATCCAATGGTTTCCAATTGTTCCAGTACACTTGTTTAAAAAAAGAGGGAGGGTCTTTCCATTTCGAAAGGTCTACTTGATGTGTAGTATCATCAATCATATCTGGATACAAATCTTTGCGAATCAAATACAAACCAATTGGAATGAGTGTACCCGACCGTGCCAATGCATAAATAGCGATAAAAAGTCGTTGAGGGTCATGAGGGTCATCCAGGGGAGAGCCAAGAGCAAAGTGGATGGGTAAATGCATGAGAAGTGATTTATACAATACGAATTCGGTCGGTGTTTCTTTGTCTTGTTCTTCTTTCCATTGGCGGTCGATGATGGTTTGGTATTCTGACAAATCCATTTTGTGACGTTTACGATGCGACTTGGAGGAGGGCATGTTGTATTGATTTCAGAAAGAAAAAAAGAGAAACCTTTCGTTTCTATTTGATAAATTCAAATGTGTTGTTTTTCTACAAATGTCGACGGATACTTCCTACATAGCGGACCTTCCTCCTGAAAACATTACTTACCAGTTGTCGTCGGTTGAAACCAAAGTACGCAAAGAACAAATACAAGCTCCCACCTATGCACCTCTGGATGTTCACAAGAATCCTTATCTAGCAGAACAACCTAGTCAAGGTTCCGTTCCCAATCCCAATGCTGCTTTGGTCCCACCTTATCCTCAAGTAACATCGATGAAGCCACAGCCCCCCAATATGTTGCCTTCGAGAGACATTCCACAAAGCACTGTAAATCTGTCTCGTATGCAGGATGAAGAAATTGTGGCTAATTATGTACCCGCCTCCAAAAAGCTAACCAGGGATTTTGTTCGTGACCAAGAAGACTTGTCGGAAGAACGGATTCTCGAGCGTCGTCGTAAAAAGAAACAAGAATCATCTCGTCAACAATGGATTCAAGAACTACAAATACCGCTCTTGCTCTCCATTTTGTATTACTTGTTCCAAATGCCCTGGTTCCAGGAATTGCTAGTCAACGTGCTACGCCATATCCCCTTTTTGATTTCGGAAGGCATTCTCAATACATACGGCCTCATGGTCAAGGCATTGCTATTCGGTGCCGCCTTTTATACCCTTCATAAAACGACTGACCTGGCTGCCCAACCTTGAAAAACACACACCCTGTAAAGAATTCACAAAATGAGTATAGACAAGAGTATAGAGAAAAGAGCAAATATGGCAACTATTTTTCCAATGTTGTACAAGGTCAACAAGAATGGTTCTTTGTCGACATGGAGAATCGAGATAAAAGAGGGTGTGTCTCAGTGTAAAGTGGTGACAACACATGGTATCGAGGATGGGTCGCATGTGGTGCATGAGCATGAGATTGACAAGGGCAAGGCGGGTCGTTCGACGAGGGAGCAAGCAGAGTTGTTTGCGAGGAAAAAATGGTCTGACAAGCGGGACAAGGAGCTGTTTTGCGAACAGCGAGAGGAGGCCTTACAGGGGGGGGTTATATTGGTTCGACCCATGTTGGCGAAAACGTTTGACTTCAGGTTGTATGGTTCCAATGTTTCGAGGGCATATCGTATTCCGTTTCCTGCGTATGTGCAAATCAAGTACGATGGGTTGCGGTGTCTTGCTTATAAAAAATCGAACTTGGTGGTGATGGAGTCGCGCAAGGGGGTATCTTTTTTACCGTTCCCCGAAATACGTGCCGACATTGCCTCCTTGTTCTTATCTTCTACGCTGTACTTGGATGGTGAATTGTATACGTCCGAGGTGCCCTTTGAAGAATTGTCTGGGTGGGTACGATTAAAAGACGCCAAGACGTTGTCTTTGGACACGGTTCAAAAAGCCTTACAGAAGGTGGAGTATCACATTTATGATTGCATTGATACGGCGAAACCGGACGCAACATTTTCAGAGCGGATGCGATGGTTGCACACGATGTTTCCAGAGGGTCGCAGGGGGCGTTGTGTGCTTGTACAAACCTTTCCTGTAGGGTGTGTGGACGAGGTGCGACAAAGGCATGATGAGTTTGTGGCGATGGGGCATGAGGGGGTGATGATTCGTGATGGTGCGGGTGTGTACGAGGTGGGTCGTCGGAGTTCTTATTTGCAAAAGTACAAGGAATTTCAGGAAGAAGAGTTTGAGATAGTGGGTTATCATGAGGGGACGGGTGACGAGGCGGGATTGGTGGTATGGGATTGCAAAACGGCGGTGGGTAAATTGTTTGCGGTACGGCCACAGGGGACGTTTGATTTTCGACGTCGCATCTATTTAGAGGCGGCATCGTATGTGGGGTCTTTATTGACGGTGAAATTCCAAGAGTATACAAATGATGGGGTGCCTCGTTTTCCAGTTGGCAAGGCGGTGCGTGGTGAGAACGAAATATAAAACGGATTGAAAAGGCCTTACAGGGGGATATGTTGTTTATTTTTACAAAATGGATATGAATTTTGTAAAAATATGAATCTCTAGTATAGTGTAATGATGCAAGTGGGTGGGCATGTGGGTGCCAATGATATTTTCAAACATATTTTAAGTATTGGGTATGAATTTGAGACGCATGATTTGGCCAAGATGTCGATGATGGAGGATGGTACGTTGGTGAATTCGAATACGACGTTGCGCAATATCAAGGAAAAGCTGCAGGCGGAAGAGGCAGTATTGGTAGACGAACATTCTTATGAAATCATGGAAGAGAGTGGTTTGTTTTTCCGAGAATATTTTGTCGAAGTGGACAAAGAGGCAGGTATGGATGAAGAGGGAGAGCCCAATGAGGTGATGCATATTACCAATGACCGTTCGAACACCGAATTTGCAAAGATGGTGACAGAGACGTGTGGTAATATGGATGAGACATCCAAGAATGATGTGTATACTTTTCGTACAAAGGATGGAAGAACATTTCCGATAAGTTTTACCCAAGAAATGGCGGAAGCGGATTGTGGTATCTTTACAGGGATAGAGTTTGTAATGACATTTTATCATCCACGTCCCAGTCGCAATATTATTTTGGAAACTTTTTTGTCAGCGTGTCGCAAAATGTTGAATCATTTGGATTCACTTGTTCAAATACAAGGTGAATTATTTGTGAAAAAGGAAAAGGTAGGTACTTTGGACGAACGATTTCTGTATCACAAAAAGGACACCAATTTGTATTATTTGGAAACGAATGACATAGAAGACACGGATGAGGAGATGCAATTGGACAAAGTGGGATTTGTTCCACAAATGACGTTTCGCGTATCGATTTTGCATTTGTTGCCGGTTTTGCGTCAAATATTGTTTCAGGGGGATTATTCGAGGCATCGTGACTTGAAAAAGGAAATCATGGAGGACTATCAATCGGTAAAGAACGTGGAGGATTTGGTAATCAATTTGTTGGAGGGTTACAATGAGGTCAAGGGTCATTGGAGAATTCCGTTGGAAAAGGCGACAGGAAAGGCGATTTTCGGTTATTTGTTCATGATTTTTTACAAGATTTACATGTATGTCAATGCATATTTGTACAGGAGTGAGTACAATGAAGAAAACGAAGAGATGTATTTCAAAGATTATTTATGTTTTGCCTCGCGGCATTCCAACGACGTATTTTATGACAAAATCAAAGAAATTCTGCATCGTTATTTTGCCCCCTATTTGTTGAAACGGCCGGAAGCGGAGCGAGATGGACTGGTCATATCTATAATTACGAACATTGTGAAACAACCTGCCATCCTTTCTGAATATCTCATAGACAAACCGAATCGCAATCCGGCTTCCACAAATGTGGCCTACGGGGACCCCAATTACGGAGACCCATCGTATTCTGTTGTTTCCTATTTCCAATTTTTCGAAAGACCTAGCCGACCTACTGAATCATCTTCTGTAGGGGGTTCAAACAAGGCGAATGCGAATGTGAATGCGACATTGTTGGCCGAGGGGAAAAAGGTGTATATGCCATCGGTGGCCAAGGCTGAGGTGTATCATTCGCCTTCATCAGAGGAGACAAATTCTATAAAGTCATCAAAACAGAGTGTATCGTCTCGAGGTAATTCCTTACAGGGGGGTGAAGAAAGGGAGTGGTTTGTGTTTAGTGGCACGGATGTATTTACGACGATGTTTGATTTGCCGAAAGACGGGAGTTTGTTGTTGGAGAATCGTTTGTTTTTCAAGGAAATTTCGGCGTTTGCCGAGTCGGTTATGCCGAAACTTACTTTTTTTCAGTATCCTTCTGTTCGTAATTACAAGCGATTTTATCAGGCGATGACAAAAAAAGAAGACCATACAGGCAAGGTATGGAATCCAATAACGAAACGTTGGGTACAACAATGCAGAGAGGGATATGTGCGGAATTCGAAATTCAAATGTCGGTTTTCTAGACGACTCAAAAAATGCAAGCCAGGGACGGTATTAAACCCACGTACAAAACGATGCCGCAAAGTCAAACAATGATAAATGAATACTATAATTTCATAAAAATAGTATTTATTTCAGTACATCAACCCTCCTGTAGGGCCTTTTCAAGACGTTGTATATCATGTTCTTGGTCATTGAATTGCATGAGTTGGAGATGGTCTCGAAAACTGGCGACTTCAAAATCGAGAAGAATGATGTCAAACGATGTAGCCGGACGATACAGGGTCAACGTTTCTCGGAGAGCAGTCAAGTCTTTTTCTTGAGAGAGACAAGAGGGACGAGACAAGATGAAATGGACAAAGACGTCTTTGTTGTCAATGAGTTGGCGAAAGTTTTGAATGCGTCGTTGGTATCGTTCGACAAAGGCTTCGAAATTGTTTTTTGTAAAGTGGTCAATACCGCCAGGCCATTGTTGTTCTTGGTATAGTTTTGCGTGTCCAGGTGCTTCATGATTGAAAAGAAACTTGTATTTTGTGTGAAATATCATGACATCGCCATCACCGTTTGTATTCAAATATTTTGAAGAGGCAGGCATTCGCAGCAGGGTAAGGTGGTTTGTATCACAGAAAGAGGCAAAGTTTTCTTGAAGACAAGTGACGAGGCCGGGAAGATTGCTAATCATTTCGTCAAAAGGGCATGTTTTGTAGCCGTGCTCTTTTTTAGTGCGTAGGCCACTGGAAACACCATACGAGGCAGATTTACAATTCCAACCCAATGAAATGGCTTCTTCTACTTGAAAATTCATATAGAGACTTGAGGACAAGAGTCGTAGAGGAAAGAACGCAAAAAATGAGAATGGTGATGGTGTTTGGAATGATGATTTTGGTAACGTTGGATGCTTTGTCATTTTGCATGCATTGCCGCCATGCTTGGAGACCCTTACAGAGGGGTTTGGTGATGGATGAGGGTTGGTATTGCAGTAAATTTGCGGGGGACGGAAGGGAGGTTGTTGATTTGGTGATGGGTCGTCGAGAGGTGATATTGACGCCCTATTTTCCCTGTTGGGTGGCTAGGTCGGACGAAGGAATGTGTGGAAAGAATGGTACCTATTTTGATAAAAAATTGATTATGGAGACAGACAAAAGTACAAAGGCATAACATTTGTATCAATGGCGACCAAAAATTGTGCACTTTGTAAAACTTCACCTACACCAAACAACAAGTACAAGTACTGTTTTCCTTGTCAAGAGATTGTTCACATACAGAAAACAACACCCTGTAAAATGGAAGGTTGTGGCAACATGAGAAGTGATGAAAACGAATATTGTAAACTTCATAAATTGCAAGTATTTGTTGACATGGTTATTTCAAAGGGGAAAAGAGTTTGTACAGGATATTTGCGTGGTTGTAGAGAAGAGCTTGACGAGACATATAAAAAGAAAAAATGTCCTCTGTGTTTGGAAAAGGACAGAGAAAAGGAACAAAAGTTGAAAGAAAGAAAACTTGAAACTCTGTCTGAAGAAGATGAACATGGAAACAAGTTGTGTTCTACATGTTTTAGTTACAAGAAGCCAGAAGAGTATATTGGTGAAAAGAGTTTGCCTGTGAAACAATGTTTATCTTGTCGTGCTCAAAACAAGCGTGCAGATGGTAACAGAAATCGAGAACATCGAAACCAAAAGGCTTTAGAAAACTCAAAGCGTACAGAGAATCGTTTTAAGCAGTATGTGAAAGATGCACGTGAACAAAAAAAAGCGTTTGAGATTACTTTTGAACACTTTTGTACATTGACGTTATTACCATGCCGATACTGTGGAGTTATTCAAGAGGAAGGTTACAATGGTTTAGACAGAATCATTTCTCATTTAGGATTTACAGTAGAAAACACTGCACCTTGTTGTCATATGTGTAATAAGATGAAACATATTCTCTCTGAGGAAGTATTTTTCAAAACATTGGAGCATATTCTTACCTTTTCCGGTAAACTGAGTGGTGGTAATTTGTTTCCAGAAGTTTTTAGAAATAGTTCATCAACAGTTTATTCCATGGTTTTGAAAAGAGCTGAAAACAAAGGTTTACCATGTGACATTTTGCTTGCTGATTATGACTCTATTGTAATATCTCCCTGTTATTTGTGCGGAAAAGAGATTTCAGAACATCACAAAAATGGTATTGACCGTGTAGATAATTCTCTCGGTTATTTGCTAAGTAATGTGAAACCATGCTGTACTCATTGTAATTACATAAAGGGTGTATTATCCTTGGATTCTATGTTTTCAAAAATGAAGCAGATATATTGGTTTCAGGTATCACAAAATTCGAATTAGAAAGATATATTGGTTTCAGGTATCACAAATTTCGAATTATAAAGATTTATTATTACAAATATAATTTGTATTGTAAAATACAATTTATATTTTATTTTTTATTTTGTAAAAAACAAACAAAGCATCCTGCCATCCCACACATTAGTTGGAATATGCTACCCCTGCCATACCTGACATTACCCGTAAAACATTATAGTTGACAGCATAGACACGGACTTTGGCAGTGGCGACACCAGATACGGTAGCGGCAGAGAGAACGAGCTGAAGGGTAGCATTGTCAATACGTGAAAAGTTGCAAGTACCGGATGGTTGCCACTCCTCTGGGCGTAGGGCGAAGGAGTAGACGTTGATACCGGTATCAGGGGCACGGGTGTGGTGTTGGTAGGGTTGCACGACGTCGAAGTAAGAACCTTCACGTTCAGTGAATCGGTCTTGGCCGTTGAGTTGCAACTTGGCAGTGACGACTGGGTTCTCGCCCCAACAGTGCATGTCGAGGGCAGTCTCGGACAGCACAAAGGTGCCTGCGTCGGAGAGGAGGGAACCAGAGGTGATGGCTTGAGCACCTGTACCTTGAGGATTGAAGGGACCATAGACTGTTCCAGCGAGACCGTTGGTGACGTTCCAACCACCAGTTCCACCACTTCCATCGAGACCACCTGGCATCTGGAACAGACCCGAGGTATTGATGAAACCAGCAGTTCCATCTGTTTCCAATGGGCCTCCAAAAGCATGGATGGCATTTGGAAGAGCATCAATGGCATCGGTGTAGTTAAATGGCTGGGCACCCAAAGTGCGGAAGAGTACAGTGTTGCCAGTCAATGACGAGCAGTAATCGACGTTGGCATCTGGTTGGACGACCCAGATAAGCTCCTTACAGGGGTGGTTGAAATTCAACTTAATCTTGTTGGAAGAGGAACCTACGGACTCATCACCAGTGAACTGCACCTGTTCAATGAGATATTCGTGGGGGTTTTGTGCCATTTTGCGACGCTCATCGGTATCCAAGAAGATGTAATCGATGTAGAGCGAAGCGGCAACAAGCGACTGTTGGTATGCAGAAGTAACCGAAATAGTTCCGGTTTGACTACTTACTAGAGAACCAACGGCCCAAAGGACTTCACCAATAGGGCGGAAGTCAATGTTGATTTTCACTTCATGATATTGCAGAGCAATGAGCGGCAGAGCCAAACCCGGGTTGCGGCAGAACCAGAAAAGAAGGGGAATGTAAAGTGTGGTTTCTGGAAGAGCTTTGCGAGGAGCACAGACCTGAGCAGGGCCCGATGTAGAAGCACATGGACCAGTGATGTCGGCAAAGTTGGGGTCAGTGATGTAAGTAAGCGCAGTGGTGTTACCAATGAGCTTCCAGTAACCACGGAGCTGTTCCGAGGTCTGGGTCAATTGGTTCCAGATGTGGAGCCAGTCACCATATTGACGGTCAATGCGCTGACCACCAATTTCAATTTCTACTTGGGCAAGAATTTGCTCACCGACAAAATCCAACCAACGGGCATATACACCATCCTTGGCACCAGTTGTGTTTGCCATGCTCTGGTTGATTTCAGGAAGAGTCAGTTGCAAGTAGGTCTTGTAGACCAAATCACCATTGCGGCTGATGGTGCAGGTAACACGACGACCAAAATCGGCTTGGCCATTGAAAGTCTGTTCAATGGACTCAATGGCAAAGTTGGTATAGCGTCTGTACGACACCTTCCAGTAAGTAATCTCAGGTGTTCCAGTAAGGAACACGTCCTGAGCGCCGTAAGCGACAAGTTGCATCAAAGCACCACCCATTTTTTATATAATGTTGCTAAAGAAAAAAATTTGGGACGTCCAACGTTTTTAACTTTTTTATTCAATAAGAATGAAAAAGTATATACTGATTATAAAGTATGCCTCCAATTGGCCCTGGTGACATTGGCGGTGGTGGTTCCACTCTTTTAACAGGTCCCACTGGACCATCTGGTCGACAAGGTCAACAAGGGCAACAAGGGCAACAAGGGTTACGAGGAATAAGAGGTTTGACAGGTCCTACAGGAGCCCAAGGTTCTAGAGGATTGACAGGTCCTATTGGTGCAAAAGGTTACACAGGCAAAAAAGGTCCTACAGGAGTCAAGGGTTCTACCGGTGAAAGAGGTCCTATAGGTGCCGTTTTGCCAACAGGAAATACAGGTAAAACAGGTCCCACTGGTTTTACAGGACACACAGGTCCAACAGGCCGCACAGGCGACAAGGGTCCTACAGGTCAACAAGGTGATATGGGTCCTACCACTGGATACACAGGTCCTACAGGTGCCAAGGGGAAAACAGGTCCAACAGGGCCATCTGGACCTCGTGGTTGCACAGGTCATATTGGTCCAAGAGGTTATGGAGGAACAAAAGGAGTAACAGGGTACACTGGTCCCTCAGGAAAAAAAGGACCTACAGGAAAAACGGGGCCTCCAGGTAATGCAACAAATACCGGTGCTACAGGACCTCGAGGGCGTACAGGTAAAATAGGTCCCACAGGTCCTACTGGTAAAACAGGCCCCACAGGTCCCACTGGTAAAACAGGCCCCACAGGTCGTACCGGTCGTACTGGTAAAACAGGTCCCACCGGTAAAACAGGCTCCACAGGTAAAAGAGGACCCACTGGTAAAACAGGTACTACTGGTAAAACGGGCCCCACTGGTAAAACAGGTCCCACAGGTAAAAGAGGCCACACTGGACGTACTGGTAAAACAGGTCCCACTGGTAAAACGGGCCCCACTGGTAAAACAGGCCCGACAGGTAAAATGGGACCTCCTGGTTACGCAACCAAGACGGGTGCCACAGGAAGAACGGGACCAACTGGTCCTACTGGTTTCACTGGTTGGACGGGACCTACAGGTACAACAGGTAAGACGGGACCGACCGGTTTCACCGGCAAGACGGGTCCGACAGGTTTCACAGGCAGTACGGGTTCGACTGGTTTCACTGGTTGGACGGGACCGACTGGTAGAACAGGTGCAACTGGTCATACGGGACCCACTGGAAGAACAGGATGGACGGGACCCACTGGAAGAACAGGTAAGACGGGTCCGACAGGTTTTACGGGCAAGACGGGTCCGACAGGTTTCACAGGCAAGACGGGTCCGACAGGTTTTACAGGCAAGACGGGTGTCACGGGTCCTACAGGAAAAACGGGTTCCACAGGAAAAACAGGTCCTACTGGTCCGGTGGGTCCTCAAGGAACCCCTGGTTTCGCTCGCAATACAGGAGCTACAGGTAGAACAGGCCCCACAGGTAATAAGGGTTCTACTGGATGTACAGGACCCACTGGATTCATGGGTTTAACCGGAGCAACAGGAGCAACAGGAGCAACAGGAGCAACAGGAGAAATGGGTCCGACTGGTCTTACAGGGGCAACAGGTGAAATGGGTGCAACGGGTTGCACAGGTCCTACAGGGGAGATGGGTGCAACGGGTTCTACGGGTCCTACGGGTGCAACGGGTCCGACTGGTTGGACGGGATGGACGGGTCCTTCAGGAATGAGGGGTGATACGGGTGCGACGGGTCCACAAGGAATACCGGGGTATGCGACGAATACGGGGGCGACAGGTCGGACGGGTCCGACGGGTCCAAGAGGAGTACCTGGTTCCGCCACCAATACAGGAGCCGTAGGAGAAACTGGTAGTACGGGTCCTACAGGATACACAGGTTGGACAGGTGTAACAGGTGCAACAGGTCATACAGGTCCTACAGGAGCCATGGGTTCTACTGGATGGACAGGGCCTACTGGATGGACAGGGCCGACAGGTGTGACTGGAGCCATCGGTGCGACTGGTTCGACAGGTCCTACAGGAACGGTAGGTGCAACTGGTTCGACAGGTCCTACAGGGACCATGGGTGCAACGGGTTCTACAGGTTCCACGGGTACAACGGGTCCGACTGGTTGGACGGGGTGGACGGGTCCTTCAGGAATGAGAGGTGATACGGGTGCGACAGGAGCACAGGGAATACCGGGGTATGCTACCAATACAGGTGCAACGGGTGCAACGGGTCCGACGGGTCCGACGGGTCCGAGAGGAGTACCTGGTTCTGCAACCAATACAGGAGCCGCAGGAGAAACAGGTCCTACTGGTTTCACAGGTGCAACGGGTTCGACAGGTTGTACTGGTTCGACAGGTTTTACGGGTGCTACAGGTGCGATGGGTCCAACCGGTTTCACGGGTTCAACAGGTCCAACAGGTGTGACAGGTGCGACGGGTTCAACAGGTCCAACGGGTGTTACTGGGTGTACAGGTACAACGGGTGCAACAGGTACGAAGGGTCCAACTGGTGCGACGGGTGCAACAGGTCACACAGGTGCAACAGGTCCACGGGGTCCTTTAAACACAGGTGCAACGGGAAACAGAGGACCCACAGGAAGAATCGGTAAAACAGGTCCAACAGGAAAGACTGGACGTACAGGAAAAACGGGTCCGACAGGGAAAACAGGTCATACTGGCTCCACTGGAAAGACTGGTTCTACTGGTCCTACAGGAAAAACTGGTAAAACTGGTCCGACTGGAAAGACTGGACGCACAGGGAAAACGGGTCCGACTGGAAAGACTGGACCTACAGGTAAAACAGGTCATACAGGAAAGACTGGACCAACAGGAAGAACGGGTCATACAGGAAAGACCGGACCAACAGGTCCTACAGGAAAAACGGGTCATACAGGTAAGACAGGACCGACAGGAAAGACTGGACCTACAGGTAAAACAGGTCATACAGGAAAGACCGGACCAACAGGAAGAACGGGTCATACAGGTAAGACAGGACCGACTGGAAAGACTGGACCGACTGGAAAGACTGGACCGACAGGAAAGACTGGACCTACAGGTAAAACAGGTCATACAGGAAAGACTGGACCTACAGGTCATACAGGTAAGACAGGACCGACTGGAAAGACTGGACCGACAGGAAAGACCGGACCAACAGGTCCTACAGGAAAAACGGGTCATACAGGTAAGACAGGACCGACAGGAAAGACTGGACCGACAGGAAAGACTGGACCGACAGGAAAGACTGGCAAAACAGGACCTACTGGTAAAACAGGACCTACAGGAAAGACTGGTCCGACTGGAAAAACAGGTTTTACAGGAAAGACTGGTTCTACTGGACCAACAGGTCCTACAGGAAAAACGGGTCATACAGGTAAGACAGGACCGACAGGAAAGACTGGACCGACAGGAAAGACTGGCAAAACAGGACCTACTGGCAAAACAGGACCTACAGGAAAGACTGGACCTACTGGCAAAACAGGACCTACAGGAAAGACTGGACCTACAGGTAAAACAGGACCGACAGGAAAGACCGGACCAACAGGTCCTACAGGAAAAACGGGTCATACAGGTAAGACAGGACCGACAGGAAAGACAGGACCGACAGGAAAGACTGGACCGACAGGAAAGACTGGCAAAACAGGACCTACTGGTAAAACAGGTCATACAGGAAAGACTGGTTCTACTGGACCAACAGGGAAAACTGGACCGACAGGAAAGACAGGACCGACAGGAAAGACTGGACCGACAGGAAAGACTGGACCGACAGGAAAGACTGGCAAAACAGGACCTACTGGTAAAACAGGTCATAAAGGAAAGACTGGTCCGACTGGAAAAACAGGTTTTACAGGAAAGACTGGTTCTACTGGACCAACAGGGAAAACTGGACCTACCGGAAAAACTGGTAGTACAGGCCCTACAGGGAAGACTGGTCCGACTGGAAAAACTGGTCATACAGGCCCTACAGGGAAGACTGGTAGCACAGGTCCTACTGGAAAAACGGGTCCGACAGGCAAGACTGGACCGACTGGTAAGACGGGTCCGACAGGCCCTACAGGGAAGACTGGTAGTACAGGTCCTACTGGAAAAACAGGTCCTACAGGGAAAACAGGCCCTTCAGGGAAGACTGGACCCACTGGTAAAACTGGACCCACTGGTAAAACTGGACCAACTGGTAAAACGGGTAAAACTGGCCCTACTGGTAAGACTGGACCGACTGGTAAGACTGGTCCCACTGGTAAGACTGGTCCCACTGGTAATACAGGTCCCACTGGTAAGACTGGAAAGACTGGTCATACAGGCCCTACAGGTAAGACTGGACCGACTGGAAATACTGGTCATACAGGCCCTACAGGTAAGACTGGAAAGACTGGAAAGACTGGTCATACAGGCCCTACAGGGAAGACTGGACCGACCGGAAATACTGGTCATACAGGCCCTACAGGAAAGACTGGACCGACAGGAAAAACAGGGTCAACAGGAAAAACAGGGTCAACAGGAAAGACTGGTCATACAGGCCCTACAGGTAAGACTGGGAAGACTGGACCGACCGGAAATACTGGTCATACAGGCCCTACAGGTAAAACAGGACCGACTGGAAAAACTGGTAAAACAGGCCCTACAGGGAAAACTGGTTCGACTGGAAAAACAGGTAGTACAGGTTTCACAGGCCCTACTGGAAAAACTGGTCCGACTGGAAAAACTGGTAGTACAGGTCCTACTGGACCGACAGGAAAAACAGGTTCTACAGGGAAAACTGGTCCGACTGGAAAAACTGGTCCGACAGGTAAAACTGGACCAACTGGAAAAACTGGTCCGACAGGTAAAACTGGACCTACTGGAAAAACTGGTTATACAGGCAAGACTGGACCAACTGGAAAAACTGGTCCGACAGGTAAAACTGGACCAACTGGAAAAACTGGTCATACAGGCCCTACAGGGAAAACTGGTCCGACTGGTACAACTGGACCAACTGGTAAAACGGGTAAGACGGGTCCGACAGGCAAGACTGGACCGACTGGTAAGACGGGTCCGACAGGCAAGACTGGACCGACTGGTAAGACGGGTCCGACAGGCCCTACAGGGAAGACTGGTAGTACAGGTCCTACAGGGAAAACAGGCCCTACAGGGAAGACTGGTAGCACAGGTCCTACTGGAAAAACGGGTCCGACAGGCAAGACTGGACCGACTGGTAAGACGGGCCCTACAGGTTTTACAGGGAAGACTGGTAATACTGGACCGACTGGTAAGACTGGAAAAACTGGAAACACGGGTCCTACTGGTAAAACGGGTAAAACAGGCCCTACAGGGAAGACTGGACCGACTGGTAAGACTGGACCGACTGGTAAGACTGGACCGACTGGTAATACAGGTCCTACAGGAAAGACTGGAAAGACTGGTCATACAGGCCCTACAGGGAAGACTGGACCGACCGGAAAAACAGGGTCAACAGGAAAGACTGGTCATACAGGCCCTACAGGGAAGACTGGAAAAACTGGTCCGACTGGTAAAACGGGTTATACTGGTCCGACAGGTAAAACAGGACCGACTGGAAAGACTGGACCTACTGGACCGACAGGGAAGACTGGAAAAACTGGTCCGACTGGTCATACAGGCCCTACAGGGAAGACTGGAAAAACTGGTCCGACTGGTAAAACGGGTTATACTGGTCCGACAGGTAAAACAGGACCGACTGGAAAAACTGGTAGTACAGGTCCTACAGGGAAGACTGGTAGTACAGGTCCTACTGGAAAAACGGGTTATACTGGTCCGATAGGTAAAACAGGACCAACTGGAAAAACGGGAAAGACTGGTCATACAGGCCCTACAGGGAAGACTGGAAAAACTGGTCCGACTGGAAAAACTGGTAGTACAGGTCCTACTGGACCGACAGGAAAAACAGGTTCTACAGGGAAAACTGGTCCGACTGGAAAAACTGGTAAAACAGGTAAGACTGGACCAACTGGTAAAACGGGTAAGACAGGACCGACTGGAAAGACAGGACCGACAGGGAAGACAGGACCGACTGGAAAGACTGGACCGACTGGAAAGACTGGACCGACAGGGAAGACAGGACCGACAGGTAACACTGGTCCGACTGGTAACACTGGTCCTACAGGGAAGACAGGACCGACTGGAAAGACAGGACCGACTGGTAAAAGAGGGAAGACAGGACCAACTGGTAAAACAGGTAAGACTGGACCAACTGGTAAAACGGGTAAGACAGGACCGACAGGGAAGACAGGACCGACTGGTAACACTGGTCCTACAGGGAAGACAGGACCGACTGGAAAGACAGGACCGACTGGAAAGACAGGACCGACTGGTAAAAGAGGGAAGACAGGACCGACTGGAAAGACTGGACCGACTGGTAACACTGGTCCTACAGGGAAGACTGGACCGACTGGTAACACTGGTAAAACGGGTAACACTGGTCCTACAGGGAAGACAGGACCGACTGGAAAGACAGGACCGACTGGAAAGACAGGACCGACTGGAAAGACAGGACCG
>Ga0209400_1001731_pt1 | contig 17187 bp, 11 predicted proteins | sample M_130807_EF_Meta_FD_187313 | JGI IMG/M metagenome (GOLD analysis project Ga0209400, IMG submission 187313) | Freshwater microbial communities from Lake Montjoie, Canada to study carbon cycling - M_130807_EF_MetaG (SPAdes) (version 2) | ecosystem: Environmental > Aquatic > Freshwater > Lake... | reverse complement strand
AATACCGTTTATTCGATGCCAAAGATTCTTTGCAAAATGCCTTTGGATTTAGCATTGGTTATGCTGTTTGTCCAGACCCATATCAATACAAAAATATTTTTAAAAGAACAACTTACAGAGTAGGTTTCAGGTACGACCAAAGTCCAGTTAAAATAGCAAACCATTCACTCAATGAAATAGGTTTGAGCGCAGGTTTTGGCTTCTCCATGGGTCGTTCAAAATCTACCTTAAATATTGGCGTTGAGTTTATCAAAAGAGGCAATACGGGCGATCAACAAATTCAAGAAAACTATTTTAAATTGGTGCTTGGAATCAATTTTGCAGATCGTTGGTTCAATAGGTACAGGTATGATTAATAAAATAGCTGTTTTATTGTTTTTGTCTAGCCTACTATTCGCTTGTAGTAACAAAGATATCGACAAGGTTAAAATCTCTTCTAATTCTGGCTTGATTCCAACTGAAAGAGGAATCAATATCAGCATCAATTATACCGATAGTGGGTATTTAAAAGCCCGAGTATATGCTCCTTTATTAGAAAGGTACAGCAATGAAGAACTCAATTATTCTGAAATGAAACAAGGCATCAAAGCCTACTTTTATGAATCGAACGGAAAAGTGACCAGTTTTATCAAAGCCAAATATGCCAAGCGCAATGAAAGAACTTTGAGCATGTTGGTGAAAGACAAAGTTGAAGTGGTAAATGATGAAGGTGATACCATTCAAACCGAAGAGTTGATTTGGGATGAAACCAAAGATTTAATTTCTACGGATAAACATGTCAGCATTAAAAGTAAAGATAAAATCATCTACGGAACAGGCTTAGAAACCAAAACAGATTTCAAGCATCCTAAAATTTTTAACATCAAAGGAATTGTTTATTTAAATAAATAAAGATGGATAATTGGATTCTAAGAAACTGGCTAATTCTTTCTATTGCAGCTTTACTTGTAGGTTTTTGGATATCTTTTTTTGAAGATTTCGTAACAGGAAAAGCCTATCTTTTTTTTATCATAGCCATCGTTTTTTTTCTGTATTGGCTCAGAAAAAAAGGCAAAATTTAGGTGTGAATCCAGCGTGTTTTTAGTACGCAAAAAGCTTTCAAACCTTCAGGTCCCAATTCCTTGCCAAATCCAGATTGTTTGCAACCTCCAAACGGAAACCGTACATCACTTTTAACAATTTGGTTGATGTACACCATTCCCGTATTAATTTGATTAGAAATATTGATTCCGTTTTCAATGTTTTTGGTCCAAATACTACAACCCAAGCCATACACGGTGTCATTGGCCAATTCAATGGCTTCAGTTTCATTTTTAAAACTAAAAATACTCAAAACTGGGCCAAACAATTCTTCATTGTAAGCAGCCGAATTTTTGGGAATATTTTTTATGACCGTAGCAGGGAAGAAGAAACCCATTTCAGGAATATTTTTTTCTTGATACACCAATTCTGCTCCTTTTTGAAGGCTATCCTTTACTTGTCTTTCTAGGGTTTGTTTCAAGTCTTTTCTGGCAAGTGGTCCCATACTTGTCTCAGGAAGAAGGGGGTCGCCGTATTGAAATGTTTTTAGTTTTCCAATCAATAAATCTTCGAAATCTTTTAGCAAGGATTGGTGAACAATAAAACGCTTTGCAGACACACAACTTTGTCCATTGTTTTGAAATCTTGAAAAAACAGCATGGTCTATCACTTGGTCTAAATCGGCATCTTCACAAATTATAAAAGGGTCGCTGCCACCCAATTCCAATACAACTGGTTTGATGGCTTTTCCTGCCAACGCAGCAACAGCAGCACCCGCTCTATTGCTTCCCGTCAAAGTAAGCGCCGCAATTTTAGGATGCGCAATCAATTCAGCAATTTGTTTTTCATCGGCCAAAATACTTTGCAACAAGCCCTTCGGAAATCCAGCTTTGTCAAACAAAGATTGAAGCGTTAAACAGCTCATGGGTACATTGGGTGCTGGTTTAATCAGCACAGCATTCCCACTCATGACGGCTGGAATTGCACTTCTTATAATTTGCCAAATGGGAAAATTCCAAGGATAAATACCTAAAACAATGCCCATGGGTACCTGTATTTTTTCTACACTCAAATGGGCATCTACTTGTACTTTTTCTGAAGCTAAAATACTAGCAGCATGTTGGGCATAGTAAACGCATACACTTGCCGATTTTAGAATTTCAGCCTTTGCATGTTCAAAGGTTTTGCCCATTTCTTTACATGCAATTTCTGCCAATTTGTTTGCTTCTTTTTTTAAGAGCTCGGCTAAATTTAGCAAGAAAATTGCACGTTGTTCAATAGGAAGTAATGCCCATTCTTTTTGAGCAATTTGAGCTTGGTTGATGGCATGCTGAATTTCATCATTGCTGCTTTGTTGAAATTCAGCAATCAATTCTTCGTTAAACGGATTGATACTTTGAAAAATATGCATCTAAAAAAATTAACTCAAACCAACAATTTCACCATCAACTACATCAATTTGCATTGCCGATGGCACTTTAGGTAAACCAGGCATTCTCATGATTTCTCCTGCAACAGCAACAACAAAACCAGCGCCATTGTTTAAAACCAAATTTTCAAAATGAATGGTAAAGTTTTCCGCAGCACCTACCAATGCAGCATTGTCAGTAAATGAAAACTGCGTTTTTGCAATACAAACGGGTAATTGATCTGCACCTAATTCTTGTATTTTTTTCAAAGAAGCCTTGGCTTGCTTGCTGAAACTGATGCCATTCCCTTTGTATATTTTACGAACAATTTTTTCAAGTTTTACTTCAATACTGTCATTCAATTCGTAGGTATGCTCAATGGCTTTTACGCTGGCATTTTCTGCAATTTCAATCACTTTCTTTGCCAAAGCTACCGCACCATCTCCACCTTTAGCAAAACCTTCATTGATGGCAAAATGGGTTCCTTTTTCAGTACACCAATTTTCAATAAATGAAATTTCTTCTTCGGTGTCAAATCCAAATTTATTGAGCGATACAACCACTGCTTGTCCAAATCCTTGTAAGTTTTCAATATGGCGCTCTAAATTTTTCAAGCCAATTTTCAAGCCTTCTAAATTGGGTTGTTTGATGAGTTTTTCATCAATTCCTCCATGTAGTTTTAGAGATTGGGTAGTAGTCACCAAAACGCTTGCTGCAGGTGTTAAGCCCATTTCTCTGCACTTGATATTTAGGAATTTTTCCGCACCCAAATCACTTCCAAATCCAGCTTCAGTAATGGCATATTCACCATAATTCAATGCAGCTTTTGTGGCCATTATTGAATTGCATCCATGGGCAATATTTGCAAAAGGACCGCCATGAATAAATGCAGCGCCACCCTCTATCGTTTGTACCAAATTGGGCTGGAAAGCATCTTTTAGCAAGGCAATCAAAGCGCCACCTACGCCCAAATCTTTTACATAAAAGGGAGTATTCTCGTAGGTGTAGCCAATGAATATACGGTCTATTCTGTTTCTCAAATCTGTTAAATCTTTCGACAAACAAAAGATGGCCATGATTTCACTGGCAGGTGTAATGTCAAATCCTGTTTCTGCAGGAATACCGTTTGTGCTGCCATTCAAACCAGAAATCAAATAACGCAATGAGCGGTCATTTACATCTAATACACGTCTCCACAAAATTTGTTTCAAAGCCTGAGGAGTGCCTTTGTTAAAATAATTATAATTGTCAATTAAAGCAGCTAAGGTATTGTTTGCACTTGTAATGGCATGAAAATCGCCAGTAAAATGCAAGTTGATATCTTCCATTGGCAATACTTGAGAATACCCACCACCCGCAGCTCCACCTTTCATTCCAAAGCAAGGGCCTAAAGAAGGTTCTCTCAAAGCCAGAATGGCATTTTTGCCCAATTTATGTAAGCCTTGCGCCAATGAAATAGAAGTGGTAGTTTTACCAGAACCGCTTTTATTTGGCGTGGTAGCTGTTACCAAAATCAATTTGCTTTTTGCAATTTTAGCCTCATCAAAATCTACCAATACTTTTGCTTTGTATTTGCCATATTGTTCAATTTTGTCGGCATCAATTCCTATTGAATCAGCAATTTGTTGAATGGGTTTGAGTACACATGCATGTGCAATTTCTATATCTGATTTCATCACTTATTTTAAATTTAAAATGGTTCTTTCAATGATATCACAAGCCTCGTGCATTTGAGATTCATTGATCACCAAAGGCGGCGCAAAGCGAATGATATCTCCATGGGTTTGTTTGGCCAATAATCCATGTTCTTTCAATTTCAAACATACATCCCAAGCACTTTGGTTATTGCCAAAAGGTTTGATGACAATTGCATTCAGTAAACCTTTGCCTCTTACAATTGAAACCAAATCGGTTTTCTGCATCAATTGCTCCATTCTAAACCTAAATACTTGGCCCATTTTATCCGCATTTTCTGCAAGATTTTCTTCCTTCAAAACTTCAAGGGCAGCCATTGCAACAGCACAAGCCAAAGGGTTGCCTCCATAAGTAGATCCGTGTTCCCCAGGTTGAATGGTGAGCATAATTTCATCATTGGCAAGCACTGCTGAAACAGGTAACAATCCACCAGACAAAGCTTTTCCTAAAATCAAGATATCGGGTTTCACATCTTCATGGTCGCAAGCCAATAATTTCCCTGTTCTACACAAACCCGTTTGTACTTCATCTGCAATCATCAATACATTGTATTGGCTGCATAATTCTCTCACTGATTTTAAATAACCTTCGTCTGGAACTACCACCCCTGCTTCTCCTTGAATAGGCTCAAACATAAATGCTGCAATGTTTGAATTGCTTGCAAAAGCTTGTTCTAATGCTTGGAGATTATTGTAAGGAATTAATTTAAAACCTGGCATGAAAGGGCCAAATCCAAGATAAGAACTAGGATCGTTAGAAGAGCTAATGGCAGCCATTGTTCTGCCCCAGAAATTGCCTTCAACAAATAAAATTTCAGCTTGGTTTTCGGCAATGCCTTTCACCTTGTAGCCCCATCTTCTGGCAAGTTTAATAGCAGTTTCTCCACCCTCAACACCTGTGTTCATAGGCAATACTTTATCGTAACCAAAATAATTACAGATGTATTTTTCGTATTCGCCCAATAAATTGTTATGAAATGCCCTGCTGGTTAAGCTAATTTTTTGTGATTGTTGAATGAGCGCTTGTACAATTTTAGGATGACAATGCCCTTGATTCACGGCAGAATAAGCCGATAAAAAATCAAAGTATTGATTGCCGTCTGTATCCCAAACATGCACGCCAACTCCTTTGTCCAAAACTACAGGAATGGGGTGGTAATTGTGAGCGCCATAATGGTGCTCTAAATCGATATAGTAAGTAGCTGCTGCTTTCATAATAAATATAATTAATGAGAAAAATAATTGGTGTTGATTTAGAATTTTAAATTCAAACCAAACATGATATGTTTTTGTTCTAAATACCTTGCTGGGTTGGAAGGAGGGGGGCCACTCGAACCCAATCGTGGGTCGTTGTAACGTGGATCCATCCATGAATCGGGCACATTGTCGCCTGTTTGATAAGCTTTGCCAGTAACGGGGTTGATAATGGCTGCATTTTGATTGTCAAACAAATTGGTAATTTGAACATTCATGCCAAAATAATACGATTTGGTTTTCCACCATCTTGAAATGGTCAAATCTACCCAAAACCAATCAGTTCCTCTCTTGCTCCATTTTGCATTTGGATCGGGGTCTACCACATAAATTGGGCGTCCTGTATTCGGATCATTTCTGTCGAACACATAAGGCGTGTACCTCACACCAGAGCGGAAAACGCTTTCAATATAAATACTGAAATGGTTCAACCAAGATTTTCCTAAATACCCTTCTTTGTTTTCAAATTTGAAAATATGGTTGGTTTTGAAATCATAAGGTACGTCCCAAGGCAAGTAATATTCACGAGTATCTTCGGTATTTCCACTTGCCAATAAATCTTTCAATTTGTCATTTGCTGAAGCACTTTGTCCTGTGGTCATCATATAGGTTAGCGAGGCTTGGCCTTGGTAAATGGTACCAATGCGCTTGATATAATTCAACTCAATCCCTCTTGAACGGGCATAATCAGAATTGATGCGAATGGTACGTGTAACATCTCTACCTGTGATATCTGGAATGACAACAGAAGCAGCGCTCACGAAATCATATTTGTCTTTCCAAAATGCAGCAACTGTTAAGGCATCGTTGCTGGTCAATTGACTTTTCAATCCCAATTCGTAACTGATATCCACTTCTGGGTTCAAGTTCGGGTTTCCAACTCTTGCCAATGTAGATCGATCTTGGTAATTGGGGTCAAGACCAGGATATATAAAACTTGGATGTGGTAAAATGGTGGTATGACCATAATTGAAATACAACATTTTATTTTCAGCAATAGGGAAGGTTGCATTGATTTTTGGTAAGAATCGGAATTTGTAACGCAGGTCTCCAATTTGAGTAGTCGAATTCAAATAATCTTGTCTCATCGATTCTAAGATGGGTGATTTTGGATTGCCCACCGCATCGTCAATATACTTTCCTGGAGCCCAATATTCGAACCTGCCTCCAATACTTGCTACCAAGCCTTTGTATTTGATTTGGTCAGTGATAAAAAATCCACCTCTTCTTGGTTTCACAGTCCATAAATCACTCTGCGAACCCAATCGGTCTGATTGTGTAAAAGTACCATCAGGCAATTGCAAGGGTGCGCCAATCCAAGGTCTTTGTACATCAATCCAAAGCATGTCTTGGAATTTCATTTCAAAACCAAAACTCAATTTGTTAAGTGAATTTCTGCTGAATAAATTTCCTTGTGCTTTCACTACATACTCCTCTAAATAATGGTGATGCCATAAAGTAGCAATTCCATTGTTGTTGTAAAAACCAGAAGGATTGCTTACCCATACTACCGAACCAGAACCAGTAGGGTAAATTTCTACTGGATAGGTATTGATAGAACTTGGGTCAAACACTTGGTTAACCGATTGAGGTCTCCAAGGCAAGCCATTGGCATCGGCTCTCAATTGAACGCAAAGTCTTGAAAGCGTGGCATTGTAACTGAATCTTTTTGAAACCGAATGTTTGAAGTTCAACATTTGCATAGAAGCATCATGCGTGAAAGTATTGGCATTGTCCATTTGTTGACTAAATGGGTATTGAAAGCCGGGTTGATAAGGCGCATCGTTACCAAAAATCCTCAACATGTTCACATCTTGGTTGATGGTCACACTTTTCATCACAGTTGCGGTCAAAATTTTGCCCTTCTTAAAATCGTAATTCAATTTAAAAAGTGCACTCCAACGGTTGTCTTGATAAGGAGCCAAATTGGTAGCCCCAAAACCTTGTTCTGCCATCAAAGAGGAATTCAATTGATTGGCTGGATTTTTATAAAACTCATCGCTAAAACTACCTCTTAAGGCCATATTTCCTTTGAGTCTGTTGTCAAATAATTTCTTGAACAATGGAGAGCCCATGGTCAATTCTGCCAATTGGCTATTGAATGCACTTCTGTACTTGTTGTTAAAGCCAAATTGGTCTCGTTTGTAGGTAGCACTTACATCTAATTTATTGCCTGCGGTTTTTGTTTTCGCACTCACTACACCAGCTGTTGCATCGCCTATTTCGGCCCCAATTCCACCTGTTGTAATTTCAATTTCTCCAATGGCATTGGCGCCAATATCCAAACCAAAACCAGTACCCGCCATAGGGTCAGTTACTGAAACGCCGTCAATATAAGTTCCTGTTTCGTAGGTTCTGCTTCCTCTGATACTCACACCTGCCGGAGATTGAATAATTCCTGGTTGTGTATTGATGATTTTTTGCAATTGACGGGCAGGGGCCAATTCTATGTTCTCTTGTGAAATGGCATTGACTGATTGTCCTTTTTCTATATCAATCAATGGTTTTTTACCAATAACCACCACTTCATCAATATTGGCTGTTGCCTCTGCCAATTGAATGGTACCCAGGTCTTTGTTTTCGTTGGCTTTGAGTTTGATGCCCGTTTGGATGACTTTTTTATAACCAATGTAAGATATCTCTAAATTGTATTCACCCGGTTTGATGCCTTTGATTGTAAACTGCCCATTGGCATTTGTTGCAGTTCCAAAGCCTGTCCCTTGAATCAATACAGTTACACCTATCAATTCTGATTGGTCTTTTTTATCAATGATTTTACCGTTAATGTTTGCTAAGTTCTGAGCAAACAATTGGCTGCTAATGGTAAAAATCAGTAAGATGAATAATCCTCTTTTCATAATGGCAAGCCTGCAAATTAGGATAAAACTTGCTAATTTGAAAAGAAGCCCATCTCTGTAACCAAAAAATAAAAATTGTCTAGGTAATTGAAAATTAAAATTACTCGCAAGTATCTTGAAATCAGCTTATTTTAATAATTTTAACTGACAAAATGCGCCAAATACAAGGAAATATGTCTTGAATATTGATTAAAGCGGACAGATTCCTATTTTTGTAGCCATAACATTAAGCACATGTCATTAGAAATTAAAGTACCTACTGTAGGTGAATCTATCAATGAAGTTACCATTGCTCGCTGGAACAAAAAAACAGGAGATTACGTAGAAATGGATGAGCTTATTTGTGAGTTGGAATCAGACAAAGCAACATTTGAATTAAATGCAGAAAAGGCAGGTATATTAACAGTTATTGCCAACGAAGGGGATACCATTGCCATTGGTGCCTTAATTGCTAGCATTGATACCAGTGCTGCAAAACCTGCGGGTTCAGCTCCTGCTGCACCAAAAGCAGAAGTAAAAAAAGAAGCACCAGCTCCAGTTGAATCAGAAAAAAATGACACCTATGCAAGCGGAACTCCAAGTCCGGCTGCTGCTAAAATATTGGCTGAAAAAGGAATTACTGCTACAGATGTAAAAGGCTCTGGTAAAGATGGTAGAATTACCAAATCAGATGCCATGAATGCCAGCTTAAAAGTTGTATCAAACGAAAGCAAAACACGTGAAGAAAGAAAAGAGAAAATGACCTCTTTGCGTAAAACTGTAAGCAAACGTTTGGTGGCTGCTAAAAACGAAACGGCCATGTTAACTACTTTCAACGAAGTAGACATGAAGCCAATCATGGACTTAAGAAACCAATACAAAGCACAGTTCAAAGATCAGTTTGGGGTGAATTTGGGTTTCATGAGTTTCTTTACCAAAGCGGTTTGTGTAGCTTTAAAACAATTCCCAGCAGTCAACGCCTACATTGACGGAGAAGAAATTATTTACCACGATTTTTGCGATATCTCAATTGCAGTAAGTGCACCTAAAGGTTTGGTGGTTCCAGTGATTCGCAATGCTGAAAGTTTAAGCTTGGCAGAAATTGAAAAGGAAGTAGCAACATTGGCTGGTAAAGCAAGAGACAACAAATTGACCTTACAAGAAATGACAGGTGGTACTTTCACCATCACCAATGGTGGGGTGTTCGGTTCTATGATGAGTACGCCAATCATCAATCCGCCTCAATCTGCTATTTTAGGCATGCATAACATTGTAGAAAGACCAGTAGTAAGAGATGGTCAAATTGTGATCAGACCTATGATGTATTTGGCTTTGAGTTACGATCACCGCATTATTGATGGAAGAGAAAGCGTTGGTTTCTTGGTGAAAGTAAAACAATGTTTAGAGAACCCAAGCTTGTTGTTGACAGGTGGTCAAGACCCTAATAAAATGGTTTTGGGCTTGTAATTATTGACCCTTATTTAAATCTCTTAATTTTTTGTATTTCAAATACACCTCCTTTGCCGTTAAAGTGGCAATGAGCAATCCATTCTTGCCATCCAGAAAACCCAGTTTAAATAGATAATCTCTCGTAAATCTGAAAACAGGGCTCAATACAATTTTAAAAGAAGAAGATTTTTTCCCAGCTTCATGATAGGCCTTTGCGGCGATGGCTGCATAATTTTCAATTTTATTGCGGTGTTCTTCAATACTGGTATAGCTCCAATGCAATAAATTTCCTTTCAATTCAAGGGCTTGTATGTTTTCAGGAATTTCTATTTTATCATGTGGATTTTTGCCCCCCCATTTGCCAATATGCTTGTCAAATAACCTGATTTTTTTATCACTGCGCCAAGCCCCAAAATTGATCCATTGCCCACAATAATTGTTGTATCTGTTCAAGGTATATGCCTTTGCTGGTGCTGGCTTGTTTTTGATTTTTAACAGTTCTTGTATCAAAGTTTCATCCAATGCTTCATCGGCATCCAATGACAAAACATAATCGAATTGTGTATAAGAGATGGCCTTGTTTTTTTGTGCAATATGTCCAAGAAATTCTTGATTGAAAACCATGGCTCCAGCAGCTTTTGCAATGTTAACTGTTTCGTCTTTTGAGTTGGAATCCAATACAACAATTTCATCCGCAACCAATTTCAAAGATTGCAAACACCTACCAATATTGTTTGCTTCATTGTATGTAATAATGGCTGCGCTAATTTTCATTTTCTTATTTGTTAGCGATGAAAAATGCCCTTAGTTTGGCAAAATAATATGCGAGATTTTTTTTCAATTCAAGGCTTTCATCTGCTGAAAAATCTTGCCCTAATTTCAAAACAGATTTGTAAAAATAAGAAGCTGGGATTCCCCATTTTTGGGCAAATTGTTTGCGTCCATCGTTGCGCTTTACCCTGCCCGTAGATTTGCTTTGAAAATGATAGACCATGCTGGCTGCAATTCCCTTGAAATCGCGAACGCCATGCTGCCATAATTTCATTGAAAAATCGGGGTCGCTGTACATGCCTGGGCTAAATTCTTCACTGTATCCACCTACTTGCAAAAACAATTCTTTAGGAACAAGACTCGGCGGCCAGCTTGCACCAAACCAGTTTTTTCTGTGCTGTGTTTTTGTAAAAGCCAACAACTCATTTTCTTTGAAAGTACTCACATCTTTCCCAAAATCATAAGGAGCAATATTGCATAGATTGGCAGATTCGCTGGGCTCAATCATGGTTCCACTCAAATACCAATTGTTTTGAGGCATTGCCATTGCTTCATTCCATAAATGTAAATCCCAATCAGGACATACATACATATCGTCATTCAAGAATAAAATATACTTGGTATTGGCCAATTCGGCCAGGGCATTGATGGCGTAACAAACACCCGCATTGCTGCTAGAATGCGTGTAGTCGATGTTTTGAGCTTGAATCCATTCCAAAGTACCATCCACCCCTTCGTTTACATGTACAACAATTTGGTGCTTGAATGCAGAATTTTTATGAATGGATTGAATGCACAATTGGAGCATTTCCAAGTTGTTCCAGCTAGGGATGAGAATGCTAAACTTGTTTTCTGACAGAAAACTTGTTTTGGGAAAAGGAACAATTGCTGGTTTTGGAAAATTCATGCTTCGCTCAAAATCGAATAATGAGCAAATATACAGAAGCAAATTGGTCTAATGAATAGGAATTTACTTTTCAATCACGTACAATAAATTTACCTTTGTTGCCATAAAAAATAAAAATCTATTCAAATGAAATACGATGTAACCGTTATTGGATCTGGACCTGGTGGGTATGTGGCTGCAATTCGTTGTGCGCAATTAGGATTTAAAACTGCATTGATAGAAAAATATTCAACTTTGGGCGGCACCTGCTTAAATGTGGGCTGTATCCCTTCAAAAGCTTTATTAGACAGTTCAGAACATTTCCATAATGCTACGCATCATTTTGAAACCCATGGTTTGGAGGTAAAAGGCATTGAAGTGAATTTGGCCAAAATGATTGAGCGTAAAAATGGGGTCATCAAACAAACATGTGATGGCATCGATTTCCTCATGAAAAAAAATAAAATTGATGTTTTTCATGGCATGGGCTCATTTGTGAATGCCAATTTGATTCTGATTGACGGCGAAAAATCGCAGCAAATTGAAACCGATAAAGTCATCATTGCTACTGGTTCAAAACCTGCCAGTTTACCGGGCATTGAATTAGACAAAAAAAGAATCATTACCTCTACAGAAGCCTTGAACATGAAAGAAATTCCAAAACACCTCATCATCATTGGTGGTGGCGTCATCGGCTTGGAATTGGGTTCTGTGTATGCAAGATTGGGCGCCAAAGTTTCGGTGGTTGAATATACCGATACCATCATTCCAACTATGGATGCCGCCTTGGGTAAAGAATTACAAAGAGTTTTAAGAAAACAAGGATTTGAATTCCATTTCAGCCACAAAGTAAAATCGGCAGTGAGCAAAGGAAAAGAAGTGATTGTCACTGCTGACAATGCAAAAGGAGAAGAAGTGGTTTTAAAAGGAGATTATTGCTTGGTAAGTGTAGGTAGAAAACCGTACACAGATAAATTGGGCTTAGACAAAATTGGTTTACAATTAGATGAAAGAGGTCGTATCCCAACCGATCAACATTTAGAAACTGCCATCAAAGGTATTTATGCCATTGGTGATGTGGTTGCTGGTCCAATGCTTGCACACAAAGCAGAAGAAGAAGGCGTGTTTGTTGCTGAAATCATGGCAGGTCAAAAACCACATATCAATTACAAATTGATTCCAGGTGTTGTGTATACATGGCCTGAGGTAGCTGGTGTAGGCTCAACTGAAGAAGAATTAAAGAAAGCGGGCATTCAATACAAAGTGGGTTCATTCCCAATGCGTGCCTTGGGTAGGGCCAGAGCCAGCATGGACATTGATGGCTTTGTGAAAATTATTGCTGACGCTGCAACTGATGAAGTTTTAGGCGTTCACATGATTGGTCCAAGGGTAGCAGATTTAATTGCTGAAGCTGTTGTAGCCTTGGAATTTAGAGCCAGTGCAGAAGACATTGCCAGAATGAGCCATGCGCATCCAACTTATGCAGAAGGAGTAAAAGAAGCGGCACTTGCAGCAACTGCAAACCGTGCCATTCACATGTAAAAATTACAATTTGTATTTCTTCTTCATTTGGTAGAAATAGCTTCGGCTAATTTCAAAGGGTTCTTCTATTCCGCTCAATTGTAAACGGCCTGTATCATTGGCGGCACGCTCAATTTTTGTAATCTGAGTTAAATTCACCATGGTACTTCTGTGAATTTGTATGAACATGTCTTCCGGAAGTCGGCTTGCCCAACCTTTGATAGAATTGTACGTGATACTCAATTTTCCATCATTCATGTATATTTTGGTATAGTTGCCAAAAGCTTCAATGTAGTGAATGTCTTTGATTTTGATGAAATTCATTTTGTTGTCGAAGTTCAATAAAATCAATTGTTCAGCCTCTAATTTACCTTCTTCCGATTCATTGAATCCAACAACTGGTTCTTCAGGATTTGCTTCAATTTCAGCGGCTACCATGGTACTGGTGATGCGCTCGATGGCCTTGCGAATTCTGTCGGTACTGATGGGCTTCATGATATAATCAACGGCATTCAATTCAAATGCTTTCAAAGCAAAATCAGGATGGGCAGTAATGAAAATTATTTTTGGATTGCAATTCACTTCGTTGATCAAATCCAATGAGGTGATGCCATTCAAATCAATATCCAAAAAAACCAAGTCGGGTTTGGTTTTGTTGATGAGCTCTTTTGCACTGTCATAATCAGCCGCTTCACCCACAAATTCTATCACCGGGAAATTCTGCAATAATTTTTTCATGGTCATGCGGATCATGTCCACATCATCTACTATTACCGAACGGATTTTGTTTAAATTCATGCTGCAAATCTATGTATTTTGCGGTTAATTCAATGTGGTTGGGGATAATTTGTTGTTAGGTGAGAAATATGAGGCTGACCTCTTTTCAATTTTTTAAATTTGAATAGGTTTCAAGGGCAAGCAGCGCATTTATTTATATTGTTGGCTTAGGTTATCAAAATCAATATCATGTATTGGTTTTCATTTTCAAATGATAATTATTTGACATTTTTATACTTAAATTGTAATTTCAAAAGCAGAAATTTGCAAACAGTACTTTCATTATACCCAATCTAAAATAAGTGGTTTTAGGGTTAAAAATGGAAGCCTATTAAACAAAAACAAGTCATTGCCATGAAACAATTTCTACTCATTCTAATTGCCAATTTATTTTTGAGCAATTTCCTCTTCGCCCAGGCTCCTGACAAAATGAGCTACCAAGCCATTGTGCGCAATAGCAACAATGTGGTGGTAAGCAACCATGCAATAGGCATGCGCATCAGTATTTTGCAAGGTTCTGCAACTGGCAAATCTGTTTATACGGAAACCCAAACTCCCACTACCAATGCCAATGGATTAATTGCCATTGAGATTGGAACAGGCACAAAAATCAACGGCAATTTTTCAAACATTGATTGGGCAAATGGACCTTACTTCGTCAAAACAGAAACAGACCCCAATGGCGGCAGCAATTATACCTTAATAGGCACCAGCCAATTGTTGAGTGTGCCTTATGCCTTGCATTCAAAAACTTCCTTAAAAACGGACACTGCAAAAGTTGCACAATATGCTTTGAATGCATTGAACGGAGTGCCTTTAGGCAGCCAACATGGGCAAATGCTTACCAATTGTGATGGCAATTTAACTTGGACTTTTAATGGCCAATGCCCTGCAAAAATTGCAGCTTTCAATTGTGTAGATACAGTGCATTCAGGCATTATTACCAGTATTTTTCCAGCTAACAATTGTAGTTCTAGTGTAAGTTATTCAGGAGGCAATGGTGGAATTTATTCAGCACAAAGTATCGCTTCAATTGGTGTAACGGGCTTAACCGCCACATTGGCTGCAGGTACATTGAACTCAGGAAACGGAACACTCCCCCTCACTATTTCAGGTACGCCAACTAGCGCAGGCATAGCCTCATTTGTATTACAAATTGGCAATCAAACATGTGTGATAATGCGATCAGTTGTTACAGCTTCTATTTCTAATTTCAATTGTGCTGATACTGTCCATACAGGCATTATAACTAGCAATTTCCCGGTTAGCAATTGCAGTTCAAGTGTAAGTTATTCAGGTGGCAATGCTGCAAATTATCTAGCTCAAACAATTGCATCAACAGGTGTTACAGGTTTAACAGCAAGTTTAGATGCAGGAACCTTGAATTTAGGTAATGGAACACTAACGATAAATATTACAGGAACTCCTTCAAGTTCTGGAATAGCCTATTTTAAATTACAAATTGGAAATCAATTTTGTGTAATAAAGCGACCTATTATTACTGCTTCAATCTCTAATTTTAATTGTTCTGATACGGTACACATTGGAACTTTTTTTAATACAATCTTGATTTCAGGTGCTAGTTCAACAATTTCTTATTCTGGTGGCAATAGTGGTATGTATGCTGCACAAACAATTGCTTCAACAGGTGTAACAGGTTTAACTGCCACATTGGCTGAAGGTACTCTAAATTCAGGAGAGGGAACCTTTACTTTCAATATTTCTGGAACTCCAGCAAGCGCAGGAATTGCTTCATTTAATATTACATTTGGAAACAAAAGCTGCCAATTGCAAAGATTAGTAAATGTGTTACCCCCTCAACCCAACTGGTCAAATGGAACAGTATTCTGCAAAGGTTCACCAACTTTAGTAATTGAAGTCACCAACCCTCTAACTGGCAAAACCTGGATGGATAGAAATTTAGGAGCAGAGAGAGCTGCAATCAGCAGTGTTGACACTCTAGCATATGGAGATTTTTATCAATGGGGTAGAGCAGCCGATGGACACCAATGCCGTTATTCGAGCTTAATATCAATATTAAGTTCTACAGACCAACCCAATCAACCCAATTTTATTCTTGCATCAAATAGCCCTTATGATTGGCGTAATACTCAAAATGACAACTTATGGCAGGGCGTCAATGGGGTCAATAACCCTTGTCCAAGTGGATATAGATTGCCAACCAATACAGAACTTGATGTAGAGAGAAGCAGCTGGTCACAAAATAATAGTACTGGAGCAATTTACTCAGTTTTAAAACAAACACTTTCAGGCAGTCGCTACTTCGTTGATGGCTCATTGCTAAATATTGGTACAAGTGGTTACTATTGGAGTAGCACTGTCATTGGAAATAGATCATGGAGTTTAGGTATTAATAGCGGTAATGCTTTCATGAGTGATGATACCAGGTCTAGTAGTTTCTCAATAAGGTGTATCAAAGATTACTCAGCAACTGTTGGTTCAATTGATACAATAGGTTCAATTAATATTGGGAATATGTATGCAGGAACAGTAGCTCACAACATAAATACATCCCTCAATTATACTAATGGTAATGGCGCCTTTTATGATTCACAAACAATCTCTTCTTCAGGTGTAAGTGGATTAACTGCAATTTTAGTTGCAGGTATTTTAAACAATGGCAATGGTACATTGACTTTTAATATTTCTGGTACACCAAATTCAAACGGTATAGCTAGTTTTAATATCTTAATTGGAGGTAAGACTTGTGTGTTCAAAAGATATGTCAATTTACCAATTGGAACTTACAGGGCTGGAACCATACATTGCAATGGAACACCAACATTAGTTATTGAAGTTACCAACCCAGTAACAGGAAAAACTTGGATGGATAGGAATTTAGGAGCTAGTCAGGCTGCCACAAGTAGCACAGATACTTCTGCTTTTGGAGATTTGTACCAATGGGGTAGAGGTGCTGATGGCCACCAATGTAGGAATTCAGCCACCACCACCACGTTAAGTACAACAGATCAACCAGGTCATGGTAATTTAATATCAGGTCCGTATGATTGGAGAAGTCCACAAAATGATAGTTTATGGCAGGGCATGAATGGAATTAATAATCCTTGCCCGTTCGGTTATAGAATTCCTAGTTACAATGAATTAAATGCAGAGAAAACTAGTTGGGCGCTAAATAACAATATAGGAGCTTTTAATTCGACCTTAAAACTCCCATTAACCACTGATAATCTCTTTTGTTGGAGTAGCTCAACTAGCAATGGTCCGCAATCTTTAAGCTTTTATTTAGAAATTCCCCCTTTTCCTTGGATGTCCGCTTTTATATATGGACCCCGCTTTTTTAATAGGGTTAGCAAAATGCCTGTCCGTTGTATCAAAGATGTCTAGTCCTGAAATAGCGATACACAAAATTTATCGTTATGGAAAAAATAGAAAAAGTCGTTTATGAAAAACGCAGCCAAAGGGATTATTCAATGTCCTTTAAGTTATCCGTTGTAAAAGAGATTGAATCAGGATTACTTTCAACCACAGGTGCGAAAAGAAAGTATGGTATTCAAGCTCGTTCTACAATTGTCAATTGGTTAAGAAAA
>Ga0209400_1001728_pt1 | contig 17194 bp, 15 predicted proteins | sample M_130807_EF_Meta_FD_187313 | JGI IMG/M metagenome (GOLD analysis project Ga0209400, IMG submission 187313) | Freshwater microbial communities from Lake Montjoie, Canada to study carbon cycling - M_130807_EF_MetaG (SPAdes) (version 2) | ecosystem: Environmental > Aquatic > Freshwater > Lake... | reverse complement strand
ATGTTGCGGTGAAAATAATTCCGGTCAGTTCGACAGCCCAGAAGCGCGCAGCAATGGCTGGCAACATCATCATGCCAACCGACAGCAAAGTGCCCAAAGCATTGAAGCCCGACACAAGTGTGGTGACCACAAGTGCCAAGAAAATGAGATGGGCGGGTCCACCTGCGCGGCTCACCGAGCGCAAGAAAGCCGGATCAACACATTCCAGAACAAGCGGACGGAAGATAAGCGCCAGCACCAGCAAAGTACCGGTGCTCATGGCGACGAGCAACATCATGGCCGGATCATCGAGCGCCAGAATTGATCCGAAGAGCACGCGCAACAGATCGACATTCGAGCCCTTCAGCGAGACAATGCTCACGCCGATGGCCAGCGAGATGAGATAAAAGCCTGCAATAGAGGCATCTTCGCGTAATGTCGTGGCGCGCGTGACAAGACCGGCGAGCAGTACAACCAGCAAGCCTGTGGCGAGACCGCCTATGGTCATGGCCGTCAGCGACAGGCCAAAGGCGAGATAGCCGAGTGCGGCTCCCGGCAGAATGGCATGGGCCATGGCATCGCCAAACAGACTCATGCGACGCAACATGAGGAACGTACCCACAGGCCCAGCAGCGAGCGAAAGTGCAAGACAGCCGACCAAAGCGCGGCGCATGAATTCAAATTCGATGAAGGGCGCGATCAGCGCATCGAAAATCATGATGCGCTCTCCTGCGCACAAATATGCGCTTCTTCATCGAAGGCTTCGATCATTTGGCGCGCACGCCCAAGATTATTCTCGGTCAGCACATCGGCGGTTGCACCGTGCGCCACACATTCGCGCGCCATCAACAGGCTTTGGGGAAAATGATCGCGCACAATCTGCATATCATGCAGCACGGCGATGATGGTTCGGCCCTGCGCATGCCAAGTCTCAATCATCGCGAGAAGGTCGGCGCTGGTTTTCGTATCGATGGCTGCCAAAGGTTCATCCAGCAGGATGAGATCGGCGTCTTGCAGAATTAGCCGTGCAAAGAGCGCGCGCTGCAATTGCCCGCCTGACAATGCATCCAATGTGCGGCGCTCAAAGCCTTGCAGGCCGACGCGCTCAAAAGCTTCATGCACCGCGTCGCGGTCTTTGTGGCTCAAGCCACCAAAAGCACCTGTGCGATGCCAGAGACCCGCGGCCACCAGATCAAAAAGCGAAATCGGAAAGCTGCGGTCGAGAGCCGCGTTTTGCGGCAGATAAGCGATGCGAGTGCCCGGCGCGCGGCCCAGCGTGCCGCTGAGGGGTGCCATAGCGCCGGCCATGCCTTTCAGCAAAGTCGACTTGCCCGCGCCATTGGGGCCGATAATGGCGGTGAAACTGCCGGGCTCCATGCGCGCCGAGACGTGATGGACAGCGGGGTGGCGGTCATAGCCAAGCGTCAGGTCGGTCAGGGTGAGGAGGGCTGTGGTCATGTGAGCGCCCAGCGCACGCAAAGCCAGAGCAGGCCCAGAAGGGCCGCCGCCCCGCCGAGCCTCTGTCCCGCAGAGATGCGCAGCAGCGACCAGCGCAAAGTCGGACGGGGCCCGTGCGCGGGATGATCATGCCCTTCATGGTCTTGATGATGGGCGTGAGAATGGTCGTGCGGCATGTCGGGTCCGGTTCCTGAAGGATGCAATGTTATAATGTTACATCTCAGGATCGGCAAGGCTGTGTCGGGATCGGTATGCCCATAAAAAAACCGCCGGGTTGCCCCGGCGGTTTTCTGTTTCGTGAAGCTGTTGAGATCAGGCGCTTGGCATATGTGCCTTCCAGAGCGGCCATAAGTCGCCGAGCACGGAGCCCGGCCACGGGATCGTCAGCAGCTGGTCGAAGACGATATAGACGAGCGCCGTCGTGCAGATCGCCATCGGCAGCGTGATACGCCACGGTTCGTTTCCTTCAACGCGCATGAAGGCGACGATGAACAGAGGCACCGTCGGGATGAGGCCGATCAACGCCATGGAGGCGAGGAAGCCGATCATCCAGCCAAAGAAGATGGCGCCACGGATGGCGATTTCCTTCGGGGTCATGTGGTCGATGGTGGAGGCGATGTCCATATGCATCTTCTCCGCCGCTTCGCCGCGTGCTGCGCGTTCTTCTTCACGCTTCTTGTGGGTATCGCCCTTGAACACTTCGTTCGCAAGCGAGAGCAAGCAGAAGGTGATTGCGCCCGTTCCCACGATCATCGGAATGATCTTGGCCGAGAAGTTCCAGGTCACGGCTTCCGCCATCATGACTGCGAAGATGCAGAGCATGAGAACCGGGAAGATATGCGTGAGGTTAAACTTCGGCGCATGGAAATCAGAAAGCATGCCGCGCATGCCGCCATGTGCTTTCACGTCGAGCAGGAAGGGACGCACGAGCGACAGGAGCGCCATGGCAAAGAGTGCAATCACGAGCGGGCGCGTCAACCAACCACCGCCGTAGCGCTGGATCGAGATGAACATGTAACGCTCAAGAATAGCACCGAGAATGAAGCCGAGGACCAGCGGCGGACGCGGCCATTTGAAGTGCTTCATGCCCCAAGCAAAGACGCCGAAGAACAAGAGCGAGAAGAGATCGCCCCAGTTACGGTGACCTTCGAAAGCGCCGATATAAACCAGCGACAGAACGAAGGGCAGGATCAGCGTGTAGCGCAAGCTGGCGAGCTTCGCGAACTGGCTTGAGAACAGGTAGCAAAGACCCGAGCCCAGAATGTTCGCAATCGCAATAGACCACACCATCGAATAGGTGATGGCGAGATGCTTCGTCAGCATTTCCGGTCCGGGGACCAGACCGTGCATGAGGAAGGCGCCGAGCAGAATGGCCATACCAGCCGAACCCGGAACACCGAACACGATGGTTGGCACAAGAGCGCCGCCTTCACGCGAGCAGGTTGCGGATTCTGCCGCGATCACGCCGCGCACGTCGCCCTGACCGAAGGTGAGGCGAGCGCCTTTTTCAGTCTTGAGTGCGTGAGCGTAAGAGATCCAGTCAATGACCGAGGCCGAAATGCCGGGGATCGCGCCGATGACGGAGCCAATCCAGGCGCAGCGGATGTTGAGCCACCAATGGGTGAAGCAATCCACTGAACCCTGCCAGAGGCCGCGCCAGTTGTTCTGCACTTTGGCGTCCGACACAACCGAGGTGCGGGCGACAAGAAGATCGCAGAGTTCTGGAAGCGCGAAGACACCAAGTGTCAGCGGAACCAGCGGCAAGCCTTCCCAGAGATAGAGACTGTCCATCGTCCAGCGCAGCGTGCCGGTCTGTGGATCAGAACCGATCATGGCGAGCATGATGCCGAAGCACGCCATGGTGAGGCCGCGCAGCGGGGTGTTGCCCGACAGCACAGCGACCATGGAAATACCGAACACGGCGAGCGCCAGAAGTTCCGGCGAGCCAATGAACAGGATGAGGGGACGAACGATCGGCAGCGCGATCGCCATGAGCACCGCACCGAAGAGGCCGCCCATGAGCGCGGACATGTAAGCCGCACCCAGAGCGCGAGCACCTTCGCCACGCTTGGTCATGGGGTAACCGTCGAGCGCCGTCGCGGCAGAAGCCGCATGGCCCGGAGCCCCCAGCACGATGGCCGAGATCGGGTCACCGTGGGTTGTTGTTGCAGCAAGGCCGAGCAGCAGCGCCATGGCGGCCGCCGGGTCCATGTTGTAGGTGAAGGGCAGAAGGAGTGCGGTACCCGCAACGCCGCCAATGCCCGGCAGGATGCCGAGAGCCAGTCCGCAGAGCACGCCGCCCCAAAGGAGCATCATACGATGCGGCTCAAGGAGCAGTGTGAGCCCCTGGCCTAATGCTTCCCAAATTTCCATGAAAGTCCCCTGATTTTTATTCTGATGGTGCTTTCAGCTGGGATTGATGTGTTGATTCCAGCGGTCACGCCCTGATCGGGACGAGGAAAGTCCATCGTTTTTGAGCAATGGTCTTCACGAGCCTGTTCCTGTGGTCAGGAACAGATCGCCTCAGGCGTGTGCGGCTGGCGGCCCACGGGCATGAAAGGAGCGGCCACAGCCACTCACACGGGGAGCCTCTTGCGAATGGCAAAGCCGTTCGGCAAGGCGCAGGCTCACTTCATCGCGCTGGGCCAAGCTCCAGAGCGTGACATCATCGCCACCCGCACTCTTTTCCTCGGCAGCCTCATCGGGAGCCTGGTCTGCGAGCGCCATAGTGGCGGTATTCTCAAAAGATTTGAAAAGCGGATCTGCGGGGACAAGAACGAGCGATGCGAGAAGCAAAACGGCATGCAGCCAAGCGGCAGCTATTGCTACCACCCCGCGTCCCCTCTTGCCCGGTTCTCCACCCATATTCATTGCCCTGCTCAGGCTCGCGCCTTTGTGATTTCATCCCATGGGGATTTTGGGCCAAATATCATGGCCAGAAACGAAGTCATCGGAACATCTGTTCCAAAGTCAGGCATTTTCAGGCCTTTTTACCGCGCGGTCATCTTCGTGACCTGCCGGATAAGTTTCTATTGTCCCGCTTATATTCTTCTTTCGGGACCTCAGGTAATCACAATTACGCCCTCAGCGGAAGCGCAAACATGAGCCCGGATACGACGAAATGCGTAATCCGTAAGCCGGAATCCCTGATTTTTATTCTGCGCTGCAATAAGACCCCGAGCCGAAATAGGCTCAGGCGACCGCTGCTTTCTGCAAGTCCACGAGCTGGACAATGCCGTTGCGGGCCAGATCCATCATGGCAGTGAGCTGGTCTTGGGTGAAAATGGCGGCTTCCGCGGTCGCTTGAATTTCCACCAAACCGCCCGTTCCGGTCATGACGAAATTGGCGTCGGTTTCAGCGGTGGAATCTTCCGCATAATCGAGATCGAGCACGGGGGTGCCATGGGTCACGCCGCAAGAAATAGCGGCCACATGATCGCGGATCGGCATGTCTTTGATGATCGAGCGACCGCGCATCCATTTCAGACAATCATGCAGCGCCACCCATGAACCCGTGATGGCGGCTGTGCGTGTGCCACCATCGGCCTGCAAGACATCGCAATCAATGGTGATCTGGCGCTCGCCCAAGGCTTGCAAATCCACAACCGCGCGCAAAGAGCGGCCAATCAGGCGCTGGATTTCCTGCGTGCGGCCAGAGGGCTTGCCAGCGGTCACTTCGCGACGTGTGCGTGTGGCAGTGGCGCGTGGGAGCATGGAATATTCCGCCGTCACCCAGCCACGTCCCTGTCCGCGCAGCCACATTGGTGGTTTGTCTTCGAGCGAAGCCGTGCACAAAACATGCGTCTCGCCGAATTTGACGAGGCAAGACCCTTCCGCATAACGCGCAACATTGCGCTCGAGCGTGACAGGGCGCATCTGGTCATTGGCGCGTTGGGAGGGACGCATGATGTGTTCCTTAAAGGCAAAAAGAGTGGGCGAGTCTCTAGGCGTTTCAAGCCAGTGAAGCAACAGAAATCGGTTTATCTCTATGCCCGCATCTGATCGCGGGTGGGCGGATCAGCGCCGGGGCGCATGCAGCAGATGGATGCTGCTTGCGTGGCAAATGTGAGCCAGCGCGCCATTTGCGTCTCATCGGGAGGGCGCCAGATGCCAAGCTGATCATCCTGCGCCATGATGGCCAGCAAGGCTCCCATGAATGTGTCGCCTGCACCAACACTGTCGCAAACAGTCACGTGTGGCGCACGGACTTCAATGTGTGATGAACCAAAGATCGCCACCGCGCCTTGCGCGCCACGTGTGATGATGATGAGGCGTGCACCCAAGGCGCGCCATTGGCTGATCACATGATCATGCAAAATGCCCGGCGCAATGGCATCGAGATCTTCGCTGGAGACTTTGACAATATCGGCATGACGGATGCGCTGGGCGAGCAGCAAAGGAATGGCGGCGCGATCTGGAAAAATGCTGGCCCGAATATTGGGGTCAAAACTCGTCGTCATGATTTTGCGGGCTTCGCTCAAAGCCGCACAGGCTGCTTCACCACTCGTCCCGAGCGTGGCGGCAAAAGATGTTGCGTGAAAATGGCGCGTGTTATCGGGCCAAGTCCAGCGCAACGGCGCTTCTTCCAAAGCACTGTCTGCCAGATGCAAGTCATACTGGGGCGTGCCGTTGGCCTGTTTTGAAACCATCACCTGCGGACAGGGCTTGGTGCTGATCAAAGCATGATCAAGATTGATCTTTTCTGCACGCATGAATGCTGCAAGGCGAGCACCATTTTCATCTTGTGAAAGGGCGCCCGCAAAACTTGTTTCAACACCAAGGCGTGCGAGGGCGAGCGCCGTGTTGAGACCAGATCCGCCCGGCGTCCAGTGGAGATGACCCTGTGCATCAGGCACAAAGTCGACCAAAGCCTCGCCTGTGACACATATGCGCGTCACGACTTCACATCTACCTTGTGCTGCGCCACAGGGATTTGGGCGCGCACGCGTTTGATCAGATCACGATCAACCTGCGCGGTCGTATAGCCGATGCCATCTGATATTTTCGCCACGACCAAACCCCAAGGGTCGACAATCAGCGAATGGCCAAAAGTGGCGCGTGTTTCTTGCCCCTGTTTGAATTGGCCTGTTTGTGCAGCGGCAGCAAAATAAGTTTGCGTTTCAATCGCCCGCGCGCGGCACATGACTTCCCAATGATCTTTGCCCGTTTGCAAGGTGAAAGCTGATGGCAGTGCAATCAGATCAGCGCCGCGTTTGCTGAGTGCATCAAAGAGCGCGGAGAAGCGCAGATCATAACAAATGGCGCAGCCAATCGTGAGCCCCTCGCACTCGTAAGTGACGACATCCTCCCCCGGCTTCATCGCATGGCTTTCACGATATTCCATGCCATCGGGTGTGGTCACATCAAACATGTGGATCTTGCGATAGCGCGCGACTTCTTCGCCTTTGCGATTGAAAGCGATGGTCGTGTTGCCGAGCCGCTCTTCGCCGGCGATTTTCTCGAGCATGGAGCCCGCGTGAATATGCACGCTATGGCGGGCGGCGAGATCACGCATCAGCGCATAGGCGGGGCCATCGGGAAAGCTCTCGGCAGCTGCAATTTTGTCTTGGCGCGTGCCGCCCATGAAAGAGAAGACTTCCGGCAGACTGATCCAGTCGGGGCGCTCTTTGTCGATGCAGCTTTCAATGAGACGGCGCGCCTGTTCGAGATTGGCGGCTTTGTCATCTGTCGAATTCATCTGGATGAGCGCGATTTTCAAAAGGGGCTCCACAAAGAAGAAGGGCGCGGGAATATCTCCCGCGCCCTTGCAATCTGTCGTTTTTTCATCGATGCGGCAAGCGCGTTAGCGCACCGCCTCCAGCGCAATGGCAATGCCTTGGCCGACGCCAATGCACATGGTGGCCAAAGCGCGCTTCTGCTTGCGCTCGTTCATTTCAATGGCCGCCGTCAGCGTGATGCGCGCACCAGACATGCCGAGCGGATGGCCGAGCGCAATGGCGCCGCCATTTGGATTGACGTGTTCGGCATCGTCGGGAAGCCCGAGGCCGCGCGTGCAGGCGAGTGCCTGCGCCGCAAAGGCTTCATTGAATTCGCAGACATCGAAGCCCGAGATTTTCAGGCCCAGACGATCCATGAGTTTCTGCGTGGCGGGCACGGGACCAAAACCCATGATGCGTGGCGCGCAGCCTGCGGTAGCCAGACCATTGATTTTGGCAAGCGGCGTGAGGCCGTATTTCTCGACTGCGCGGGCCGAGGCGATGATGACGGCAGCAGCGCCATCATTCACGCCGGACGCATTGCCAGCCGTGATCGAGCCACCTTTGCGGAAAGGCGTGCCGAGCGCGGCCAGCTTTTCAATCGTCGTTTCGCGGGGATGCTCATCGCGCTCGACGCGCGTAATATTGCCTTTGCGATCCTTGATCTCATAGGCAACGATTTCTTTCTCAAAACGGCCTGCCGCAATGGCTTTGGCCGCGCGCGCTTGCGAGCGGAAAGCGAAGGCGTCCTGATCGGCACGCGAGATTTGCTTGTCCTCGGCGAGGTTCTCCGCCGTTTCCGGCATGGAATCGACACCATATTGCGCCTTCATCAGCGGATTGACGAAGCGCCAGCCAATTGTCGTGTCATGAATTTCAGCCGCGCGCGAGAAAGCCTCCGTCGCCTTGTTCATGACGAAGGGGGCGCGCGACATGCTTTCCACGCCGCCCGCAATGACGAGTTCGCTTTCGCCCGCCTTCACAGCGCGCGCCGCAGCGCCAATGGCATCCATGCCAGACCCGCAGAGGCGGTTCAGCGTTGTGCCGGGCACCGACATGGGCAAGCCCGAGAGCAGGCCCGCCATGCGCGCTACATTGCGATTGTCTTCGCCCGCTTGGTTGGCGCAGCCGGCATAAATCTCATCAATGGCTTCGCCGGGGATTTGCGGATGGCGCACCATCAATTCGCGGATGGCAAAGGCCAAAAGATCGTCCGGACGCACCGAGGAGAGCGCCCCGCCGTAACGGCCAATCGGGGTGCGCAGGCCGGTGCAGAGAAAGGCTTCGGTCATGGTCATTCCTCAGTTGTTCGCATAGAGAACATGTGGGCGGACTACGAACATTTTAGGCCTCCGCCCAATTCTGCGTCAAGGCGCGGTTGAGGTTTTGCGCCTCTTTGGCCTATACCACGAAGCCCCGTTTGCGGGGCCTGTTTCATGAGTGGAAGTGGTTCATGCCTGTCGTCCCGCCCAGCGCGCAATATGTTCTGACGCTCTCTTGCCCCAACAAGCCCGGCATTGTGGCCGGTGTTTCGGCTTATTTGTTTGGCGAGAGCTGCAACATTCTCGACGCGCAGCAATATGACGACACGCAAAGCAATGTCTTTTTCATGCGCGTGGTTTTCAACCTTGTCGGCGAGACACCGTTCGAGAAAATCAGCGTGGGCTTTGCCGATCTCGCCAAGACGTTCAACATGAACTGGACGATGCGCGGCGTTGCCCAGAAGAAGCGCGTCATGGTGCTGGTGTCGAAATTCGACCATTGCCTGGCCGACCTTCTCTACCGCTGGCGCATCGATGAATTGCCGATGGAATTGACTGCCGTGGTCGCCAATCATCCGCGCGAGACCTATGCGCATCTGGATTTTGACGGAATCCCGTTCCACCATTTGCCCGTCTCGCGCGACACGAAGATGGAGCAGGAAACGCAACTGTGGAATCTCGTGCGTGAGACCAAGACGGAACTCGTCGTGCTCGCGCGCTATATGCAGATTTTGTCAGAAGGGCTTTCAGCCAAGCTGTCGGGCCGTTGCATCAACATTCACCATTCTTTCTTGCCCGGCTTCAAAGGGGCGAACCCTTATAAGCAGGCCCATACACGCGGCGTGAAACTGATCGGGGCCACAGCGCATTATGTGACCTCAGATCTCGATGAAGGTCCGATCATCGAGCAGGATGTGGAGCGCATCAGCCATCGCGATTTGCCTGAAGATCTCGTGCGCAAAGGCCGCGACATTGAGCGGCGTGTTTTGGCACGCGCCGTGCGCCACCATTTGGAAGATCGCGTGATCCTCAATGGATCGAAGACGGTGGTCTTCGGCGACTGATCCTACACAGTCGTCATTGCGAGGAGCGAAGCGACGTGGCAACCCAGATGAACAAGAGATTTTCTGGATTGCTTCGCTGCGCTCGCAAAGACGGGTTCAAACTTTCAGCCCTTCTTTTGAGTGTTGCGCTTTCCACTTCTGCCTTCGCGCAAGACCTCGGCACGCTGACGCCAAAGCCGCTGCCACCACTGTCCAATCCCAATGATCCAGCTCTGCCAGCCAAAGAACTCTTCGGCCGTAGTGCGACACCAGCAAAAATGGAAGCCAAACCAATTGGCTTTTATTCGCGCGGTTGTCTGGCCGGTGCTGACATGCTGCCCTTTGATGGCGAGGCGTGGCAGGTGATGCGCCTGTCGCGCAATCGCAATTGGGGCCATCCCGAACTTGTCACTTTCTTGCAGCGTGTCGCGCGCGACTTGCGCGCTCAAAAAATCTGGCCGGGCTTTTTGGTAGGTGACATGTCGCAACCGCGCGGTGGGCCGATGTTCACCGGCCATGCCTCGCATCAGATCGGGCTTGATGCCGATGTCTGGTTCACGCCCATGCCGGAGCGGCGTTTCACACGTCAAGAACGCGAAGAGCTCTCAGCCACCAATCTCGTGCGCGACGATTGGATGGATGTCGAGCCGCAGTTCTTTGGCGCGCAGCAGATTGCAATGTTGAAATATGTCGCGCAGCAAAGCCAAGTCGAACGCGTCTTTGTCAATCCGGCGATCAAGAAAGCCATCTGTCGCGATGCGCGTGGCGACCGCTCATGGTTGGGAAAAATACGCCCCACATATGGGCATAATTACCATTTCCATATTCGCTTGAGCTGTCCTGCGGGCGAAGAATCCTGCCGCGCGCAAGAGCCGCCGCCACAAAGCGAAGGCTGCGACAAGAGTCTGGATTGGTGGTTTACGGATGAGGCCATGCAGCCCAAACCCGTGCTGCCGGAAAAGCAGCCCAAGCCCGTGACACTTGCTCAATTGCCCGGCGCATGTCGCGCCGTGTTGCAGGCCAAATGATCAATGCGCTTTGTCGTTTGAAGAATGTGCTTCACCGCTGATCTTGTCGGTCCAGGCCAGAATAATGCCCGAGATCACGAAGACCATATGAATGATCACTGACCACATAATATCGCGGTCGGAGACATTTTTGACATTCATGAAGGTCTTCAAGAGCTGGATGCCGGAGATCGCCACAATGGACGACAGAAGCTTCAGTTTCAGCCCTGTGAAATCGATTTTGCCCATCCATTCGGGCCAATCGCGATGTTCGCTCTCGTCAATCTTCGAGACGAAATTCTCGTAGCCTGAAAAAATGACGATGATGATCAGCGAGCCTGTCAGCGTCAGATCAATCAGTGACAAAACGCCGAGAATGACATCGCTTTCGCTGGCCGTCAGTGCATGGGACATGAAATGCCAGAGCTCTTGCGCGGCCTTGATCAGCAGACCCGCAAGGCTGACAACCAGCGCGACATAAAAAGGCGCCAGCAGCCAACGGCTGGCGAAGAGAAATTTTTCAAGCGCGCGTTCGATCATCTTGGTGTCCCTGTCTGACCAAGGTTTGATGCCACGAAGGGCAGGCGAGGGGCAAGCTCTAGCTGGAAGAAACGCCTGTACCGATGGCGCAGGTCACGCCTGTTCCACCCAAGCCGCAATAACCATTGGGGTTTTTTGCCAGATATTGCTGATGGTAGGCTTCCGCATAATAGAAGGGCGGCGCGTTACGAATTTCTGTCGTGATCGGCGCAAAGCCTTTGGCGGCCAAAGCCACACCAAAGCTTTTTGCGCTGCTCTCTGCTGCATCGCGCTGCGCATCATTGCTCACATAAATGCCCGAGCGATATTGCGTGCCCACATCATTGCCCTGTCGCATGCCTTGCGTGGGATCGTGATTTTCCCAAAAACTTTTGAGCAAGTCCGCAAAAGGTGTGATGCTCGGGTCATAGACAACCAGCACAACTTCATTGTGTCCGGTCATGCCGGAGCAGACTTCCTCATAAGTCGGGTTGGGCGTTTGTCCGGCGGCATAGCCGACGGCGGTAAGCCAGATCTTATCTTTGCCCATCTGCCAGAATTTGCGCTCGGCGCCCCAGAAGCAACCCATGCCGAAGAGCACGGTTTCGCAACCATCCGGAAAAGGGCCCTTCATGGCGCGTCCCGTCACGTAATGTGTGTCGGCTGTGGAAAGCGCGTTTGCGCGACCGGGCAAGGCCTCGCCGGGTGCGGGAATCGACGTCTTCTTCAGGAAAGCGAACATGAGCCGGCCTCTGCAGCGAGAGAGAAACAAGAACTTATGTAGGCGTGCGTTAGCCAGGCGGGAAGAGGCTGATCCGCTTTTGTCCCTCGGAAGTGGCCAGAGGCACATAAAAGCCACCCCCGGTCCTTGCGCCCGAGCTCGCGCTGACTATAGTGCGCCCTCTTGCGGCATGCCTCGCCATGGCCGTACCGGAGGGGTGGCCGAGTGGCTGAAGGCGCACGCCTGGAAAGTGTGTATGCGGGAAACCGTATCGCGGGTTCGAATCCCGCCCCCTCCGCCAGTCTTTCATCTCTGAACCCCAGTCCGGCTTTTGTTCTGCTACGTGCGACTTGTGCGGGTGGTTTCAGTGGCTTGTGAGTGGTGCTTCTTCTGTCCAATCTGCAGAGACGCTTTGACGGCCTCTTTTGGCCGAAATTGCCGTGCTTTTCTCAGTTGTCTTTTTTGGCAGTACGGAAGTCTCTGCCTGCGCGCTAGGCAGTCACGTCTTCCGGTGTTCAGGTACGGAATTCGGATTCGAGCTGCGCCAATATTTTGTTCTTAGTGGGGGCGGTTTTGCTCGAACCCGAGCGCGATGCGCTGCTCATGCCAGCCAAGCGGAAACCGGCTGTCTTTAATCAGCTTGCTTGCTGTTAGTCCGGCAGGCTGCCGACCGGCAATAATTGCTTCGACAATATCGGGTGCTAGATAATTGAGGCGCATCAACCGCGCTGCATACGATGGCGTGATGTTTTGCGAGGATGCAATTTCCTCGATTGAGGCGCTTACCGATGATTCAATTGCATTCTGTATCGAGCGCGCGCGGCCAAGCAGCCGGATAAGAGATTGGTCCGGTGCCGGATTATCGGCGGTGCCTTGAAAGATGAACTTCAGTTCTTTGCCGGTCCGTTTAAGCGCCGCATCGACCCGAATTGCCATTGCTAGATGTTCGGTGTCATGCTCGTCCGCAGAAGAATATTCCCGATCACCAAACAGCATTCTGGCGAGATTATTCTTATTTATCTCGATCTCGACATGGTCACGATGGACTTGAATGCGGGTAATAAATTGTCGGATAATATGCTTCCAGCCGCTTGTCGGATCTTTTTCGAATCCCTCCAGAATTTCTTTTGAAAGGTCATTCAGCCTTAATTGGAAAGTCGCGCCTTGAAAGGAAGCGGGAAGGGCCTGCAATAAGTCTTCAGGCTTGTTCAAAAAGTCTTTGATGCGATTGATCACCAGATCTTCGAGCAGGTTTGCCGGAATGCGTTGGCCTTCCGGATAATCCCCCTTGCAGTTTTTGGTCAGCGTTCGGGAGATGTAATAGCAATAGCGGATCCCCTTCTTGCTCGCGTGGGAAGGCGTCATCGCCTCGCCGGATGCATCGAAAACCAGGCCGGTCAGGATCTGTGCGTTTCCCGTAAGGGAGCGGCGCTCAACGCGATTGGTATCTAGGAGAGTTTGCGTCGACTCCCAAAGATCTTGATCCACGATCGCATCATGATCTCCGGGATAGCTCTGCCCTTTATGGGTTGTGAGACCGATATAGATTTTGTTCTGGAGGAGCTGGTAGAGGGCGCCTCTCGAAAAAGGTTTGCCGCCATAGCTTGTGCCGTCTGCTGCAGTCCTGACCTTGCTGAAGATCTTTCCTGTCTCAAGCTCCTGCGCAAGCGCGCGCACTGATCCAAGGGCGCAGTAGCGCTTGAAAATATGACGGACCGTTTCTGCCTCGGCCTTATTCACAACGAGCTTGCGATCCCGGACATCGAAGCCCAGAGGTGGCAGGCCGCCCATCCACATTCCCTTCTTCTTGGAAGCAGCAATTTTGTCCCGGATCCGCTCGCCGGTGACCTCCCGTTCGAACTGGGCAAATGACAGCAACACGTTGAGGGTCAGTCGTCCCATACTGGTTGTCGTATTGAAGGCCTGTGTGACCGAAACGAATGTCACGCCTCTTGCGTCAAAAGTCTCCACAATCTTGGCGAAGTCAGCGAGCGCTCGCGTCAGGCGGTCGACTTTGTAGACAACAACTGTGTCGATCCGTCCGGCATCGATATCTGCCAGGAGCCTTTTGAGGGCAGGCCGGTCCATATTGCCGCCTGAATAGGCCGGATCATCATAGAGAGCTGGTATGACAATCCAGCCTTCATGGCGCTGGCTTTTGATATAGGCCTCACAGGCCTCACGCTGGGCATCCAGCGAGTTGAACTCCTGCTCAAGTCCCTCCTCGGAGGACTTTCGTGTGTAGATAGCGCAGCGGATTTTTTGGCGGGCAGTAGACTTCGACATTGCGCTTCTCATCTTCTCTTCTTGATCAGGCCGAAGAAGCGGGGACCGGACCAATGCGAGCCCGTAATTCGCCGCGCGATCTCCGACAGTGATCGGTAGGTCTGGCCCTCAAAGAGAAAGCCGCTTTGAAGAACTTCGACGGAATGCGTGCGCCCATGCCATTCACGCACGAGCCTGGCCCCAGAAGACAGGCGAGCTTTGGGAGTTTCCAACGCGTCGGCGGCCTTATCTTCCGCCATCGAGATTTTTCGGAGCGCTTGTGCCGATATTCCGCCAAAGGCTTTGACTTGCAGCTCGTAGGCAACAGCTCGAAGCAAGAGGTCGCGACTGAGGCGGGGCGGGGCAGAGCCCTTGAGTCTGCGCCATTCTTCACGAAGTGCGATCACATCAAGCGATTGAAGAACTTCGATGCGTTTCCGGATGATCTCGGCGTGATCAGCGATGCCCAGCGCCCTGGAAATCCGGGCGGATGATTGCATCCGCCCATTCTCCATGGTTCCTTGAATTAGAACGGACATAGCCTTCAGGCCGCCTGGCTCAGCTCACTTATCTTCTCGATCCGGTAGATAGAGTTTCTGCCCCCATCAGGCGTCTCCCTGATGATGCTGATGCCGCGCTTGCGCAGCCCCGTCAAAGTGGCGCGGGTTGTGTGAGGCAGCCAGCCCATGGATTTGGATATATCTTCAATTGTGATCCCGCCTTCATGTGAAAGAAGCGCAACCAAATGAGCGAGTTTTGATGTCGGGCGTGGATGCTGAAGCAAGCCCACTGCTCTGGACGACGGAGCTCGTTCAGGAGCATTGGCTTGTTCTGCGGCAAACTTCATGCCTGCTGCGGTTAGCTTAAGTGCATAATTCTGAACACTCTCTTTGTCGTGACGCCAAATAGGTTGACCGTCTTTCGCTTTTAACTCACGCGCAAAGCCCGCTTCAATCAGCTTTAATCCGAATGTCCAAACAGTACGGCCATCCATTGAAGGAAGCGGTTCCAGGCAACGATCTTCACGTTGCACAGCAAGGGAAAGCATGTTGCGCTGCGTGGGTGTGAGTTTGAAATTCATGGCGATCTCCTATTTCAAAGGAGGCGTAATTCTTGGCGCCTCACCGAGACAAGCCCCGGATCAGGGGCTTCAGGAAATCACCGGCAACTCAGCGCGCGGGAATACGCACACGAATGCGTGCATTCGGAGTGAAGTCCAGTCGAATTTTTAAGAGAATGACTAAGCAATCTATGACTAGATTTTATGACCACATGATTTGTTCTCGTCGCACGGTCATTTGATGATCGGTGCTTCAGCTAAGCCTCGGTTTGGCCCGCGGCGTTAGCTGGGGCTGCTGGTGGCTTTGTAGGTTCGGGAGCCTTTTTCCGTTTTGTGGTTTCCACGCGCGCTATCTCCGTGGGAAATCAACAGCATGCGAGTCGCCCCTACATTTGCTTTGGGACGGAAACACCTTCAGGGCCGCTATCGTAAAAAGGGGCCCCGCTCTTTTTAGTGCCCATTTTCAAAGTTCGGATGTCTCTGAACGCGCTAGCCGCCACTAACTTCGCGTGGCACGGGCGAGAAAAAATTAAAGAAATCCGGGAACGAGCCGTTAAGCAAAATTGACTCATTTTGGGTTTTTAAGATCAAAACGGTTATTTTTACCGGTAAATAGGTATTACATAATGGCTAGGGTCACAATTAAGGCTGTTTCAGCCATACCCGTGAAATCCTTTATGTCGCTAGCGGCAACGGGAACACAGGATTACTCGGCCTATACGTCAACGCAGATCGCGGCGCTTTCGACTGCCACGATCGCCGCCATGAGCACGGCTGAGCTGGCAACTTTCACGGCCACGCATATTGCTGCGCTTACAACAGCTCAAACATTAGCGTTGAATACAAGCCAAATTGGGGCGTTAAGTACTAGCCAGATTGGCGGACTTTCCACGCGTGGCCTCTCGATACTATCGACAGATCAAGCAGCAGCTCTGTCGGCCGCTCAGATTGCGGCTCTAAGCCCGTTACAGATTGCTGCGATAGATACAGCTGACATTGCCGTATTTGAAACGAGTGAAATAGCAGCGCTATCAACTGCACAGATGATAGCGCTAAAGAGCACTCAGATAGCTGCTTTGACGACTGATCAGGTATCTGCCCTAACGTCACTGCAATCTATCAAATTAAGTGCGACGCAAGTTAGTGCTTTTTCTACACTTCAGATCGCGGCTCTTTCGACAGGCTCTTTTGCAAGTCTTGCAATAACAAGCTTTTCTGCCCTGAAGAGCCTGCAAGTTGCGAGCTTTACAACAAATCAGGTTCAAGCTCTTACTACAGCCCAAACAGCAGCCTTGAGTGCGGTCCAGATTGCCGCTCTGACGACGGCCCAGGTCGCTTCAATGGAGACGACTGATGTGGCAGTTCTGAGTGCGGCGCAGTTGGCTGCACTCACCACAGCGCAAGTTCAGGCTCTGACGACATCTGAAGTCGGGGCACTGACACCGGCAAAGATAGCAGGCCTGACATCACTGCAAGTTGCAGCCTTGAGTACAAATTCAGTCGCTGCACTCTCAACCGCCCAGGCGGCGGCATTGACCGCCATTCAGGTTGGATCCCTTACCAGCTCGCAAGTTGTTGCACTTGGCACAACCAATCTGGGTGTACTGGGCTCCGCACAGATTGCAGGCCTGAAGGCAAATCAGATTTCGGCTCTGACAACCGACCAGGTTGTAGCCCTGTCGACAGCGCAGACAGCAGCCTTGAGTGCGGTCCAGATTGCCGCGCTGACCACAACTCAGGTCGCGTCGATGGAGACGGCTGATGTGGCAGTCCTGAGTGCGGCGCAGTTGGCTGCACTCACCACAGCGCAAGTTCAGGCTCTCACCACATCTGAAGTCGGGGCGCTGACACCGGCAAAGATCGCAGGCCTGACATCACTGCAAGTTGCAGCCTTGAGTACAAATTCAGTCGCTGCACTCTCAACCGCTCAGGCGGCGGCATTGACCGCCATTCAGGTTGGATCCCTTACCAGCTCGCAAGTTGTTGCACTTGGCACAACCAATCTGGGTGTACTGGGCTCCGCACAGATTGCAGGCCTTAAGGCAAATCAGATTTCGGCTCTGACAACCGACCAGGTTGTAGCCCTGTCGACAGCGCAGACAGCAGCCTTGAGTGCGGTCCAGATTGCCGCGCTGACCACAACTCAGGTCGCGTCGATGGAGA
>Ga0209400_1001723_pt1 | contig 17209 bp, 17 predicted proteins | sample M_130807_EF_Meta_FD_187313 | JGI IMG/M metagenome (GOLD analysis project Ga0209400, IMG submission 187313) | Freshwater microbial communities from Lake Montjoie, Canada to study carbon cycling - M_130807_EF_MetaG (SPAdes) (version 2) | ecosystem: Environmental > Aquatic > Freshwater > Lake... | reverse complement strand
TATTACAATTTGAACTAAAATAAATATTATTTTTGTTTGGTTGAAAAATAACATATCCAGTGTCACCTGGTGATATATTACCAGTCGTATTTGTTAAAGCTGTTACTAATGGACCTATAGGACCTGTTACACCAGTAGCACCTGTAACACCTGTTGCACCTGTAGCGCCTGTAGCGCCTGTAACACCTGTAGCACCTGTAACACCAGTAGCACCTGTAACACCAGTAGCACCTGTAGCACCAGTAGCACCTGTAGCACCTGTAACACCTGTAGCACCTGTAGCACCTGTAACACCAGTAGCACCTGTAGCGCCTGTTGCACCTGTGACACCAGTTGCGCCTGTTGCGCCTGTAGCACCTGTTGCGCCTGTGACACCTGTTGCGCCTGTAACGCCTGTAGCACCTGTTGCGCCTGTGACACCAGTTGCGCCTGTAGCACCTGTAGGGCCAATAGGACCATATTCTATTATATACTCAACAGTTTGTGTAATTACATTTGCATCATTGTTAGCTATATTATTAGCATTTTGTTGTGCTATTGTTTCAGCTAATAGTTCAGCATCTTCTAATGAAATATTAGATGATGCTGACGCAGTTGAAGTAGCAGTTACTATTATAGATGGAGAGGTTGTTGTATTTGCACTACCTGTTGCTGTGACGGTTGCAGTATAGCTTGACATTATATTATTATAATATAATAAATTATTTTATTAATATTAAAATAATTTAATTAAATTAAAATTAAAGTAAATTATTAGATTAGATTAAAATTTAGTTTACATATTATACAATAAATTTTTTATAAAAATACTAAATAAATTATAAACATATTTAAGTATTGTAAAAAAATATTTGAGTCTAAATAGTTTATGTTTATGTTTATTATGCACTAAATTCACGCATTATTTTTATTGCTGATGGTGTTGCATATACATTATTTACACTTAAATGATTATTTTCATTCTCTGAAAAATCATTATCTATTGTAACATTATACATTTGTTGTGTTCCTTGTGATCTTGACCTTGCATTTAAATATATTTGTTGATTTTTTGTTCCCAACGTTTTTAATGATATTTCCATATCTTCACATAATTTTTGTATAAATTCATCTTGTTTCGTTGTATTTAAATAATTATAATTATACATGTAGTTAATATGTTTATTTATTTTTTGTTTTAAAATTTGTAAACGAGATTGCGGTTCTCCATATAATATTTCTGTTTCTACTTTTGTTTGTATTTTTGTTTTTTCTGTAATTTCTTGTACAGATAATAATTCATCATGATGTGTAGATCTAATCAAGTTATTATTAAACATTCTATTTTGTCTTAACCATAATGAATCATTTATATTTACATTAGTAAATGGAATTGTATCGGGATCAGCTGCATATTGTCGTGATTCATATAATAATCTTTGTGTACAAAGTCTTAAAATATGTTTTGTTAAATCAACATCTACTATTCCTTCAACATTATCATTAGAATCCATTATTAGTAAATCTGGTACTTTGTTTACATATTCTTTAAATAATAAACCTGCATCTCTATCAATTGGACGACCTGTTATTTCAACTATACAATTATTTGGTTCACTAGATTTTATATAATAGAATTTTTTTACTTCATTCGATAAGGAACCTAAATGTAATTTTGTTTTCCATTCATTTGTATACCAATCATATATATATCCTTTATCAATATTTAAAATTACATTATCTAATACTTTAAACAATTGATTATATACTACTTCGCCATAAACATTACCAATTAACTCTAACTTCTCGATAAGATAATTTGAAGTATTCTTGCCTACATTTCCTAATTTATTCATTAGGATTGGGTTATGATCTACACCAAATGCAATAAATGTATTACAATATTTATCATTTACTAGGGATGATAAATTATTATCATCGCAATCGCCTGCTGTTGGACAACCATCTGTTAATAAAATATGCACAATTCTATGTTGTTGATTTTTTTTTGATATAGTTGTTACATAATCATCCATTGTTTGGTTGGCTGTTTTTAATGCTAGTTCTAAATTAGTCGAATTTGTAGGACGAATTTTTTTTATCTTTTCTATAATTTCATTTACATTATTGTGTGAAATCAATGTCGTATCTATTACAGTTTTTACTTTATCATTAAATGTTGTTACATTCACATAAATGGTTGCTTCTGGGTTTTCTGCAAAATAATGTAACATTTGATTCATTGTGAAATGAACATGTTCCATTTTTGTTTTACCATCTTTACAAATTTCACTCATAGACGCTGAATCATCTATTGAAAATAGGAAAAACAATGGATCTATATTAATTGTGGTTTCTCCTGCTTGCATTTCTAAACAACCAAATGATTCTGATTCTGATGATGAATCATGAATATTTACATCCATATTACAAATTAATTCTTTTGGAATTGCATTTTTTTTTGTATTTGTATGAAAATCTAAAATTACATAATCTAATATAGTATGTTTTTCATTAATAAATGAACAACAAGATTGATAAGATGCCATTTTAGTTTTGGATTGGATGTTCTAGAGTATAAATTAGAAATTAGTGAATATTGCTTTTTAAATTAGTTATTTTTCGTTTGATTTCGCTTGATTTTGCTTGGTTTTGCTTGGTTTATTTAACTCTTGTTGTATGTTGATTACTTTTATTTTATAATTGAATTATATCTTTATATTTAAATATAAATCAATTTTTATTTTTATTTTATAAATTATTTATGAATAAACTACTTAAAATCAATTGAATGTACTATTATATAAATAATACGTTATTTATATAATAGCAGTAATAATACAAAATGGAAGCAAAACCAAAGGTTAAAAGAGTTACTAAAAAATCGAAAGATTTGCCTGAATCAGTAAGTGAAACTGTCAATTCTGCAACATCCGATGTACCAATTGTAAATGATGCAGAAAATGACACTACTACATCAAAGGCTATTCCTCAAAAAGAAATTCGTCTTACTGATATTCCTGTTGCAGATGAAATTACTGCATTAAATTTGATGGTTTCTTTTCTAGGATTAGCACAAAAGAGAGGAGCATATACTATTGATGAAGCATCAAAAATTTGGGAGTGTATTAAGAAATTTCAAAGACCAGTAGAGCAATCATCCGTATAATGTTTGTCTATTGTTTGTGTATTGTTTGTGTATTGTTTGTACGTATAATTTAGTGCTTTGTTAGCTCAGTTGGTAGAGCGTGAGGCTGTTAACCTCAAGGTCGAGAGATCGAAACTCTCATGAAGCGTTTATATGCAACGAAATGCATATGCTAATATTCCTACGGCGATAATACCTAAAACAAAACCCATATGATAATAATATTGCATATTTCTATACATTATTAACCATGCTTTTGTTTGTTCTGGCGATTTAATATGATTCAGCATCCAATCAGTTTTAGGATGTAACATATAATAAAAATAATTTGTAATAAAAGATATAGATATTACAATGCAAATCATTGTAGATGATGATATTTTTTTATTTAATAGGTAAATATTCATCATAATAACTAGAATTGCTAATATAAAACCTAAAATATATCCTTCAAAATATATTTTTTTACGTTCATTTGTAATTTGTTCATATTTTTCTTGTAAATCAGGTGGTAATTGATTTTTATAATTCGAAATCACCTGATTATTAGAGGTTGCATTAGTTGTATAAATCATTGCAATAATGAATAGTAAAGAAATAAAACAGCTAGTTTTGCAGATCAATTTTTTTAAAATATATTATATATTTTATATTTTATATTTTATATTTTATATTATATATTTTATATTATATATTTTATTATTTTATTATTTTGTTATTTTGTTATTTTATTATTTTGTTATTTTATAGAATGATTCATTCGTATAATAAATTACATAAAAAAATAATTTATTATTTTATTATTTTTATTGTATTTATAAAATTTATATATCTATTTTTTTTTATACTAACTAAATATTTAAAAATTGATTATAAAATTCAATACAAAATTGCGGACAACAAAAATGTAAATAACAACATTGTTATAAAAAATGATGAAAAATTACAAAAGATAATATATTATAAAACTATTGCTGAAAATATATTTATTATTTCTACTTCTATTTTGTTAATTTATTTATTTTACCCTTATCATAATAAAAATATAATAAATGAATATTTAAATGATGTTCTTTTAAAACTTGTAATTTTTATCTATGGTATTGTTATTTTAATTACTTTTGATTGGCGGAGTTTTTCTCCGGAGTTTATTTAGAAAAAAAGGATTGTTGTTTAATTAATTTTACATTACAAATTTTTATTTTTAATTTTTTATTTTTAATTTTTAATTTTTTATTTTTTATTTAATTTAATTCATCTATTGTCAATTGGTACGTTATTTACGTGTGGTTCTATTGATATTTCTTTAGTGAAAATTTTATTCATTGTTTCTAGCATTGTATTATAAAATTCTGGTGTATATTTTTCTACATATTGCCTATTAAAATAGAATGGATTAATTCGCCAAGTCATAAAATATAACATATCTTCTGTAGTGTATCCCAATTCTAACATTTTATTTGTTACTTCTTTAATTGGTATGTCAGTTTCATATCGTTCTAAATTGGCATCTTCACTTTCGGTGTCATATTCGGAATCTCCTGCGTCATTGTCATCTTCTGCGTGATTGTCTGTTTCTTCTGCGTTATTGGCATCTTGTACATCATCAAATTCTTGAGTTAAATTTCTATAGGTTTCAATAATATCATTACCGTATTGTAATTGCGGTGATTCATATTGAGGTGATGCTTCTCCTTGTGTTTCTAGGAGATAATCCTCAAATGATGTATTCTCTTCATTTTCATTGCGTGGTGATTCAAGTTGTAGTAACGCATTAATAATATCATCATCCATGAGAGTTCTGGATGGTGCACTTGGAAAGTTATATATATAATTAATGTTATTTATGTTTATATTTGAATTTGTAGTTGTTTGTCTTGGAATAGTAGTAGGAGCATTATTTTTAGAAACTAAATCGATTCTACACATTGGACAAGATGTTCTAAAATTTAAATTTTTAAATATACATGATGAATGAAAAACATGACCACATTGCGTTGTTGTTTTGTTTAAATCTGTTATATTTTCCATACAAATTGAACAGGTTGTTTCTGATGAGGAAGAAAGGGTTGTTGGGTTGGTATTGTAACTTGATTCCATTGTTAATAATACTTGCTTTACTTAAATAATTATTGTTTTATTAATTCATAAAAAAATAATAAATTGATTTCATTTTTTTTTATTTTACCAGCTGTTATATATAACACATAAAAAAATAGTGGTTTTGGAGAGGGGTGTAAACGGTCTATTCTGGAGAGGGGTGTAAACGGTCTATTCTGGAGAGGGGTGTAAACGGTCTATGTAAATACCAAAAAAAAATTGAAATTAATTTTTTTCATTTTCTTATTTAATAAACATTAATTATTATTTTCAGTTTTTAAATTACTATTTATTTATATTCATTCACCTATCAACTGGACTGTCCCTAATAATCATGAGATTCAATAACGAAACCGTTAAAGATTCATTCCATACTTATTTGGATAATGCTGGTTTAGAAAAAAAAGAATATCAATTAGATGGTGTTACGTGGTGTGTTGAGAGAGAAATGGGAACTATGTTAGATTCACAGCAAGTGTCTCAAGGTAAGACACAACAATTTATTCGTGGAGGAATAGTTGCTGATGAAATGGGGTTAGGTAAAACTATCATGATGTTAGGTATTTGTATAACTAATATGATGACAAAAACATTAATTGTATTGCCATTTGGTTTATTAGAACAGTGGTGGTTACAAATATATAAAACTACCGGCCATAAAGCTATTATTTATCATGGGGCTAATAAGAAAAAATATGATTTGGAAAAATTAAATAAATCTGTTATTGTTCTTACTACCTATGGGGCTATATGTGGTAAAATTAATAAAGTAGAAAGCACTAAAAAAAATAAAGTAATTATCGAAAATGATCTCCATAAAGTTAAATGGAATCGCGTTATATTTGACGAAGCACATCATTTACGTAATAAAAATACGTTATTGTTTTTGAGTGCGTCTAGATTAAAATCTAACATTCGATGGTTTGTTACAGGAACACCTGTTCAAAATAAACTAAAAGATTTTTATAATTTATGTTTATTAATAGGATTACCTATTAGTTTTATTAAAGAAAATATTGATTTTATACTTAAAAAGTTCGTATTAAAAAGAAGCAAAAAAGAAGTTGGTATTTTATTACCTGATGTAGAAAATGTATATAAAAATGTGTCGTGGAGTGAGACAGATCATGCGGTTAGTAGAGAGAAATTAGTTTCAAAAAAAATACATGGGATGCTTGAATTTTCTGGTGTAATAGATACGGTTCCAATTGATGATTTTAATGGAACATATAAACATTTACCTGACTCTGTAAATAATATGGCTATGGCTATGGTTTTATTAATACGTGCAAAACAATCTTGCATTTCAAGCAAATTGCTTATTAAGAAGGCTCATGCTGCTGATCGTGGGAAGGTTACTGATACTGACGCTGTGGCTGTTGAAGAGGACAACAAAATAATGTTTAGTTCTAATAAAATTAATATTGTTGTTGATTTAATTTATTCCAGAATATTGAATGGAAATGGTAAAATTATATTTTGCGATTTTCACGAAGAAATGGATATTATTGAAAAACGATTGTGCCTGCTTCAAAATAATATTAAAATTGGTAAAATTGATGCACGCACTAAAAAAAATGATCGAAAAGAATTATTAAACAATCCATTTGATGTTTTAATTATTCAAATTAATTCTGGGGCAGAGGGTTTGAATTTGCAAGAAAATTATTCAGAAATATATTTTGTAAGTCCACATTGGAATCCATCAATTGAAGATCAAGCTATTGCAAGGTGTCATAGGTTTGGACAGAAAAAAACGGTGAGTGTGTTTCGATTTATGATGGATGGGTTTGATAAAGAAAATAAAACTATATCAGTTGAACAACATATTTCGAATGTTCAAAATTCAAAGAGAGAACTTATTATTGGGTTATTTCAATAGAGTTGTCTGTCTGTAAAAAAATATAGTAATATTATAGTGTAGTACAGTAGTGTAGTACAGTAGTATTTGTATTTGTATTTGTAAGTAAAAATAAAACTAAATTTGTTTTTTTTAGGGTTAGGGTTAGGGTTAGGGTTAGGGTTTTAATCATCAAAACTATCATCATCTGATGGATGATAAGAATATTCATCGTAGTCGTTGTCATTGTATTCTATTGGTGGACACTTGCATTTTATTTGTTCTGGTAGAAACACAGATCTTGTTTCTTTATACTCACCACATAAAGAACAATTTACTGCTTGTAATTGAAATTCTGGGTTATTTTCATCATCACTTTCAAATACACTGAATACCCAATGTTCATCTATTTCGGTACCATCATCTAAAAATTCCTCTAGATATGCTCTTGAATTCGTTTTATTATTTAATAAATGATGTATTCTATTTTTTTTTAATTTTATAAATTTAATTGTTTCCCATGTTTGAAAATCATAAAAACAATAGTTTTTAATTATGAGTTGTAAATCTTGAGGAATTGGTAATCTATTTATATACATCTGTTTTGTTATACTAGAATTTGTAGTCATTTTGATTATATACGTATTTTGTAAAATATTTATAAAATTCTAATTTTAGATCAATTTTTTATTCTTTTCATCTACTTTATCACTTTGTTTTGTGCAATAAAAAAAAGGAGTTAGTTATACGTTACAGTTATAAAATATGTTTGTTTTTTGTTTTTTGTTTTTTGTTTTTTGTTTTTTGTTTTTTGTTTTTTGTTTTTAATATAATTTTAAAATATAATGTTCGATTAAATCAATTACATTACCTATATAATACCTGCATCTTTCAAATTTTTTGGTTTGGGAACGTGTCTTGTCTTTACGGTAAATTTCATTAATTATATAATTACCTTTTTCTACTATTACTTTGGATAATTTTTCGTTAAAAACTTTGTTACTAATAATAAAATCAATATTATTATTGATAAATGTGAATAATTCAATACATGTTTCTATTACTTGATAAAATGAATAGTTATTTTGTCTTTGATATTCAATTGCATATAATAAATGTCTCATGGAACTTCTAATATGTTTTTTTTTGGACTCTAAAATTTCCTCGTCCGAAGTATAAATGTCATCTTCAAATGAAGTACGTTTTTCTGCTTGATATTTTTTTCTCTCATTAAATTCTTCATAATTTCTCGAATGTCTACGCATTGTCATTGAGTGACTTGATTTTGTAGAATTTGAGACATCAACGGAACGTCCAGATCTTAATTGCATTTTGCTGTTAGTGAAATAATATAGTAAGAATATTGAAACTGTTACACTAAATTATTATATTAGATTTGATTGCTTTGTTAATTGCTTTGTTAATTGCTTTGTTAATTGCTTTGTTAATTGCTTTGTTAATTGCTTTGTTAATTGCTTTGTTAATTTATAATGATGTGATGGAGAGAAAAGTCAAATCAATTTTTTTTTGGATACTGGTATTTTTGCATTCACTTAATTTTTTATTTTTTTTTAAAATTGAAAACAAAAATCTTATTAAACAGTTTGTATTTATATTGTTATAGTTAGTGTAATTTTTATAGTTAGTGTAAACATGCATACTATTGTAATGATTGAACGATATGAAAATGCTGGTAAAATGATATGTGATTATCAATTATGTAGTAATAATTTACTAATTGCACCAAAAGGTGTAATTAGAATTGCACGTTTTGAAACGGCATTTCATCCTATGAATAATAGAGGTTATTATGGCGACATTTATATGAAAAAATTTATTCGTAAATGGAGAACATGGACTAGTGAAATTAAACAAAAAAGGAAAGAACGATTTATAGGTACATTGGTTATGAATCGCATTAAAATTATAAATGATATTAAATATAGTATTTTACAGTTTATATAATTTTTTGATACAATTACACCGACCGGAAAGAAAATGATGTTCTTTATTTTTTTACATTGTTATAATATGCTAATGAGACACTAAATAAACTAAATAAGAATGTATTTAGTGATATTGTTGTATTCCAACACATTATATATTGTATAATTATTTTAAAGTTGTGGTTTTATTAGTTATTTCGTTTAAATGGAGAGAAAATTAAATTTATTATATGTAATATTAAATTTAATTTTGATACTAATAATCTATGAAATCTGTTGTAATTTATGCGTATTATATGACAGATATAGCCAATTATAATTTAGCTTTTTTTGTTAAAAAAGAATTGACCTATAAAGAAAATATTGATTATATAATTGTTATTAACGGACATAATTATAGTGAAAATATTCAATTTCCAGAATTAGATAATTTAACCATAATAAAAAGAGATAATATTGGATTTGATTTTGGTGCTTATAATGCTGGATTGGAGTATATTGAAAACAATAACAAAATGTATGATTATTATTTTTTTTTAAATAGTGGGGTTATAGGTCCAATATTACCACATTATTATAAAGAGAATCATTGGAGTACTATTTTTATAAATAAAATTAATGAAGATGTGAAATTGGTTGGAACTACTATTGTATGCTTACCTATTAATGATGCAGGAGGATATGGACCTAAAGTAGAAGGATTTTTCTTTATGGTTGATAATATTGGATTAGACTTGTTAAAAAAACAAGGCAATATATTTTGTGATCACGTAAATAAACATGACGCAATTGTAAATGGAGAGTATGGTTTATCGAATTGTATATTAAAAAATGGTTATACTATTGATTGTATGTTGCCACGTTATCAAAACGTTGATTGGAGAGATAAAAATAATCATAGTTTAAACAACAACAACCATCCTTCTAGAAAAAACAGTTTTTATGGTCATTCAATTAATCCATATGATGTTATATTTCATAAATGGTATTGGAGTCATCAACCTACTGATACAGTTAATTATGATATTATTCAATCATATGTAGATGAATACAGTAATATCAAATGAGTGGATTATAATGAGTGGATTATAATACATACTATAAAAATGGAAATATTTTTAAGTGATGTCAGTGTTTTGGTCAGGCATTTATACTTTGTTTTGTAATACTGGAGAGAAAGTAAATGGGGGTGGTGGTATAGTTGTTATATATATAGTGCTTATGGTGTACAGTGTACTGTGTATATACAGTGACACCCGCAACACCCGACACATATACCGCGCTTTCAGCCAATATGGTGTGTTCTGTCTGTAACTAATATCAACCAGACAATATACTCATTAATAGGAATCCAGAAATGAGTTACAAATCTGGAAATGAGTTACAAAACGGGAAATGAGTTACGACGGATAAATGGGAAAGAAAAAAAATATACATTAAATTACAATTATATAAAATTACTATCTAAAACTATCTACTAATTTATTCATCATATTCTTCTTCAGAGCATTCACCCTCTTCAACAAACTTGATTGTCTTTTCGGAATCGCACCAGAAACCAACTAAATCTTGCTCCATGTTATAGATGTGTCCGTTTTCATGCCATTCATCATTATTACGAGTTCTAAAATAACTGACACCATTATATTCGAATTTCTTGACTTTAAAAACCTCTTCTTTTTCAGATTCTTCATCTGATTCAGTGTCAGAAACAGTGGTCTTGGTTGCTTCATTGTCTACCTTTTCTGATTTTTTTGATTTTTTTGGAGACTTGGTTGATTTAGCTTTCTTGGCCTCTTTTTCAGCCTTTTCTTGAGCTTTCTTGGCCTCTTTTTCAGCCTTTTCTTGAGCTTTCTTGGCCTCTTTTTCAGCCTTTTCTTGAGCTTTCTTGGTCTCTTTTTCAGCCTTTTCTTGAGCTTTCTTGGCCTTGTCTTCTTCATTTTTTGGAGCACGTTTTGTTTTTGGTGCTTTTTTTTCAGTAGATTCGACGACAACTTCTACATCAGTGATTTCTTCACTAGAATCATCGTCTTTTGATACAATGTCAGCAAACATATCTACTACTTGTGATTCTTCCATAACAGTAATATTCTTGGCAGGACGACCTCTCTTCTTTTTATCTACATCATCAGGATTAGAAGCAACTGACTTACGTTTTCTTGGCTCCTTGACCTTCTTCTCTTTCTTTGGCTTTTCATGATTTAATAAACGAGTAATTGCCTCTTCACCGTCAAAACTATATAATTTACCACATAATACGATTAAATTTTTTGTTTTTTTTGTCATTTTTAATTCTTTTTTTGTTTTTGGTTGAGTTTCTGGTTGATTTTCAACGACGACATCCATTGATTTTTGATCAACGGAAGGAACGACGGATTCAACAGCGAAAACTTGGTTTTGGGTTTCGATTTGAGCTGACATATTTAATATTGAAATATTGGATATTTGAATATTAGAAATAGTAGAAATCTTAATTGAAATTGACTTGAAATTGCTTACTTAAAATTATTTGAACACTTAACTGATTGTTATTTAATGATTCTTCCATATTTAAAAAATTTAATTTCAATTTTTTTTTTCGATTATGGATTTTTTAATTTACTTAAATTTTTTTTCATTTTTGATCTACTTTGCTCGTTAAATGGTATTAATATACCATTTTTAACGGTTTAAATTAGCTGTTTCTAGCCGTTACAATAATTCGACCGTTACAATAAAAAAAAGCCGTTTTGTTTTGGCTCTACCTTTATTAAAGGTGGAAATTTAGTTAAAATTACATGTTATAAAATTATTCTTCATCACTATCTGATGAAATATCTATCAGATCTGGTAGATGATGATAATCATCATCATTATACAATGGTGGTTTGTAGTCCTTTGGAACACCACAGTCTGCAAGAAATTGATCTCTATCAAAAATGTCTAATGCTAAATTTTTAAATATGGCTAATGAAATGTACTTAATTTGACAGCTGTTTAGGGCCTTCAAACCTAGCATTTCATGCTCGGTATAAAGCTCTCCTTTCTCCTTTTTATCTACCCATGTTACGAATGCTATAAAATCATCTGGTTTAATGAAGGCATGTCTAAAGTGCTCTTCATGATTCAGAATGATGTTTGTCAGTGTAGCATGAGCGTATTTTAGTCTGTCTTCATGAGTAGTTGGCGGTCTCACGGTGGCATCGAAAAGAATGTTACGCATCTCTTGTGTCATTGTTACTGGCATTACTGTTGTCATTGTTGAAGTTGTCTTAAACTGGTATATGTATTGATTGAGAGAAAGTTAGGGCGTCAAAATTAAATCAATTTTTTTCAATTTACACTCATTTTTGGTAATCACTTAAATTTTTTGCTTTTGGGTTGCGAGGAAGGTTCTAGGAAGGTTCTTTCGCTTAAAATTTAAGCAGTCGCTAGAAACGGTCTAAAATAAAAAAAATTGAAAAAGTTTTTATGATTGTTACTGGTGTCAATCAAATATATATATATATCAGTTAAAACCGTTAAGTTAATACCATGTCTATCAATGTTGATGCCCAAAATGTTGTTCAAATTTCATGCAAAAATCATGAATGCAAGTGCGTTCCTATCGCTAGTAAGGGACTTCCTGTCTCCATTAAACTAGCCATTGACAATACTATGCATGATGGACGATCATTTGTCGTTTTACCAGTATTTGAAATTGATGGCCTAAAAGTTAAATGTGAGCTTATAGTCAATGAAAATGGCATGTCTTTATGGATTACCACATCAAAAATGTTAATGTATAATATAACACAACAAGACGATAGAGCATTTGTTGTACGTCAAATGCTATTCCGAAAAACATATATTAAAAAACTAACAAAGTATACATTAAAAGACTATGAAACAGTTATTAAACATATGAATAATGATATTAAGGACATGAAGTTTGACAAATTAAACGGAGTGTTTATGACACCTCAAATTCCCCATCCGAGAGAAGTTCCTCATCTTTGTTATAACTTAGAGATACTTAATAGTGTTCCATGTGACGAAAAAAACCCTGAAGAATGTTGCGTCTGTTTAGATGTTACTAAATCAACTACATCCTGTGGTCATAAATTATGTGTTGAATGTTGGTGTCTAATCAAACCTAACGGACGTGAATTACCGTGTCCTATTTGCAGAGCAGATTTATTCCAAGCTAAAAAATTCGGTATTATTAACAGTAGGGTTGAAGATGATATTGCTGACAATGAAGACGATGATGATGATGATAGTGATTATCGTGATTATCTGGATGATGATAATAGTGATCTTGAAGATCATCCAATTATGGATTACTTTACAGAAATTGAAAATGAAAATAGTTAAATAGTTTGTTATGATTTTATAATTTAAATTAAATACATCTCTTTTTTTATACAATAATTATAATATATTTTATTTATATATTATGTTATTTAACGGGTTATTTTTTGCATTATTATTAGTTACATTTTTAATTTTCTATTTTTTTTATCATATTAATCATAAATTTCATAAAAATAATGAATTTATTAGCTATATTGCCATTATCACATCTATATCTACATTTATATTAGCTATTGGTGTATTATTTCAAGTTATTTCGTATCAAATTCAACAGTATAAAAATGCTGTTCAATCTTATAGTGATTATTCAAAAGATTTCGTAACCTATATCATCGAAATGTTTAGACAATACCCTGAAATGAATTATTATTATGAAGAATTATTCTTTAATAAACCTATTCCACCCAATCAAGTTAGAAATATTATATTAGAACAACAATTAACTATTACTATTTTTACAAAAACAGTTGAACCTATTGCTATTATCAAAGAATTTCCTTACAATAAAGATGTTATGGTTATTAAACAAAATTTTATCAAAATTTTGGGTAATTTTTTCAAATCTAAAACATTTACTAATTATTATGTTTATTATTATAAACCGTCTATCGGTGGAGGCAATGTAATTGATTTCATGAAAGAAAATTTTAACGTATAAATTATAAGTTTTTCATCTATAAACAAAAACTTATAATACTTTTCTTCGTGATGCTGGAGAGAAAACATGAGGGGGTTAATCATAGTATACCATACTATAATACTATTCGCACCCATAAACTACACCATATACGCAGTTTACACTTATTATCAAGTGTATAAGAACCGTGCCCTGAAATGCCTGTCTGCGCGTTAGTAGGAACACCCTGCATTTATGCTCTCATAATAGGAATCCGGAAATGGGTGAGGAAACTGGAAACCAGTAACAAAAATATTGACAAGATTTATGGTTTTATTCATGGTGTTGGAGAGAAACTATGCGAAAGAATGTTCCGCGAATGTTCCTCCGGATCATTTGTTATACGCATTCGTTTTATAAAAGCGAAACCATATTAATGAAGCATTAAATATACTTAAATAATATACAGTATAACATATTATATTATTATGTCTAAAATTGATATTGTCGAACTAATTGAACAAAACCCTATCACAAAATTAAACGGTGATTATCATAATAAATTAATTACCAAAATTAAAGAGACGTTTAATGATACTCAACAACAAATGTTTGTTGCTAGTTTTTATTGTTATTTAAATTGTGATAAAAAAAACGATTTTATTATTGATTTGGATAATGTTTGGAAATGGTTAGGGTTTAATCAAAAAGTTAAAGCAAAAATATTATTAGAAAACCATTTTATTTTAAACAAAGACTACACAAAATCGCTTTCCCATACGGGAAAGCAAACAACACACACCAAAGGAGGTCAAAATAAAGAATTATTTATGTTAAATATTGACACATTCAAAAAATTCTGTTTAAAAGCTGGAACTAAAAAAGCAGATGAAGTACACGAATATTATATTAAATTAGAAGAAACACTTCATCAAGTTATTCAAGAAGAAAGTAATGAACTTAAATTACAATTAGAAAATTATAAGAATCAACAAGTTAATCTTCAAAATCAAATTGTTACAAATGAAAAAGATAAATTAGTTATTAGAGAGAAAACTATTTTACAACAATTTCCTAACAATACGCAATGTGTATATTATGGAATTATTGATAATGTTAGTAATCAAAATGAAAAATTAATCAAGTTTGGCAATTCTAATAATTTAAAAAATCGCGTATATAAACATAAAGATACGTATTCGAATTTTTACCTCGTTAATGCATTCAAAGTTGATAATAAATTACAAATTGAAAATGCTATTAAAGATAATAAATTTTTTAATGAAAGAATACGCAATATTACATTAAAAAATAAAAAATATATTGAACTATTATGTATTGACAATGTAACTTTTTCTGAATTAGATAAAATTATTAAAGAAATTATTACTAGCATCGAATATTCTCCCGAAAATTATATCAAGATTTTACAAGAAAATACTTATTTAAAAAAAAAATTAGAAATCAAAAATGAAAATAATAATACTAATGATCTTATTTTATTACAATCTGAAAATACACGTTTAAAAGTTCAAAATATTAAATTGATGAAAAAAATATCCGCATTCAAAAATAATCCTAATTATCATCTAATAATTGAATCTATTCAAAAAGAAGATATTGAGAATTATATTGATACGACTAATCAATTAAAACAAAAAATGTACTCTTGTAATATACTTAACAAAAATAAAGAAGGCAAGTATTTCTGTAATGATATTGTTTATGATTCACTCATCGGCTCGAGAGAAGATGTATGGAATTGTAAAGCATATAAAACATCTGGAGGATTAATTAAAGAGGATTTTATACTTAATCATAAAGGTAAAATCGTTTCTAAAAAAAAATCTATATCTGAATATACTATCGATAGATTTAAATTACATGGAATTAATACAACCACACAATAGTTTATTTACTCGTATGGAGAGAAACTATGCGAAAGAATGTTCCGCGAATGTTCCTCCGGATCAATCTATTTTATCTATTGTTACGGATTTTGCTACTTTACGAATCACTTTTTCTTTGTTTCTCTCTACAACATCACTACCACCACCTATCGTTTCCATAATTATCTTGTTGTATTCATCCGATTTTTTCGATTCTGGGTTCATACATTCGGGATATTTATCCTCGTACTCTGGTAATAATTTTAGGTTCTTTGAAACAACACTGCTTATTACGCTCTTGAGATGTTTTTTATCTTCTTGTTCTTTCTGCCATTCATCATCGTCTTTCACGTATACTATCTCTCTCTTTTTATCTGTACAATGAAGCGGACGTTGGGTCACATCCAATGCATTCAAGTTTTTTATGATTATATTTGAAACACCATCAACATAACCTAGCTTTCCCATATTCTCCAAGTCGGAGAGCTGGAGAGAAATGTTCTCGATAAACTCTGATATATTCATCGCATCTTTACACGTTTCATTCAAAAACACTTGTAAATTAAATGTCTTATTATTACTATGTTGTATATTATTATTATTGTAACTATTTGTTCCATTTTCTAATACTTTTAACATCATATTTTTCAATTCAGAATTTTCTTTTATAAGCATCATTATTAATTCTTTATCTGTGGGTTCATTATATTTACATTTTTTTTTGTGTTTCGATAAACTACAACGATTACTGTACTCTTTTTCACAAAATTCACATAAAAATTTACTATTTTCGGGTTTTTCATGGACTTTGATTGAATTCGCTGAATTCGCTGAATTTGCTGAATTTTTTAGATGTCTCGAGCTAATTATATGAGTATCATAATTACATTTTCTACTCGTACTATACTCACAAAATTTACAATAATATTTATTTGCTGAATTTTGCTGAATTTTTGTGTCTAAAGTTTCCATAATATTTCAGCAGAAAAAAAATATTTTCGGGTTTACGCAAAAATTTATCGTAACAAAATGAAAATTATTTTTTTTGAGCCCTGACCATAAAATTCAATTATGCTCACAAAAACATGTTTTTTCGCAAAAACTTTTTCCCAATTATAAAAATGGACATTTATTTTTGTCCTTTTTTTGATTTTCCAAAAAAGTTTTGCAAAATTTTTCGTTGTTTTTATATAATAAATCGACTTTTTAACTTAAAGAAACTATATTCAATTTTTGAGAGAATATAGGCTCCAATGCACGGCTGCAATCATACTATTCGCACCCATTAATTACACCATATACGCAGTTTACACTTATTATCAAGTGTATAAGAACCGTGCCCTGAAATGCCTGTCT
>Ga0209400_1001722_pt1 | contig 17214 bp, 13 predicted proteins | sample M_130807_EF_Meta_FD_187313 | JGI IMG/M metagenome (GOLD analysis project Ga0209400, IMG submission 187313) | Freshwater microbial communities from Lake Montjoie, Canada to study carbon cycling - M_130807_EF_MetaG (SPAdes) (version 2) | ecosystem: Environmental > Aquatic > Freshwater > Lake... | reverse complement strand
AGTTGTCTTTGTAGACATTTGTTTCCTTTCGATTAGTCGATCGGAGGAATTTCCCCCGCTCGGCTTTGGGTAATAAGTGCCTTCTCATATGACATGAGAGGGTCTTTTTCGGCTAGTGGTGTGTGGGGTTTCGGCTTTTTGGGTGATCTTGTAGGTTTGGAGGGTGAGAAAAACTCTGATGGGGGCAGGCTCAATATTTATCTTGGCCGTGGCCATAACTACGGTCATCAGTCCTAACTTGACCGACCCAGTCATACTGCCGAAGTTTCTCTTACTTTTGGTAGTAACCCTTCCCTTGTTCATCTATACATTTAAAGCAAATGAATTAAAGAGATTTGATCTTAGGCGTTTGGCCTCTTGGGAGTTTCTTAGAAACAACGCGATCTTGGTGTTTGCCACCCTCTTTTTATCAATCCACGCATTGTCATCATTGGTCTCACAAAGTCCAACAACTGCGGTATTTGGTGTGTCAGGTCGTAGAAACGGGTTTCTCACTTACTTAGCGTTATTCCTTTTTTTCGTCATGGCTCGCAGATTTGCCAACAAAGAATCACTTAATGGCTTGTTCTTTTCTTTGAGTTGTGTCGGTGGGTTCGAAGCCATATACATGCTCATACAGAAAATTGGGTTAGACCCAGCTCCTTGGAGTTTTGTCTATTCCAACACAATGATCGGAACTTTGGGTAATCCAGATTTTGCTTCCGCATTTGTAGCTCTTTCGACTCCAGCAACAGGATATTTGATTTATTCAAATATTAAGGACAAGAAAAAAGCTGCAATATTTCTAGGTGTATTTCTAACGCAGATTACTGCGCTCCTGGTATCAAAGGTTTATCAAGGACCAATGGCTTTAGCAATTGCAGGATTCGTTGCATGCGCATCCCTTGCTTGGTTTACCAAAAGAAGTCAACCGTATCGGTTAGTTGTTCTATCAAGTGTTCTTTTGTCGGGATTAGTTGCAATTTTAGGAGTATTGGGTAATGGCCCACTGTCTTCAATTTTTGCCAAGCAGAGTTTTCAAATCCGCATCCATGCCTACTGGGAAACAGCATCAGAGATGGGTCTGCGCCATCTTTTTTTTGGGGTTGGGCCTGACCAATTTGCAGATCACTTCAATAGATTTTACTCACTAGAAAATAGAAGAGTTTTTGGCCCAATTGTGACAGACAATGCCCACAACTACTTTTTACAGTTCTTTGCTGAAATTGGCATTATTGGGGCGTTTTTCTTTCTTCTCCTGTCCCTAACTATCCTTACTAAGGCCTTTAGGGATTTAAGTCACTCAACTACAAAGGATCTTGCCTTGAAAGTGGCGGTGATTTCTACTTTGGCTGTTTACTTTGCTCAAGCTTTCATTTCTATTGAACATATCGCTATCAATATTTGGTTCTGGATTTTGTTAGGTTTGTTATCGGGCAAAACTATTTCAGTAGAGAGTATTGAAGAGCTGCCGAAGCACCTCGGCAAAAATCAAAGATCTAGGAGTAAAAATAGGGTAATAAAGAATCACATTTCTAGTGTTAATAGAGTAATTGCAGCAGCCACAGGAATTTTCCTATTAACAATCTCATCGCTTTTATTTAATTTAGATAACAAGGTGTGGAAGATTGAACAATCTTTCAAAAGCCAGCAAGGCTCAGATTTAACTCAGGATGATTTGTCGTCGCTAACAAGCGCCACGCAAAGGTGGCCATTTGATGCTCAACTCACAACCCGAGCTAGTTCCCTGCTGTTAACTTTTGGCCAAGATACAGGACTTGAAACACTCAAGCGTGCAATCAGAATGTCTCCAGAATCATCTCCAGCTCTGGCTTTGTTAGCTTCTTATAATGAACAAAAGGTGAATCGGGGTTTTGGCATAGAGGCACGGGAAAAATTACTCATTTTGCAGCCGCATGATGAAGCCAACTATGTTGAGTTAATCCGTGATTATCTCTTCATTAAGCAAGTAGCAAAAGCTGAGGATTTACAGCGAAAATTAAGGACTTTTGCAATACCTGCAACCATCACCTCAACTGATCTAATCTTTAAGGAGTATTACAGTGGCCAAGCAGGTTAAGAGAGTAAAATCGGGGTCATCCGTTTCTTATCTTTTTCCTCTCGCCGGAGTTGCACTCCCTTTATTTTTCGCAACTTTTTACTTGCCACAAGCAAACTATGTCCCAAATGTGGTGACAAAGTTACTAAGTCTGGCCGTAGCACCAATACTTGTAGTATTTGCTCTCTTTTCATCGAAGCAATGGGGCAAGATTAGTTTTCCAAGGAATCTGTCAATTGCATTCTCGGCTTTTATCGGCTATCTGCTCTTTCGTGCTGTTATTTCTGGGTCTTTGTGGAAAGGGTTTGTGGGCACTTCAGATCGCAATCTCGGGATACTGACCTATTTAGTATTTTTCTTATTTGCATGGATTGGTTTTCAACTAACGGAAAGCACAAAGCCCAAGACTTTTGTGCATCTCTTAACTCTAGTTGGAGTAGGCGAAGCCTCAATTGCCAATTATCAGTACTTTGTTGGGGAAAAGTCAGCTGCAATCACAGGGACTTTTTACAACTCAAATCCTGTTTCATTCTTATTGGGTATTTTGGCCGCCAGCGTCTTTGCTTTTTTATTGCATGAAAAGAAGAGACGCACAGCAGAGTACCTTTTTTTAATTCTAAGTCTACTTTGGATCTTGATTGCACTTTATGTCTGTGGCTCTCAACAAGGTCTGATCATTTTCAGTTTAATTGCCGTATTGCTAGTTATTACTAAATTGATCAGAGTGTTACGTGAGAATTTTGCAAAATTACTTTTTCCTACATTTGTTATAACCCTGGCTACTTTTTCTATAGCCGTATTTGCGTTCCCGATCAAGGATAATTCACAAATTGCATCTAACGCCTTTCTAGAACGGCTTGAAATATATAAGTCGGCCCTTAAATTGAATATTCAGTACCCATTCTTCGGTGTCGGTGTCGATAGTTTTCATGAAAAATACGGCCAAGTAACTTTGACTACTTTGATGCAGCTTGCTGACAACGCACACTCTGTGCCACTACATATTCTTTCAACTCTAGGTTTTATTGGTTTTGCATTCTGGTTGACGGTTATCTTCTTCATTTTTAGTAATGGAAAATCCGGACTAAAAGAAGAGCAGGCGGAGTTCAAATTTTTCCAAATAGGATTCTTCACTTATCTCTTGATTGGTATAGTCGGAATTGAACACCCTGTGATTGGAGCTATTTCTTGGTTTTTAGCCGGCGCACTTGTAAAGCTCTCATTCAGTCAAGAGACAGAAAGAAAAGTCGATAAATCAAATTTAAGTCCCGTGAAATTGGAAAAAAGAACTGTCCTTGCTGGTTCTGTAGCTCTGCTCGCAATTAGTCTTTATCTCCTTCCACAGCAGATAGTTGTTGGCAAAGCCCTGACTGATTTTTCAGAAAGCAAGTTGACTAACTCAGAATATGACTTGGTTATTGCTGAGAACCTAAATCGTATTTGGAACCCAGCCCTGCTGCTCACATCGGGTGAGGCATACATTGCAATAGATCAACAAATTAACGCTTTAGTCATCGCAAACGTAATGCTCAAAAAGTACCCAGATGACCAAAGAACTTCAATTTTACTTTTCGCTATTGCCAACAAGTGGAATGATGAGAAAGCACAGAAATTGGCAGAGGAAGTCCGGGATCGTATTTTCAAGTGATCCGCTTGCTTCTTGATTCAGCTTCTGATCGCATATTAGAGGTGGCGCACCCCTAACGATCACCTAGTTCTCAGGGTTCTGCGGTGTAATTGAGCCATGACTCAGCCAACCCGCATCTATAAGCATTCATCAGCCGGTACTGACTGGGCGGCGTTGTTGTTGGGCGGTGGGTTGGGACTGACGCTGGCGTTGCAGCTGACCACTGTGAGACTTAGTGATTTCAATACTTTTTATTCACTGGTTGTTTCTGTTAGTCGCTTGGCAGCACTTGTTGGCACATATTTTGCAGTAGTCGGGATGTTTCTTATTGCACGTATTCCTTGGGTAGAGCGCGGTGTTGGCCATGATCGCTTGGTGACCTGGCATCGACAACTGTTGTTGGGCCCCTGGGTTGGCTATGTGATGCCATGGCAACTGCTGTGATGGTGGGCGGAACAGATAGCGCCAAGTGGTTTGGACAGGCTGAATTGCAGGGATATCAGCTATTTGGGGTAACTCGACATGAAGATACTGCGTGGGAGATTTAGGATGCTCACTATGTCCAAGAGGCTCTCATCATTTATTGCGATTGTTATCGCCTTTGTCTCTTTGGGGTTGGCACCTGCTTACGCCGTTGATGAACGCGTGATCGATGTTGTTGCTGTTAATTGGAATGGAGCGGCAACTGCGCTCAGTAATCCAAAAACTGTAGCTGAGGTAATCGATAAAGAAGTAAACGCCGACTGGAAAAAGTTTACGACGATGGTAGGTGCGACTACAGATCGCACAATCTCTTTTAAATCTGGCAAGGTTTTAGAGGCACCGATTGCATTAGTTTCAAAGATGGCATGCACAGGTTATGCAGCATCTGAGTTCATGAGCTCAATACGTCCCGAGGCATATAAGCGTTTAGGTATTACTGATTACTCCAAGAGATATTTAGTTGTGTATTCACCAAAGGCTGGATGTATTTGGTCTGGTCGTGCCGGACTTGGTGGGCCAAAGAGTGTTAGCGGCACATTAATTTTGCACGATAGTGACTCATCCTTTGTTATTGCTCACGAACTAGGTCACACATTCGGTTTAGGGCACTCGAACTTTTTGCGCTGTGACAACGGTGCAAAAGATGGAGCATGGTCTGACACATGCAAGGGAGTTGAGTACGGTGGAACCATCGATGTGATGGGAAATGTTGATACGACATCACCTCTTAATACTTATCACCAGTGGCGCATGGGGTTGATGGATGATTCGCAAGTAAAACAGGTATGGCAATCAGAAAATGTAACCTTGTCGCCAAGTGATTTTGCAAATGGAATAAAAGCGATCTATATCCGTGATGGAAAAGCTGCCTACTGGATTGAATATCGTCGAAAGACTGATGGTGCTGTTTACAAGCCAGGCCTTGCGATTTATCGCCTTGATCCACCGCCAATTTCATCTGTTGTCTCTGTTAATCCAGAAGATTCAAGTGCATCTGAATTTGGTTCTGTCCTTGGCACTGATCTGTGGATGCTTAATTTAGATACCTATAAATACACAACCGCTAGTAATGTTCTTGGATCAATGACCGGAACGACAGCAGTTACATATTCAGGCAACATTTCCTTTAGCGCTGTCGCATCGGAAACTAGTGCGGTAGTAACTATTACTAAAAAGGCTGATGTCACTCCTCCGCCAACACCTGTATTAGTCCCTGTTGCCCAGTGGCTCTCTCCCAACATGGTGATCATCGCACCTGGCAATGAAGATGCTGACACGGCTATTACCGGCTTTGAAGGCCAAATAGATGGTGCTGTGAAGCCATTAAAGAGCTCTGACATCGATGGCTGGATGCCAACGTACTTAAGTCCATTTGTTGCACCAAAGACTTTGTATCTACGCGATCTACCAGAAGGCAGCTACACATTTGCAATGCGAGCAATCGACATTGTTGGCAATAAGAGCGATTGGTCTGCGCCGGTAAAGGTAATTATTGATCGCGGGCACCCAGTTGTTACCAATGATTTTGTATTAAGCACTGTAAATGCCAATGAATTAACTGTGGCGTGGAAGGGTGCAACGGACGCGGGTGCTGGAATCTGCCAAGTAAATGTTGTTGATGACGATGGGTTAATTATTCAATCCAGTTCTGCCAAAAACGCCCCTGCCTTCAAATTGGCAAATGGTGTTGCGCTAGCCGGAACAGCACAGATCTTTGACTGTGTTGGTAACGGACAAAGTGGTGACCTAAGTATTACTAATACTTTAGTCAGCGGAGACAAGAGTTCAAAAACTGGTAAATGGAGCGCAGCAGGAGCTGCATATGGTGCAGGTGCTATTAAGTGCGTTGGTAAGTGCACCGCTTCATTAACCGTTGCTGGCAAGAATGATGTTTTAGTTGGCGCAGGTGCTGCCACAGTTGCAGTGGGTAATCAAACCGTTGCAACGATTGCCGATAGCAAGGTGGCAAAGCTGCGTATTGGTGCAACAGTAGATGTTGGAATAGCTAAAAAAGTTGTTCGTGTATCAGGCAGCAACTTTGTTTTGGTTGGTTTGGCATCGATTACTACAACTCTTGGAGTGCTAAGAGAAATCGAACGTGAACCTGCAATTAGTGATCCATCATTGTCAGATGAGAAGCAGGTAAAGCTTGCAAAGCTGGGTTTTAGAGCAGAGGATTTCAGTGGCGAATGGACTGTGCTGCCAATGGGCGGTGGAACAAAGCTAGATGATCCATCCCTTGATTTATGTAATGGAACATTTGCATCTGAAAGAGACCGGGTTGAGCGCCGTCAGGTAGCTGCGACAAAGGTTGGTACTACATTTTCATTCTTATCAACAGAGGTTGTTAAGTACTCATCTGCGGCTGCAGCAAGTGCTGCGCAGAAAGAGTTAGTAAAGGTCTTAGCTCAGTGCCAAACAGACAAGGGTTATAAAGATGCCACTGGCACAGTGGTTCCTTATGATTTCAAGACCCTCAAGAACATCCCTGCTGGGGTTGTTAGTGATGGCAACCGAGTATTTGTGCACGCAGTTATTGATACAGGGGTGCGTGCCCGCACATTGCTCGGTTTCTACCAATTCAATGGCGATACCTTCACAGGGCTTTATGTCATGAACACTGATGGCTATAGCGATGCGCAGGTTGCTAAGTGGCTCAAGGTCGCGGTGACCATGGCTGACCGCTTAACCAAGAGGTAGCCCCTCTATACTCACGCTCGTGAGTATTTCTTCTGAGGAATATCTAATTCTTGGTTTAGTAGCCTTCCTATTTTCTGGGCTCTTAACATGGCCAATACGTAAATTTGCTATTGCCGTAGGCGCGATGGATAAACCTACATTGGAGAGAAAAACTCAAAAAGAACCAATCCCTTATATGGGTGGATTAGCAATTGCTCTGACGGTAACAATTCTTACCTTCGCTGCTGTAATTAGATCTGATAACACTCAGTCAACCTTTCCTTTAGCTGCGCAACTGTTGCTACCTGCAATTGTTTTGGGTGCTATGGGACTGATTGATGATTTGATTGGTTTAAATCCTTTGCCACGTCTAATCGCACAAACCGTTGTCGCCCTTGTTGCCACTATTTATTTGATTACTTCACAAACTGTAGGTATCACTTTAGATCGAACATTTCTTGATGAATTGATTATGGCAGTTTGGATTGTTGGATTGTGTAATTCCATTAATTTCTTTGATAACCATGATGGTGGCGCAGCAGGAACTGTTGCTGTTTCCACGATCGGCATTGCACTTATCGCATTAGGTCAGGGCCAAGAACTGGTATCAGCTTTGGCAGTTGTAACAGTAGGTGCAACTCTTGGATTCTTAATGTGGAATAAATCTCCTGCGAAAATCTATATGGGAGATGCAGGTGCACTCTTTCTGGGTGTAATCGTTAGTGTTTTAACTATTCGATTAAACCCTGGGATCGCACCTAAGTGGAATTCAATTGCACTTATGCCAATGCTGCTTGCGATTCCATTGCTAGATACCACTGTGGCAGTGCTTTCACGCCTTTACAGAAGGATTTCACCATTTACTGGCGGTAAAGATCATCTCTCTCATCGCTTAATGAGAAAAGGGCTCTCCAAGAAAAACACTGCATTCGCCCTTTGGGGCGCGCAGGCGGTATTTGTTGGAGCCGCATTAGCGGTATACCAATGGACTTCTGCAATAGGAACTGAGCTAATAATTACTGCAGCTATTGCTTGGATCGTAGCATTTACGTGGTTATGGCGGATTCCAAGTACTGATTAAGCAGAGAGCGCTGAAAGCTTTTCCACTTCTGCGCTACTTAACTCAACAACCTGAATGATCTCTTCTAATTGTGGCACTGTGCGTGCTGATGCAATTGGTGCACTTACCGTTGGTTGAGCACGAAGCCAGCCAAGTGCAATAGCACCTAACGGAGCGTTGTGATTCTTTGCGATCTCATCCATTGCTGAGAGAACTGCGAAGTTCTTATCAGTTGCATACTCTCTGGCACCAGCTGCGCGCTTTGAATCAACTTCAGTAACTCCTGGGCGGTACTTTCCTGTTAAGAAACCACGGGCAATGCCATAGAAAGGAATGTTTGTAATTCCAAGGTCTGCCACAGTTGTTTCCATCTCTCCTTCATACTTGTTGCGATCGACCAAGTTATAGAGATCTTGGACTGCAATATAGGAAGGCAGATTGTTCTCATCACTAAACTTCATTGATTCACGCAGTCGAGCAGGGGTGAAGTTAGAAGCTGCGATGTAGCGGACCTTGCCTTCTGCGATTAATTGGGCGTAGGCACCAAGAGTTTCTTCTAGTGAGACTGTCTCATCATCTGAGTGGCTGTAGTAGAGATCGATGTATTCGGTTTGTAGGCGATCTAATGATTCTTCACAGGCTGCAAATATGTTCTTTGCAGATAGTCCTGGGCGACGATCCATCTTTGATACCTTGGTTGCAATCACCATCTCTGCTCTGTTGCCGCGAGATTTCATCCAATTACCGATCACTGTTTCAGACTCTCCACCCACATGGCCTTCAATCCACTGGTTATACATATCTGCCGTGTCGATGAAGTTGCCGCCATGGCTTTTGTAGGCATCCATAACTAGGTGGCTTTCAGCCTCTGTCGCGTTGCCACCAAAGATGTTGCTGCCTAGGCAGAGTTCATGAACTACAAGGTCTGATTCTGGGATAGTGATCATGGCGTCAGAGTACTTCAAGCCCTCCAATTAGCTGGGCAATAGAAAGGATTGACCACAAAGGTCAACGGCGTCTCTGAGTTTTCCTCCTGCCGATGTGTAAAATTTTTCTGATTACTGCAAAGATTCTAAACATCCTGGGAGATTGTATTGTGAAGATAATCAAAAGAGATTTCATGGTCGTATTTCTAATTGCAGTATTAATCTCACCACTCGCTGCGACAATAGTGCCATCTTCTTACGCAGCAGAGAAGGTCGGCTCTAAATGCTCAGTATTCGGAAAAACTGTCGTAAAGGGCAAGACGAAGCTAACGTGCGTGAAAGTGACCGAGTATAAATGGGTTGCGGCTCCCATCAAGCCTGCTTTGGCTTCAATTTATAACCCGGTTCTTCCAGGCAGTAAATTTAAATTAAATACTCTTCAATTTCAGGCAGGGCCTGTTAACTTCGATTTTGGAGATGAAGTTTGTCGAGAGAATGCTTTCAACGATGGATGTGTTTTTAATGGCGCTCTACTATCTTCGGTTGATCCCTATAGTCCCAATCGATGGATTGGAGTTGACTTACTAATTACAAACTTAACCAAGAAGAGTATTGGTGCAGTAGATCTGAATTATTCCTTCTATATGATTCTTCCGAATGGCAAGTACATCGAAAGTGCGCGTGGAGTGATTTATGAGAATGCTCCCATCGACATCACATTGACCCCAAATGCTCCAACAACTATGCGGGTGGCCTTCGCACTGCCAAAAGTAATTGAGAACTTGAACCCAATCATTGTCGTCCGAGATGACACAGGAGCTACCTCAAAGGAGTATTTCTTTTACCTTAATTGGTAGATTTAAGGAATCGGCTTTGGTGAAAATCCCGGAATAGGTTTTGCATTGCTTTCAGGAATTGGCTTAACGGATGGACCCGGCACAGGCTTGGTTGACTGTGTTGGCACTGGCTTAATTGAATTTGCTGGTAGAGGTTTACTGGAACTTATCGGTAATGGCTTTAAGGAATTCATAGGCACTGGTTTAGGATTGAATAAAGTTGGATTTGGTTCAGGCCTTGTTTTTGTGGGAGTAGGCGTTGGCCTTGCGACATCAATGTAAATGTTCCGAGTGCCGCCAACGAATGCCGGACGCGGGAAGAAGGAAAGCGGATATTCAGCCAGCGCCCTTCTCATGTACACATTCCAAATTCGAGCAGGGAAAGTTCCACCGGTTATTGAATTTAGACCCCCAATTCCAGTGAGCTGTTTCTCCGGGGTATCACGGAAGAAGGCGACCGAGGTTGCCAAGTCTGGTGAGTAACCTGTAAACCAGGCCGAAGCATTGTCTTGTGATGTTCCGGTTTTGCCGGCTATTGGACGTGGAAATCCAGCTAAGACCGAAGAGGCAGTGCCATTACGTACAACTCCTGTAAGGGCATAAGTTAAATCAGCCGTGACGTCTTCTGAGAAAACTCTCTTGGGACTAGGTTCAAACTCATAGATCAACTTTCCATCGCCGTCATAAACTTTTTTTACGAGATGTGGCTTTGCATAAACTCCACCGGCAGCAAATGTTGCAAAGGCAGCTGCCACATCCAAGACTCTTGGACTAGATACACCTAACACAACAGAAGGAGTTGGCAGAACTTGTACAGAATCTGGAATACCTGCCCTACGAGCCACATCTACAACACTTTCTGGTCCGATTTTTGTTCCTAATTTAACAAACACCGTGTTTATTGAACTTGCAGTGGCTCGATATAAAGAAACAGGTCCAAAATTACTATTTCCATAATTAGAAACTTTATAATTTCCAGAGGTCGTTCTAAAGGTTTGCGGTGAGCGGCCATCCCAAACAGTTGACAGAGAGTAACCTTTTTCAAGTGCAGCGATAACAGCAAAAACCTTAAAGGTAGAACCAGCTTGTGCAATTGCTTGCGTGGCGTCATTTAACTGCCGATCAAGATAATTACTTCCTCCGTAGAGAGCAACAATCTCGCCAGTCTTCGGACGAACTGTTGCTAGCCCGATGTGAAGATCACTCGGTGAATCAGAAGGTTTTTGGGTTTCTACTGCCTGCTCTGCATACCGTTGCGCACTTTGTGACAGCGTTGACTCCACAACATATCCACCAACTGTCAAGACATCCTCACCAAAACCTATGTCAGATAATTCGCGCTTAATGGCCGCAATTAAGTGCCCACGATTCGAGAAGTTGATATCTTCAACTTTGCTCGGGCCAAACTTAGGAAAAGTAATCAAGGCTGCTTCAGTTTTAGTTATCAATCCTTCTGAAACCATATTCTTCTTGATCCCGTTGAAGCGATTAACTAAACGAGCGAAGTTACCTGGCTTAAATTCAGGGTCATAACTCGCGGGTGAACGTACCAATGCAGCTAGCACGATCGACTGCGCTGGTGTTAAAGCGCTAGCCTTAACACCAAAGTACTTGCGCGAAGCCATCTCTAGTCCGTATGCATTTCGACCAAAATAAACCGCATTTATGTACTTTTCAAGGATTTCCGTTTTACTGTATGCACCTTCTACTTTTAGGGCTACAAAAACCTCCTTAATCTTCCTTGAGATTTTTTGTTCAGGCTTTAAGTAAGCGATTTTTGCATATTGCTGAGTAATTGTTGATCCACCCTGAAGTGAGTCTGAGGTGGCATTTTTTAGAAATGCGCGCGCAATTGAAATGGGGTTAATCCCATTGTGAGAGTAGAAGCTGCTGTCTTCAGCAGCAAGGATTGCCCCTTGGAATGAGATAGGTACTCTAAACAGTGGTACTTCGACACGGTCTTCTCTATAAACGCGTCCAACTTCTGACCCATTTGTATATTTAAAAACGGAAGCTTTACTCGAGGTGTAACTATTCCTAACGGAGATCGACGTACTCTGATAAAGAATGGCGAATACAGAAACTAAAAAAAAGGAGATAAACAAAGTTAATACGAAGAAATGTGACTTTACCCAATTCAAAAGCCTCTTAAACCTCTTCAGTTTAACTTTCACGGCCTATATCTTGCACCCTGCGTATGCAAATCTTGTTTTGCCAAGAGTAAGATCTCTTGTATCAAAAACCGCATTCAGTGATTTTCCACTGGTCTTCTTGAACTGCACCTTTAAGGTTCTTGACTTAACAATATTGGAAATTAGAGTTTGAGTATTTGTGTTTATCACGAGTACACCTTCCAAACCTAATCCGTATGTTGCAAATGTGAGTTTCTTAGTTGTGCTTGCAGTTTTAAACTCTAATTTTATATAGCCAGGATCGTCCAAGCTCATGCTTTCATGTGCAGATCCAGTCTGGAAAAGCGACATCGAAACAGCGTATTTCTTCTTGATGCATTGAATCATCAGTGCGGCATAGTAGGTTTCATATTCAAGATCTGAGCGCATTAAACCGTAGTAATTAACTGGCCCAACTCCGTTAATCCAATAACTTGAAGCGTATGCGGACAACCCACTCGGTTTGTTGGATGATTCAAATTTCCAATCTGCATGAGCTTGGGGCGACAATGTCAATGCAAGAATGCACACAAGTAAGACCGCGAGAAGCTTTTTCATTGACACCAAAACTTTCCTATTTCGACACTAGAAAAAGTGTACATAACTGGGACATTTGTAACTAGATCTCACGTAGGTAGAGGGGGGATGAAACACAAAAAGACTAGTCACCACTAAGAATTCACTCAATCTTTAAGCTGGCTAAATAAAGATTTTGATGTTCCGATATAAAATATTAACCATATCGGTCACTTGAAGTGAACAACCCTGGGAGCCCTCATGCGTTCAATGACAATAGCAAAGTTTCGTCTATCGGTTTTAGTACTACTAACGATCCTTTCCCTCAACTCAACCGCGGTACCAACGTCTGCTGTAGATTTAGGCGCAAAAGCTAAGTACATCATCTCAGTCACACCAACAGCCAAGGCTGCAGTTGAAGCTGCTGTTGTTAAGGCCGGATGGAAGATTGACTCCAAATATAACTATGTCTTTGATGGTTATGTTGTAGAGATGCCAAAGCTTGTTGCTGGTTTACTTGCGAAAATCCCAAACGTCTTGACAGTAGAAGAAGACAAACCTGTCATGGGTCTTGCAATTCAAAATACACAAAGCCCAACGCCGGCCTGGGGAATCGACCGCGTTGATCAACGTGAAAAAGTTGGATTGACTGGTTCAGTCAGTGCATATGGATATCGCAGTGCAGGTGCTGGTGCGACAATTTATATTGGTGATACAGGTATTTATCCTCACGCAGATTTAGCAGGACGAATTTCTACTTCTGGCTATTCTTCAATTAATGATGGAAATGGCACTGTCGATTGCAATGGTCACGGAACACACGTGGCTGCAACTGCAGCAGGGACTCAGTTTGGATTGGCAAAGAATGCCCGAGTAGTTCCAGTTAGATTGTTGAACTGTGCAGGTAGTGGGGCTTATTCAGGAGTTATTGCCGCACTTGATTGGATCTTGAGTCCTGAAAATCCAAATCCAAAAACACAAGCGGTTTTGAATTTAAGTATTGGTGGATCTGCATCTGCAGCATTGAACGCTGCGATCTTGCGTTTAACAAATGCAGGAATCACAGTAGTTGTAGCAGCTGGTAATGAATCAACAGATGCATGTACCCGTTCACCGGCTAGCGCACCGAGTGCAATTACTGTTGGTGCTACAACAACTTTAGATGTCCCTGCCTATTATTCGAATCAAGGCAAGTGCGTTGACATCTTTGCTCCAGGTTCGAGCATCCTCTCAGCTTGGTTTGGCGCAGCAGATGCGACTTACACCGCCAGTGGTACCTCTATGGCAAGTCCCCATGTGGCAGGTGCTGCAGCTATCTATCTTGGTTTGAATCCAACTGCATCTGTAGCTCAAGTTGCTCAGTATTTAGATGGTGAATCAACTAAGGATGCAATAGCAAGTTTGAAAGTCGATACTGTAAATAAGTTGCTTTACGTTTCACCGACCGATGGTGGAGCACCTATCATTGCCCCAGTAGTCGCTCAAAAAACTATTACAAATATCACTCATCAAAGTGCCGATGTTCTAATTGATGTGAATCCAGGATTTGCACCAACGACCCTTTCATTCGAATATGGAACAGACGCAACATTTGCAGCAAAATCAACGGCAACAGTTATTCCAGGCTTAGTCGATGGTGGAGCACCAACAACTGCTTCAGTGAAGCTACTCGGGTTAAATGCTTCGACTATGTACTCATTTAGAATCATTGGCGTCAATGAGTCGGGCCGCACAGTTAGTGCAATTGGATCCTTTACTACATTGGCCCCACCAGTAACAGCACCCATTGCTCGAATTGCAGCAGCTACGAATGTGACTGCATATAGTGCCACTCTAAATGGAGTTGTCCAAGCTGGTAACGCTCCAACCAAGGCTTACTTTGTCTACGGAACCGATCCAGATTTTAAGACGAATACAAATACTGTCGCCGCATCACCATTTGACATTAGCGGTGGAACTAACTTCTTCACTGTTACCCTCGATATTTCATTCCTTGATGGTGGCAAAAAATACTATTTCAAGACCGTAGCTATCAATTCAACTGGAACCACGCACTCGGACGTGATGAATTTTGATACTCCTGTCGCACCTGGAGTAGCGCCAACAGTTACTAACTCTGCGACTCCTTTAAGTCGAACAGTTGCAACAGCTGCATTTGAAACTACGGTTAATCCGAAAGGTCAAACAACAACTGTTGAATTTGTTTGGGGAACCGAAAAATCAGTTACCTCAGGCGTTACGAAAGTAGCTATTCCAGCTAGTCCCATAACCGGTGAAGCCGATGTGAAGCTTGTTGCCAACCCTAAAAATCTGTTGCCAGGCCGCGGCATTTACTACCAGTTTGTTGCCAGAAATGCATCAGGCATTACAAAGAGCATAATTTATTACGCGATTATGAGCCCAGAGACTCCTGTAATCGTAAATACATATGCGAATTCTAATTTGGCGAATGGCATCACTCTAAATTCGGTGATTAACCCAATGGGAAGTAATACCTACCCATTCTTTGTCTACGGAACTGATCCAACCTTAACAACTGGCACAACAATGGTTGCAGCTGATCCAAAAGCTATTGTCGGCCCATCAAATGTGACTGTAAAACTAGTAGTGACTGGATTAACTTCGGATACCCGTTATTACTTCCGAACACGAATAGTTCCTTACACTGGTCCTTCAGTCGGTCAGGAGTTTTTAGGACCAATCCAATCCTTTGAAACATTGAGAGTTGCTCCTGTTGTAACACCAACACCAACACCAACACCAACACCAACACCAACACCAACACCTACTCCAACACCAACACCTACTCCAACACCAACACCAACACCAACACCTACACCTACACCAACACCTACACCTACACCAACACCAACACCTACACCTACACCAACACCAACACCAACACCTACACCTACACCTACACCTACACCTACACCTACACCTACACCTACACCTACACCTACACCAACACCAACTCCAACACCAAAGTCTTCACAATCGATTAACTTCCCAGCGTTGGCCAGTAGATATTTCAACGACGCTGGAACTACTCTTAGCGCGATTGCAACTTCGGGATTAGCCATTTCATACACAACTAAAACTCCAGGACTTTGCCAAGTTCTTGACTTGGGCAGCGGAAGGTTTTCAGTTCAACCTACTTATCCATTGACAGGAGCGGATTCCGTTTCATGTGTGATTACCGCGGCACAACCAGGTGATGCTCGCTTTTTGGCAGCGGTAAGCATTGATCGAACACTGCAGATTTCTAAGCAACCAACGCGAGTAAATGTTCGCGTTTCATCACCGATGCCAACCGTGGCTGGCATTTATTTGTACGCATCTAGCGTCACTACAGCTGGACGCACCTCAGGAAGCACGACCATGGTTTCAATGAGAACTCTTACACCTGCAGTGTGCACAGTTTCTGATGTCGGTGTGTTTGATACGACTAATGGTCCTCGCGGAACAGTGCGAGCAAAGAGCAACGGTACTTGCCAGATCCAGATTGATTACCCAGGTAATTCTGATCAATTTGCATCAACAACTACCTGGAGTGCAACAGTTTCTGGAATAACTGGGCCACCAGTAGGATCCAATACGCCACAAACAATTAGTTTCCCTGCAATTCCAAATCGCGAATTTGGTGGTGGGGTATATCCAAAAGCAGTAGCAACTTCATCTCTACCAATTAGCTACCGATCTCTAACTCCTACAGTTTGTTACATCATCACTGGACTAGCAGATGGTCCAGCGATCCAAACCGTTACTCCAAAACCTGCAGGGGATAACTTGACCTGCACCGTTGAAGCTTCACAAGCAGGAGATGATCGCTACTTAGCAGCTGCACCAGTTACACAATCATTTGTGTGGAGCAAGGCTGCAATGTACATCACGCCTTATTGGGCACCTACAAGTGTCAGAAATGTACGTCTACAACCTATAACAGCAACTTCTTACTGGAGTAATTCGAACTACTTCTTCCACTCATCCTTGTTGTTCACCAGTGGCCAGAATTCAGGATTACTCAGCATTGGTCACATCATGAGTGCCGTATCGACCACTCCAGATATTTGTTCGGTTCAGGCTGTTGAAGCTGATGATCGGACTGGTGGAATTTTCACCCGAGCAACTGTCCGAATGATCAAAGTCGGAACATGTTCTATCACCTGGGGATTTGCTGGAACAGATACACGATCAGCGGCTACCCATGTAATGAGCGTTGTAGTCAGTAGATAAGATCTGTTTATGCGCAAAGTATTAGCGGTTCTGATTGCAGTTTCATTGCTAGGTATCGCTCCTGCAAATGCCGCTTCTGTTAAGGCTGGAGCTAAGTGCAGTAAGCACAAAGCAACCACAACAATTAATGGGATTAAATACACCTGTATTAAGAGTGGGAACAAGCTTGTATGGAACAAAGGCATTCCACTGAAAAAAGCGGCTACATTGAAGCAAGGTGTATGTCCTGCAATGGCTGCAGCTGATAAAGCCACTCAAATCACTCAGGTTCGCGCAAATACCTTGATTGGCATGAGCGAAGTGGCTGCAGAAGAGTGTGCGATGAACCTTGACTGGCTCTATCGAGTTGGGCAAAGAGATGATGAGATGTTTGCAGGCACATTTGATTACCGAACAGACCGTGTAACTGTGACAGTAATGAAGGGTCTTGTAACCCTAGTTATTGTTGGCTAAATCCTCCGATTAGGGTTTGTGGTTCAGGCGACTGTTTGCTCGCGGCTTTAAATGAGGCACAATTACGCACATGGCGACTACAACAGGTGGATTTTCAAGTGAAGGGCTGGCTTTAGAGTCCAGAACACTTGAACTGGAATCCCTGTCGCAAAAAGAGGCAATTGAGATAGGCGAGATCGCATTAGATTT
>Ga0209400_1001721_pt1 | contig 17216 bp, 12 predicted proteins | sample M_130807_EF_Meta_FD_187313 | JGI IMG/M metagenome (GOLD analysis project Ga0209400, IMG submission 187313) | Freshwater microbial communities from Lake Montjoie, Canada to study carbon cycling - M_130807_EF_MetaG (SPAdes) (version 2) | ecosystem: Environmental > Aquatic > Freshwater > Lake... | reverse complement strand
TTCCAAGGTTTTCAAGGTTTTCAAGGTTTTCAAGGTGTTACAGGACGAACTGGTCCAACTGGTGCACAAGGTTTCCAAGGTTTTCAAGGATTTCAAGGATTTCAAGGATTTCAAGGATTTCAAGGAGTTACAGGACCTACCGGTACTAATTATTTAACACTATCTGGAAACAACTTAAGTTCTCTATATAATATTTTACCATCTGATAATAATAGTATTTCATTGGGATTCAGTGGCGCCAGTAATAAATTGTGGAAAAATATTTATGCGGTTGATATAACGGCAAGTAATAATATAAACGCGGGCAATGTTATAACTGCACTATTATTCAGTACAACATCGGATTATCGTATTAAAGAAAACGTCAAATCATTGGACGATACATTCAAGGTTGATTATTTGAATCCAGTAACTTATATCAACAAACAAACAAATAAACAAGACATTGGTCTCATTGCACATGAATTGCAAGAATATTACCCAGAATTAGTAACAGGAGTAAAAGATGGACCTGAACTACAATCCGTGAATTATACAGGATTAATACCAGTCTTAATCAATGAAATCAAGATTTTGAAAGATGAAATGAAAACTTTAAAACAACAACTTGAAAACAAAGGTATACTATAAAATAAAATTGAATAAATATAAATAAACTAATAATAGTTACATTACTATAATTCAACTATTATTATGCAAAACACAAAACCAATCCTAACCAACGTTTTAGCCAATAGAAATAGGCATCCACGTGATGACAACATTCAATTCTTTGAAGAAGGACACAAATATGTCATTAAACCCGACCCCGACACCAAATATACTTCTGTAACAACATGGAATCACAGTCATTTTCCGCATTTTGATGCGGATGCTGTAATAACCAATATGATGAAAGGAAGAAATTGGAAAGAGGGACATAAATATTGGGGAATGACTCCTGACCAAATAAAGGCCCAATGGAATGCAAACGGAGCATCTGTTTCAGGTGCTGGAACAGACATGCATTTTGAAATAGAATGTTTTATGAATGATAAGCGTATACAGTGTGAATATACACACAAAGAATTATATCAAATTTATAATTGTGATTATATAAAAAAACACAGTATATATCATGAGCAGAAAAGCTTGGAATGGAAATATTTCATTGAATTTGTCAAAGATACTCCTGAATTAAAACCATACAGGACAGAATGGACAGTTTATCATGAAGAACTTAAATTAGCAGGTTCTATTGATATGGTATATGAAAATCCCGATGGCACATTGAGTATTTATGATTGGAAACGCGCAAAAGATATTACGCGGATAAACACATTCAACAAATATGCAATAACTGATTGCATCAGCCATATGCCTGATTCAAATTTTTGGCATTATGCGCTGCAATTAAATACATATAAAGCGATTTTAGAACAAAAATATGATAAAAAAATAACAAACTTGTATCTAGTGCGACTTCACCCAGATAACGAAGAAAAAACATATGAATTAATAAAATTACCTGATTTGTCAAAAGATATTACCGAATTATTTCAACAAAGAATACATGAAATAACAAATACATAATAAAAATGCTTAAAATGATATTTATAAATATATACATATACATATCCATATAATCATAGTGTCTAACTTATGAATAATTATGATGAACAAATAAATGGAATTAATTATGATACTACTACTAGATTATTATTTATTGCATTATTTTTTTTTAGTCACATTTTGTTTTATTACGCTAGATACAGCAAATACAAAAATCTAACATATGAAGATGATGAAATATTAACACCTATATTTGAAGAAGCTGCCCAAGAAGAAGAAGAGAAACAACCCGTGCAGGTACCATATGAAGAAAAATACATGGCAAAAGTACGCAGTATGAAAAATGAATATGTATTTACAGAAGAAGAATTAGAATTAGAAAAACAAAAATTGGATGAATTGAAGCAAGAAGAAAATAATAAAAAATTAGAATCAACCTATGTTTTAAATGAAAAAATAGAAGAACTTACTACCAAATTAAGAGAAATTGCCGATGAATATGATGACAAGAATGATAAAAAACAATCTAATAAAGACGAATCCCTTGTTAAAAAATTATATGATTCAATACAAAATGAAATCAATTTAAATAAAAAACAATTAACGGAGTTGCAAGAAAGCCCAACAAACATTGATGGTTTAAAAGAAAATGCACGACAATATATTATTGATGAACAATTAAACAAATTCAAAAAAAACTATGTTATTGAGCATACGCCACTAGGAAATGTTTTAATGTTTTACAACCACGATAAGCTAGCATTTGAATATTATTCCGATTTAACCATTCCTTATAGATATTTAGAAACTGTTGCTAGAAAATATGTAGTGACATATAATTACAGACCCTTATATATTGATATGGAGGATGAATTAAAAGAATATGAAAAAAAAATGGAAGAAAAAGAACTGCGGGAAAAAGAAGCACGAGAAAATGACAAACTTTCTAACTCAAATTCACACGTGACAGCGAAACCTAAGGATGTATTTGCAAAATTCAAAAGTTATAATAAAGAGGCTGGAACAGGTAGGGTAAATACAGCACCTCCTCCAAAAAATAGCATACCTCAAAACCGCATGAATGTAAATTTGAAAGACACCAAACATTCTGGTAATGGAAACAACGAAAAAATGTTATTAAAAGAGAGGGCAAATAGATATTCTTATCAAGGCAAATTCTTGAATTTTAATATACTACAAAAAGTAGATAAGAAAGTAGTAGACAAAAAATATGCGTTGACATTTGCTGATTTCAAAAAAATGAAAAACATAAAAACATAAAAACATAAAAATGGAATAAAGTGTAAAATAAAAACTAACTATAATATATCATGAGTAATAAAAACCCAATGAGAACAATGAGAACAATGAGAACAATGAGAACAATGAGAACAATGAGAAAAACAAAAAAGACTAATAAAAATTATAATAAAAATCATAAATACATGCGATACAAAAATACGATGATAGAAGGAGGTTCTTTATCAAATAATAATAATGCAAGTCAAATCATGAATGAAGTAAAAAACGAACGTAAATTTAACATTGCTTCTTTAGGAAACATTCCTGTGTTGAAAAAGACAGGTGAATTAGCTGAAGGTTTAACACTAAAAGGTGTTGATAAAATGGGAACGTTACTAGGTATAAATTTTTCTGATTCGCGTAGTGTAAATGAAAAACTAGACCAAATAAAATTTGCATTGTCCGACCCTAAAAATAAAGAAAAGATGAAAGATATTGTCAGTGAGGCAGCTAAAGTTGGTGCTGTTGCAGTTGAAGCAGCTAGTCCTTTTATTCAACCACTAGTGAATAAATCTATTGCAGTGGGAACTGAAGCAATGTCAAAAATAGGCGAATCCGCTGTTAAAATAGCATTAAATACCGCTGAAGAAATTCCTATAGCAGGAGTTGTAATAGGTACTGTTAGATCACTAAGTAACGCAGGCGAAGCATTTGCGGCTGCAACTTCAGCTGCTAGTGAAGTCGTAACTGCTTCTTCTGATACTATAAATGCAGCGACAAAGAATTTTGAACGTTTAATGAAAGAAAAAATGAATAGTGTGAATAGGATTAATGATTCAATGAACAAATTCCAACAACCGTTTAATGGTCAAAAAATTATGCAATTACCGTCACCTCAAATGCAAATGCAAAAAATAACGAGAGGCGGTAATACACGAAAATACAGAAGGAATAAATAATTCTCAAATTACTCATTCTTTTGATTTTGATTGTATAGTAGCTTTCCATTCTTTGAATCCATTGCTTTTATAAATATTAAAAGACGACCCTAAATGTTGATAAGCAATTACATATGCTTTTTTTTGTTGTTCGTCGTTCATAAGATATGTCAAATATTCATATATTTCTTTTTGTTTAATATCATCATATGAATGCACAATGCTAGGAATAGGAATAACAAAATCATTGAAAATGTTGTTTAATGGTTCCATCTTCTTGCTTTATTAGTTTATGTTATTATTTGTTATAACGTATAACGTAAACTAATTTTCAATTTTATTTTTTATTTGCACGCGTTGGCATTGGTTGATATGTAATCAAAGCAATCAACTCGTTTGAATTATTCGTCTTGTATCTTATAGAGCTTTGATTCATCATTTTTGTAATACTTGTGTCAATAGTATATCCATTTGATAATAAAAACGAAAATAAATCGGGAACTTCATCTACAGTCATAAGATCTGAACATGAATAGGAATTATTATATCCGCCTCCGCCTCCGCCTCCATAACCACCAAATCCATCATAAAAAAACCGTAAAGATCGTAATCCTAGACCACAAGTTTGTAACCGTGTACAATTTCCGGGTTCTTTAAATTCACTAAGCGGGTATAATTTGACTCTTCTTGTTATTTTGAGCAACGGACCACGAGGCGGTAAGTTCATTGTTACAATATTCAAATAACATTGGCTACAAGGATCATAATATGGTTGACTAAATAATGAAATCGTATTGTGCATAGTTTTTATTTAGATTTAGATTATTTATTTTTTTTATATTTTATAAAAAAATTGAAATCAAAAATATTGTTTTAAATACTTATAAAACAGAAACATGAATCATGAAATATTTGATAACAAACAACACCATATTAATAACAATTTCAACAATGCTGATATTGTTATTAATAATAACGGAACAATTGATAGTGGATTTAATTCATTGGAGAAGACCGCGCATATTTACACAAATAACGAGAGACATAATGAATTTGAAGATTCTTTTGTAGAAAACATAGACAAAAACAATATCAAAATCTATCGGTACAAGTTTTCAGATGAATTTATAGAAGAATTATACAAATTTTCAAAGATCCACCAATATGATCACCGAAAAGATTTCAAAGATGCATGGGAATTATGGGTTGATGATAATTCCCAAATTATTTTTAAAGAATCTAATAGGTTAACCGAATTAGGTTATGATGGTGATATTTTAAATAAAATGTTTACAAGCGCACGGTATTACTTTAGAAAAAAGGGAACTGAAAAAAAAGAACCACGTATGCGCTGCAGTTATATAGGCACACAAAAAGAGTTATTGGATGCAATGGATAATCATATAACTTTGAATTTGAATATACGCGAACACGTATTCAAACCCTCTACTGGGTTTACCGAATTCTGTAAGAAGAACATTGAATTGTTACAAGAAGAAGTAGCATTATTAATAAAATTTAATGTTGTCTCTTCTGATGAAATCAAAAAAAAAATTAAGAAAACATATAAAAATAGATATTTTATGATAGTAAGTAAAAATAGTTAAATATAACACAATAATAATAATATCATATTAGCATAAAAGAATAATATGGAATTTGGAATCAACGTGGATTCTTTACAAAAACCCGTGAAAATGGGAGAAAAAAATATAATCAAAAAATCCAATGAAAATACAGAAAAATACACATCAAAAATAGTAGAATATACTTTTTTTGTTCAAAATGAAATAGAAGTTAGTGAAAAATTGAATAGAGAAGAAACAGATAATCCATATCCTTGTGCATATCGTTTTTTGACAATAAAAAAATATGATTTTGTAAAAATTTGCGAGAGTAATAAACAAATATTAGAAAAAATGAATATTGACGTAGATTTCACTAAAAATGCAAATAATAAAAGAATTGTTTTATTAAAGTACAAAAAAGATGTTAGAATTGGGGTTGATATGGATAATGGAAAGATGAATCCATTCATAGATTATTTCTTTTATCATAATCATATCAACAATACTAGTCTTTTTAATGAAAACCCTAGGGCAAGTTTCATTTTTTGGGACTTTATTCATGGGTATGAAACTTTAATTGATGATTTATTATATTTGTCAAATAAAGATGTGATGTTTTTGGATTTTTCTTCTAAAAACTTGATTTATAATAAAAGATATTCTGTTTTTTTCAATAAATTTGATAAATGTCTAATAAGACAACATTTTAATGTTACAGTATCAGATTTGAGAGAAGACGGTGATTTGCAACAATTATCAAAATATATAGAAATAGAAAGATATATTGATAAATTTATTAAAATAATTGAAGGTATTGAATATTATGGTAATAAGCATTTTGATTTGTATTTTTCAAAACAATTGATAAAAACTAGAAACTTTCATATTGTTTATCAAAATTTGGATACTATAATAGATGACTATTTGAATAATCTATATTTTCTCAAAGGGTTTTCGGATAAATTCAAAAATGATAGCAAAATCAAATGGAAAACACAAATTAAAAGTAAAATAGAAGAAAATGTGCAATTTTTTAATATTGACGCAAAAAATTTAAATTGGAAACTATATTTGCTTTTATTATTAGACAAAAATGACAAAACTGCATGGGAAACATTCAGTCTGAATAGTTTATTTTTGAATATTACGTACTATATGATGAAAATCTTTGATATTCAAGATAAATCGTCTGTAGTACATAGATATTTCAAATTTTTGTTTACAAATATGAATATGAATTGTAGTAGCTGCACTAGTTTTAATAATGATAATGATATGACTAGTATGCCTAGTATTAGCATATGTAGAGATAATTATGATAAATTTCGCGATTCTTTTCAAGATAAGAAAGATTTTGACAACCTTGCTAATTTTTTCTGTTTATCCCATGTAACTATTGAACAACAAGAAGAATTGTATGTTTTTTTATTAAAAAATGCTTGGTTGTTTTAGTATTAACTAATAAAATAATATTTATTTACGACGACGCATGGTCTTTGATTTTTTACTTTTTTTTGATGATTTTCTACTCTTTCTAGATTTTTTAGATGATTTGGATGATTTGGTTTTTACTCCCATGGCAGTTTCAGTTTTGACAACGCTACCAGTTTTACCCATTTCACTTTTACGTATTTCACTTTTACGTGCACTGGCATCCTTTAAAGCTTGTTTAAAACTATAGTTGCTATCTTTATTGTGGCCTTCATGATAAATCTTTTTAACGAAATCGTTCCAAGCAGTCATTATAATATATATAATATTAGATAAAAAAATAAAATATAAAATAAAATTGATTCTAAAACTAAGATTTTGAAAATACGCATATAAACAAATCAATCATGGTTAAAAATACAACAGGTGGAAGTAAAACAAAAGGACAGGCTAGAAAGTTCGTAAATGCTCCTAGACAAACTAGTAATATTAGATTGGCTAATGATGAATGTGAAGTTTATGCACAAGTTACTAAAATGTTAGGTAATGGGATGTGTCATGTTCTATGCATAGATGGTAAAACAAGATTATGTCACATAAGAGGTAAATTTAGAGGTCGCGGTAAAAGAGATAATTTAATTGGAAATAATAGTTGGTTATTAATCGGATTGCGTGAATGGGAGTCGGAAAAAGACGAAAAAAAAATGCAAAATTGCGATTTATTAGAGGTATATTCGCCTATTGACGTGGATAGATTAAAAAATACTGTAAATGAAAATTGGAATCTATTCAATAATGATAATGGCACAAAAATATCAGACGATGATGTATTATTTATTGATGAAAGAACCGATGACTATATGAAATTAGTAGAAGAAGAATTAGCAGAAAAACAAAATCAGAGCAACGTTAAAGTAAGTATAGCATTTGATGAAGAGGAAGAAATTAATGTAGATGATATTTAAAAAGTTATGTTTAGTGTAAAGTATAATAAATTATTACACCGTTGAAGATTTCAATCCGCTCACCGGATGAAACTTCAACTAAGTTACCAGTTACAGTTTGAACAATAGCACCCCTACGGGGTACTGTTTCAAATCTTCGCTGATATAAAACGCCGTTTTTTTGATTTATTATTGCCATTCTTTGCTCTATAATTTTTTCGTTTAGTATTATTTCTTTTACTAAATTTATTTTTACCACCAATGCTATTATCACTCTCGTTTATATGAATTTTTTGCATTGATTGTTTAAATTTTTCTATTTCATTTTTTTCGTCATAAGGAAACTTAAATACTGTTTCTTCAATTTCATCCATAGGAATTTCGTTTTCTTTAATTGTTTGCCTACAAAGACCATGTAAGGTTCCAATCCTTCCACTATTTGAAGTTTTACTAATTTCTTCTATTACTTTCTCCATTTCTGCTATTGAGTTTTTACATTTTTCTAAATTAATTATACATTCATTGATATAATGCTTACTTTCGTTGATTTCATTTGTTTTTTTTTCAATTATTTCACGAGTTCTATCATAATATTTTCTTAAATCTTATGGGTTTGCACATACGTATTTAGAATGTATCACTTTCAATTGTTCCACTGCATCATCAATTACTTTATTATAATCTGATATAGATTGTTCAATAGTAACACTCATAATATATTATATATATATATAATTTTATAAAAATGAGCGTTTTTAAATGAGAAAAGGTGTAAAGATATAAATCCTAGTAAAGCCATGATTTTTTTGCAGAATCTCTATAAAAATCATTCGTTTTAATAATATTCACTTTCTTCTATATCCACATCATCCCCTTCAAATTGTCCATTCATAAAATCTTCATTATACATACTTATGTCATTTGCTTCTCTCTCTATTTCATTTTCCCTATCCATTTCTTCAATTAAATCGTCCCTTATTAAATCCAAATTACTTGCATCTATATTAGATTCACGTAATCTTTTTTGTGCTTTTTTCTCATATTCCAACATTTTTTCCATAAACTCGCGTTCTTCTTCGTATGTTTCTTTAACGTATGTAGTAAGACCTTTTTGGAGACCTTTACTCCAAACACCCAGCTTATTAATTTTCAAAATAGTATCCGCGTCACGTGCTTCGTCACTAATGCCTTTAAGTCTATCTGTAATTAAATTTTTCTCTTTTTCCTTCAATTTAAATATTCTATCCAATACTTCATCATAAGAAACATCTATTGTTTCTTTGTATGCGTTCATAATACGTAAAAAATCTATAAGTAAATTGGCTGTTTTTTGTTTTAGTTCTCTCTTATCACCGCTCAATAAATTTGTATCAAATTCTATTCTATTATTCATATCTATATTAGTATCTATTGCTGTAACAGTCTCATCTAAATAGTCCAAAGATACAATATCCATATTCTCAAAATTTACTCTATTTCCTATTGTATTTTTTGTTTGAACGCGTTTTACTATCATGGATGGTTCTTCGGATAAATGTATATATTCCATTAGTGTTTTCAATAAATAATACTCATATATAAATTTGCTAGTTCGTTCATCAAAAATAGGTTTTAGATCATTAGTTTTATTTTGTTCATCATAAATGTTATTAATAGTAATAAAAGTTGGTGTATTTTTGGATAGTTTTGCTAAATTATCACAAGAACGCTGTATTTTTTCCAATACTTTATTAATAGTTGTTAAATCATAAAATGTTCTCAAATTAGAATAATAATCACTTATAATTGTTTTAATATTTTTTTCATGATTCTTAGATAAACCCAAATATTTTGGAATATAATTTTCATTATAATCTACTTTATTTAAAATGATATTTGGAAATATTTTGACAAAATTATAAATACAATTTTTTGTAAATTGAATATAATTATACACACTTTCATTTGATATATTTTTGATACTTCTGTTATATTTTGTTTTATCCTGAGACCATTCTGATAAAGTATTTATAAAGCTAGTAACTTCGTTTATTTTACTACGAGATACATCTCTTCCTTTATTTATTCGTAAAAATTCAATAATTTCTGATTTCATGTATTCTATTTGTTTAATTAAATAATTATTCAAATCTTTTGTTTCTTTTGATATTTCATTCATTCCTATATCAAAAGTATCTATCACATTCAAAAATAAATCTATTAAAACAGTAGGTATTGTTGTTTCATTTTCTTCCCTAATTTCTTCTAATAAATATGTAAATTTTCTTAGAGAGGTAATTAACGTATTGTCTAAATCCACGTGAATCAAATTATTTCTAGATATAATCTGAATTAATCGTAAAAATGAATCTAATGAATAATTTACTCCCGATTCTTTTAATTTTTTTATGATTTCTTCTCTACTATCTGTGAAATTAATAATATCCAAAGGTTTTTGATTACATAATGGTATTATGTTTTCAGGAATAGGTAATGTTCTAGTAAAATTACAAAAATAAATAAATGCATTGTAAATAGTTTTTTCGTTAAATTCTTTTTTAATGGGTGGATATATATTTTTTGTATTGATAGGACTATACAGTAATATAGCTGTTGAATAACTATGAATATCTTCTAATATATCCGATAAATTACTTACAATTTGATTATATTCACTGATTCTACTATCCTCTTTTTCAAAATAACCAATGGTATTAATTTTTTTACTATTATCTTCTTGACAACATGCATTTTCCAAATAATATTCATTATTCATTTTACTCAATACAAGATCTTTCTTTTTGACTATATCTTGTATTCTCTCTTGAATAGCTAGAGAGAATTGAATTATTTTTGAATGAATTACCAAAATCTCTTCTTCTTGTTTTTTATTACCAGATTTTAAATTTTCCAATAATATTTTTTTAAATTCACTAGATATATTTATTAAATTCTTCAATTTAAAAGGTATTAAAGGAGGTAAAAAATGTACCCATCTATTTACATCATATTCTTTTGGAATTTCTTCTTCAGGATTTGTCAATAAATATTCATTCTTCTCATTCATCTTTATTTTAACATCGGGTAATTTCAATAAATATTCATTAATTACTAATGCAATTTTTTTCTCAATATACTCTTCTTTTGAATTTTTTAAAATATACCAAGGTTTCGCCAAATTTTTTCTTATTTGATAACAAATACATGTCAAATAACGCACACTTGTCATGTCCCCTACACCTTCAAAAGGGAATCCAGAAAATGACCTTACACAACCAGGAAAAGTTTTACGTGTCCTTATTGAAGGTATACTTGTTTGTACTGATATTAAAAACATACCAAGTGTATAATACAAAATACTTGTATAATACAAGTCCTCGTAACTCATTTGTGCTTTTACATTAGGACGATTTGATAGTTCTTTCACTTTCTTTTTGTAGTCTTCTTCGCTAGGCATTGTAATTTTTAATACATCTTTTACACCATTAATAATAAAATCTTTTTGGTATTCTATGTTCAATCCCATTGCCACAGATAATGTGGTAACAATATTTGAAATCATTATAGATTCGGGATTGTCTAATTTTAAAACCTGATTTTCTTTCAGTGTTTGTTGTTTAAGTATTTTAGATCCAGCATCCTCTTCCATAACTCCACGTGATGATATTTTGAAACCACCTTCATAACCTTCTTCTACATTAAAATCAATATATGTAATAGTATAACCAGTATATTTATCTACCCATTTATCACCATCATCGCTAATTACACCGATCTCTTTAATTATTTTTTCCATTACATTATTGTAATTAGAAGTATCATTTAAATATGCTGAAGCTAAATTAAATTTAAAAGTTGGTAATAATTCTGTATTAGTTTCTACGCAATATAACCAGTGACGTGATTCTTGAACACCTAATGGTCCTAAACCGTATTCTACAAAACTACGGCTACAAGTATTTACAAACTTAACAATATCTTGTTGTTTTTTAATAAAATCCTTTTGACCTAAAATAAGATCTCTGTATTTTGCAAAAGGAGATACTACAACACTTTGTATTTGATCCATACCATCCCCCTTATCTAATTGATATCCTAATTTGTATTTATAATTGTTATATTTTAACATTTGTTCGTTTTTAATTTTTGTAAGAATCACCAAATTTTCTAATAAATAGATCTGTTTACTTTTAATTTTTTCTTCAAAAACTTCTTTGGATTCGTAATATTTTTTATCAAATTCATTAATAATATTTTGTAATACTTTATTTTGCAATTCTGATTTATCCAATGCCATACTTTCGCATTTATCCCCATTCTCATAATCATTTTTAACAGCAACACTAATACATTTCTCTTGTAAATTACATAATAAATTAGGATCACTTACACCATCTTCTCTATTACCAGTACCAACATCAAAATCTTTATCCAATTCCCATTTATTATTATTACGTTTATAATATTCAAATTCTACATTGTTATTTGTAATTTTCTTTAAAATAGCATATTGTCCATTAATCACCTTTTTATATCCATTTATTAAGGTATCTGCCAAATAATCAGCATCTTCATGAGAAATTTTTAATGTGGTTTCTAATTTATTGGTTAAAAATAGTATGAATTCTTCTGGTGTTTTTGTAAATATGTCTTTTTCATAATCATCTAAAACACCATAATTTGTATCGTCGTATTTTTTATCAAAATATATTTGTTTATCATTATCATTTAATAATTCTTCTCTATTAAAATACAATTTTGCAATTATTTTCTTTTCACAACTTTTATTGCTATTTGATAATTCATCTTTCATAGTTTTTTCAGTTTCAAGTTGTTCTTCTTGAAATAAAGAATTTAATTGATCAGGATAACGTAAATGCATATTTTGCAAAATAATAGTAGTACTGTACAGTTTGGAATAATCTTTTAAAATTACCCTCTTTAAAATTTCATTATTAGAATAAAATTCACCTTCTGTATTAATATCATAATCATTAAATAATTCACGACGAACACTATTTTTATCTGAAATAATGTTTAAAACTGGAAATGCAGATAGAGGTAATGGTTTCGCAGTCATATTTAAATTTTTTAAACTATAGAATAATTTACTGCGCTCAATAAAATTTTTATTGTATTCCGATATTTTTTCATTAATAAATCCAATAATATCTCTGTATTGTTGATAGGTTAAATTGTCTGTATAAATTAAAAAAGGCTCCAAAAAACTAACCACCTCAATAATACTGAATTTACCAGTAATATATTTTTTCATTAAATTAAATAGAATACGTGTTTTTGGAATAATAATATCTATGAATTGATTGTATATCTCCATTTTTGTGAAACCTTTTCTATCTTCATCGGAAAGTGAGCTAACATAATTTTTAATATTATTGACAAAATTGTTTTCATTATAATCTATAGTATCATTCAAATTACTTACATTAATTATTTCAACATTGGTATTTTTTTTCAATAGCTGCCAATAATTAATGAATATAGTATTTAAATTTGCACGATTTAAAATATTAGTTCCCGGTAAATTGATTTGCGAAAAACGAATAACTGGTTCTGGTAAAGTTATTATGGATTTTAAATATAATTCGTCAGGTTGTGTTAGTTTAACTCTAACCGATTCAAAACGACTTCCTTTTAAATTAGTCGCTTCCAATTTAGACAACCCCAAATTATATTTTTGTATCACAAAACGTTGACTATTTAATAAATTATTACGAAAAACACTAGAATACAGTTCACCCAAATTATCAATAATAACATTTAAATCTTGATTTACTAATTTTTCAGCAATTATATCCGATAATTGCTCATCATTTATATAATCAAATGGCGTGAAATGTGAGTTTAATTCCTTGTATAAAGATGAATATTTATTTTGTTCACTAGGTAAAGTATTTGTTTTATAATTTTCAATCAACATTTTAATATTATTTAAATCCTCATTCAAATCTATATTACGTATATCAAAATATTTATCTTCACTTATCAAAGAATTATCAACATATGTTTTCTTAACATTTTGAACTACTGGTAAAATCCATAATAAACTTTTGTTGAAATTGTTAAAATAATTCATCAATGGTTTATAATCGGGCTTATAAAAAATAGATCCTGAAACATTACCGTATTCATCAAAACTAGAAAATTGTTCTCTCAATTGTACAAATCGTTCAATAATATTATGAATGTTGTTTAATACTCTAGTATTTCTTTCACTGTTTGGAATAGTAGATAATAATTCATCTAATAAATCGTTCGTTTGTGTCTCAATACTATAACGTTCTGTTTTACCATATACATCAACAAATTGAACAATTGGTCCTAATGTTTCATTACCAAACTGTATTTGATCTGCCTTTATTACAAATTCTCTAAATTGTGTTTTAACATCTCCTAAAGGAACTTCTAATTGTGGTAAAATTACAGCGGATAGTTTTTTTTCAACAAGTTCTGAAAATTCTTCTTGTAATTCAGGTTGTTCCTCATGTTCCTCACCCAAATCAGTTGTTGTTTTGGTATTGGTACAAGGTTTCTCTCTAATTTCAATCCATTCAATAGGAAGATCTTCTGGAATACCTTTGTAATCAAAATTAATATAAATAACGTCATCGTCTACCATAGTAAGTTCAATCATATCATTTTCTAAATTAGTAATCTCGCCTGTAATAATAACAGGTAAATCTCCTCCAAAATATATGTTTACACATGTTCCTGATAACAAATTATTTTGGCGTGCATATCCTTTTTCACTACTCCTACTTTTGATAATTATTTTTGTTATTGTACCATCACCGATGATACCAGAATCATCTATTTTCAATTTTACATTTTCTAATGTATTTTCATTTATCAAAATCATTTTGTTCTGATCAATATAATCTATAAAAAAAATCTCTTCATTAATGATATCATTTTTTTGATCAAATAATTGAATTACATCTCCTAATTGTAATTGAAGTAAATTATCTTTTTTTGTATTATTATTAATCATAATTAATATTGTTCTTCTATATTTATGTAAGATATTTTCTAAATTGTATAAATACTATTTTTGTTTAAAATAAGAAATAATTTATATATTTGTTAATTTATATATAATGTCGTTCAATAATAATAAAAAATATTATACGAACTTCTCAGATTATTTAGGAAGGCAAAATAATTGTAAAAGTAAACCAAATTCACAAGATGGTCAATTTAGAAATTATTATAAAAATTATGCTGAATATTTAAATAATCAAAAAAATTTAAATGGTGAATGTTCTTACCCTGTAGATTGTTCTGATAATCAAGGTGGAAATGGGGCAAAAGGCGATCAAGGCAATCAAGGTTTAATAGGATATCAGGGTGAATTTGGATACCAAGGATTTATAGGAAACCAAGGTTCGGAAGGTTTCCAAGGTGAATATGGATATCAAGGTTCCCAAGGATTTATAGGAATCCAAGGTTCACAAGGTTCCCAAGGTTCAACTGGTTATCAAGGATTTCAAGGATTTCAAGGATTTCAAGGATTTCAAGGATTTCAAGGATTTCAAGGATTCACAGGATTTACTGGACCAACAGGATATCAAGGTTTTCAAGGTTTTCAAGGTTTTACAGGTCCGACAGGATACCAAGGTTTTCAAGGTTTTACAGGATACCAAGGCTATCAAGGAGAACAAGGATTTCAAGGTGAACAAGGCTATCAAGGGTTTAGAGGATTTCAAGGATTCACAGGATTTACTGGACCAACAGGATATCAAGGTTTTCAAGGTTTTCAAGGTTTTCAAGGTTTTACAGGATACCAAGGCTATCAAGGAGAACAAGGATTTCAAGGTGAACAAGGTTATCAAGGGTTTAGAGGATTTCAAGGATTTCAAGGATTCACAGGATTTACTGGACCAACAGGATATCAAGGTTTTCAAGGTTTTCAAGGTTTTACAGGATACCAAGGCTATCAAGGAGAACAAGGATATCAAGGTGAACAAGGTTATCAAGGGTTTAGAGGATTTCAAGGATTTCAAGGATTCACAGGATTTACTGGACCAACAGGATATCAAGGTTTTCAAGGTTTTCAAGGTTTTCAAGGTTTTCAAGGTTTTACAGGATACCAAGGCTATCAAGGAGAACAAGGATATCAAGGATTCACCGGTTTTCAAGGAGAACAAGGCTATCAAGGAGAACGAGGGTATCAAGGAGAACAAGGATATCAAGGAGAACAAGGATTTCAAGGTGAACAAGGCTATCAAGGAGAACAAGGATATCAAGGATTCCAAGGGGAACAAGGGTTTACTGGTTTCATTGGTCCAACAGGTTATCAAGGATATCAAGGCTATCAAGGAGAACAAGGCTATCAAGGAGAACAAGGCTATCAAGGAGAACAAGGCTATCAAGGAGAACAAGGAGAACAAGGCTATCAAGGCTATCAAGGCTATCAAGGAGAACAAGGCTATCAAGGAGAACAAGGATATCAAGGAGAACAAGGTGAACAAGGCTATCAAGGGTTTACAGGATTTCAAGGTTTTACAGGATTTACAGGATTTACAGGATTTACAGGATTTACAGGATCTATTGGATATCAGGGATTTCAAGGTTTCACAGGACGTACTGGTCCAACTGGGTATCAAGGTGAACAAGGTTATCAAGGATTGACTGGTTTTACAGGTCCAATAGGTTATCAAGGGTTCCAAGGATTTCAAGGTTTTACAGGATTTACTGGTCCAATAGGTTATCAAGGGTTCCAAGGATTTCAAGGTTTTACTGGTCCAACAGGTTATCAAGGGTTCCAAGGATTTCAAGGTTTTACAGGATTTACTGGTCCAATAGGTTATCAAGGGTTCCAAGGATTTCAAGGTTTTACTGGTCCAACAGGTTATCAAGGTTATCAAGGGTTCCAAGGATTTCAAGGTTTTACAGGATTTACTGGTCCAGCAGGTTATCAAGGGTTCCAAGGATTTCAAGGTTTTACAGGATTTACTGGTCCAACCGGATATCAAGGTTTTCAAGGATTCCAAGGTTTTACAGGATTTACTGGTCCAACTGGGTATCAAGGATTCCAAGGATTCCAAGGTTTTACAGGATTTACTGGTCCAACTGGGTATCAAGGATTCCAAGGATTTACTGGTTATCAAGGAGAACAAGGATATCAAGGATTCCAAGGATTTACAGGATTTACTGGTCCAACAGGTTATCAAGGTTATCAAGGATTTACAGGATTTACTGGTCCAACTGGGTATCAAGGATTCCAAGGATTTACTGGTTATCAAGGAGAACAAGGATTCCAAGGATTTACAGGATTTACTGGTTCAACTGGGCATCAAGGGTTTCAAGGATTTACAGGATTTCAAGGTTTTACAGGATTTACTGGTCCAATTGGTTATCAAGGATTCCAAGGATTTACAGGTTATCAAGGGTTCCAAGGATTCCAAGGATTTACAGGTTATCAAGGGTTCCAAGGATTTCAAGGTTTTACAGGATTTACTGGTCCAGCAGGTTATCAAGGGTTCCAAGGATTTCAAGGTTTTACAGGATTTACTGGTCCAACCGGATATCAAGGTTTTCAA
>Ga0209400_1001719_pt1 | contig 17238 bp, 12 predicted proteins | sample M_130807_EF_Meta_FD_187313 | JGI IMG/M metagenome (GOLD analysis project Ga0209400, IMG submission 187313) | Freshwater microbial communities from Lake Montjoie, Canada to study carbon cycling - M_130807_EF_MetaG (SPAdes) (version 2) | ecosystem: Environmental > Aquatic > Freshwater > Lake... | reverse complement strand
GAAATTCTTTTTAATACGTATTAAAATCAATATTCATTTATTAAATTATTATAATTATTGTAATTATTATAATTATTATAATTATTCTAATAATTATTATTATAAACTGTCAAATACTCTAGTGTATTATTATTCTAGATATCTTATAAAATGCAAAATTATCCGATTTTACAAAAAGAATATATTTCTATTAATAATATTATTTCGGTGCATAGTAATTTTACTAAATATCTTGATTGGGCGCTGAATCACGTTCAAAATATACAATTTAATTCTTCTAGTGCAGTTGAAATACCACTGACATTCTATCCTATTGCCAAGAATATTCGTATTCCATCATCTCATATGGCTAAAAATATTATGAATGGTACACGAAGCTTTATTAATAACACGGCTAGGGACGGAGAAGCTAGTTTTTGGCAAAATACATTACATCGTGGAGATTGGTATCCCTGGTTATGGGCTAGAGGCCGTCTAGAAAAACAAAATTATTCTAATATTGAAGGCTGGCAATACTATTTTAAAAGTTTTACTAATCAACATTCTCTTATAACTTCGAATGCACTATCGCAAAGTACTAACAATCTTTTACCACCACCTGAAAATATAAAATTATTCTTTATTTATTTAGCTTGTCTAAAATACACTTTTCAATTGCAAGATAATTATATTCAACTAATGAATGATTATCGTAAACAAATGCAATGGCCTGATATATCATCTGTAAAGATTTTAGCAGTTCAAATAAGAAGGGGTGAAACTTGCACCAAAGATGGTTCTAAAACTGATAGGGAATTTTTTCCATTATCTTATTATATTGAAAAAATAGAACTCCTTCTTAGAAATAATGATTATGAATATATTTACATATCAACTGATAGCAATGAAGAAATTGATAAGATAAAAGAATGTAAACCTGAATGGAAATTATTATATTTACCTATTGACAGACAACAGTTTTTTAGAATGAATGAAAATGCTAATAAAAATAATAGAGATTTGCACACAGCAACAGATTTAGAAGATAGTTGCAGACAATATCCGGAATCAATACCATTTATAGTAGATTCTGGACTAGCAGATTTATATTTTATTAGCATCTGCAATGGATATATATCAACCCTAGGTGAATCTGAATTTTCTCGTTGTGGATGGTATTTACAAATGGCCGAACAAGGTATTTTAACACCTTATATTGATGTTAATTCTGGAAAATTACCTCTTGATATGAACCAACGAGATAAACTTTTACTAATTTAATTTGTATTTGTATTTGCAAAATCTCATTGCATCTCATTGTATCTCATTGTATCTCATTGCATTTTATTGCATCTCATTGCATCTTATTGCATCTCATTGCATCTTATTGCATATGTATTTTTTATTATTTTTTATTATTTCTAGATGCTAGATAAATCATAAGATACTTTATCAGACACATCAATAATGAAATTCAAAATAGCTATTATTGCTCCGGGTATTATGTCTATTCCACCTCCTGGATGGGGTGCTGTTGAAATTCTTATTTGGGATTACTATAATGAATTGCAATTAGCAGGTCATGATGTAATTATAATCAATAAGATACGCACCAATCCGAGTGAACAAGCTCATCCTGGAACGGTATACTGTCGCGAACTCATTAGCGAAATTAACCTAGGCGGATTTGATTTCGTCCATCTCCATTATGATGTTCTATTTCACATAATTCCTTTTCTAACCGCTAAAATGATTGGCATAACTAGCCATTATCCTTACATTGATAACTTGGATAAACATCAATTGGACGGGTTTAACGGGATATTCCAATTTATGATTCAAATGCCAAAGTCTCAATCGCAATCTCAATCACACACCCAGATTTTAATAAATTTTGTTCTAGCAGATAAGGATATTAAATGCCTCATAAAGCACGGGGCGGATTCTAAATATATTTTTAAATTAGAAAATGGTATTACTGATAGGTTTAAGTGCAAGTCTGTTGTAGAAGCGGCACATATGGATAAAACTATTTACTTAGGTAAGATAACATCACGCAAAGGCCAATCGCGATATTGCAATCTAGAAGGAATACATATAGTCGGGCCGGGTGGCGAAGGACTTGCAAATTATCACGGCACCTGGTCTCGGGATGAAGTATATACTAAGCTAGGCGATTATGGTAATTTATTGCTACTTTCAGAAGGGGAAGCCGATCCACTAGTAGTCAAAGAAGCTATGATGGCCGGTCTTGGTGTTGTTATTAACGAGACTTCTGGTAAAAATATAGACCGTAATTTAGATTTTGTTTCAATAATACCAGATTCACGGCTAGATGATATCGCATATATTCAATGTGTGATAGATAATAATCGAAAAATAAGTTATCAAAAAAGAGATGTAATACGGCAATACGCAAGAGAACATTTTTCCTGGTCGCCACTTATTACCAAATACATTGGTGTAATAGAAAATCAACTTTCAAGTATTTATATCCCTTAAATGCCTAAGATTTTAAAAAATCTTAGGCGGTTAAAGGATACGTGGTTGTGAATAATAATAATACAAATAAAACCATTTATCTATTATTTGATTACTATAGTCTGGATTTATTAGATTGAATAATTCTGGGGATTGTTGATAGCAAGTAGCTAAAATTTGTTGGTCGCATCCTATAAAATATCCATTCTCTAGATACATATCAAAATTCCGATAAAATAAATCTATCAACTTAAGAAAAGGTTCACGACCACCACCAAATATGGCACCTGACAAATGGCTTTCATTCTGGAAGATTATTTGGTTTGGACCATTGAAATCTTCTACCAATACTATATCTATCTTGCCACTAGATATATTTTCATATCGCGGATATCGCATTATCTGCATATAGTTTTCGCAAATAAATCTAGAATCACGTAATGAACCTATATCATTCCAAATAAATTTATCACTACCAAATGGATTCAGTATAATTGCCTCGCGTACTAATACTAGCTTGGAATTCCATATCATATAACATTCTTTGGTGCGAATATCACGCGTAGGATCTTTCCTACATTGGTCTTTCCAAATATCCGGATATCTTTTTACTATATCCAAATCCTGTAATTCTTTAATTATTACTTTTACACCGCCTAAATTTGAATCAAAATTAGAATGAGATCTATTATATAATGCTAGAGAATTTATCCAATCCGCTTGTTCTGCTGATGTAAATATGATAATATTACATTTAATAGTTAATAATAGATTTATGATCCATTTAGCATATTCATCAAATGTATGTTTGGATTTTACTTTATAATAACACGTAATTAAAGTTGCTGATGGTGTTGCCATTTTATTAATTAATTTTTAGTTATTTTTAAATTATTTTTAACTTATTATGATAAAAATAAATCTTTAATATAATTAAGAATATAATTAAAAATATTATAATGTATAACAAACTTTCTAAATCTATTGTAAAGCAAAAATATAAGAAAACTAAAAAATATAGAAAATCAAAGGCAAATAAAAGACATATACTAAATGGTGGTTCTATGGAAGTAGCTCATATGCAACTACCAGTACCAGACATATTAACTAAGGAATATTTAAAAGAAAATCCAGATTATTGTTATAAATTATATGAATCATCAATTAACTTAGTTGGAGAGAATAAATACCAGTTTGTGCTTGAATTATTGCAAAAATGGTTCAAGAAAAATGCTAGTGATGATACTACTAAAAAATTTTTTAATCCATATCTTACATTACCAATTCCATTTATTACTGAAGTTCAAGATTCTATCGGCTTTACAACGGATTTTTATTATAAATGGTATATGTCAAAAAATCCTGAATTAAAAGTATTAATAACAGAAACTGAAGTTATTACAAAAATAGATACAACTTGTACAATAACAACTTCTGTCGGTGAAAAAACATTTCCAATATATGAAACTTTATTAGCTCAAATATGTCGCGATATTTGCATATTATTAGTTAAAAAACATTTTTTTGAAGATGATATATTACAAAGCGGAATAAGGCGTATAGCAAACAAAAGAAATACACGCAAACTAGCAAATACAAATATGGAGTTGTTTATTAATCTACTTAAAAAATGTAATGATTGCATAAAACATAATTATAATTATTTATTAGTTTGTCAAATATGTGATGAATTTATGGTAAGTATATCAACATTTGCAAATTATACAAGAGATTATCTATATAATAATAAATTTATATTTTTTCCTACTACAAGTCAAGTATCATATCAATCTATGGTTTTACTAATAACAGCTCCAATAATAAATTTTAGATTAAATAATAGAATGAGAGAAACACATACAGTTCTAGGATATCCAACTTATGATTTTAATCATAATGTAGCAGATCATGCCAAAACATCACACAAACTAGATGCTTTTATGTTCGATGAAAATATGAAACCAAATTTTCAACCTTGGTTTACAAATATAAGTAATTTTATTAAAATATTAAGCAAATATTTTTTTGTTCCACCAAAAGATAAAGAGAAAAGCAAACAATATACAACTGACAATATAATTGAAGATAAAACAATGTATTCATTTGTTTTATTTGCTTTATTACATGAATATATTGATTTCTGTTTTTTGGTATTAATGCCTAAAATTATAAAAATGAATGCTGAAAATCTAGTCTTACCAAAATCTATATTAGATCAATTATTAACATATTTAACTCGTGTTGCACAAGCTGATAAATTGAATAGTGTCATTAAATTTAATGAAGAAGACATGTTCGCGCTATATGCTGAAGATGAACCATTTACGTCTGTGATTAATTATTTTGTAGAAACCATAATTACAGAGGCAAATAATCCAGAAACTGGAACATTATTTAAGGAAAATATACAATTTTTATATAATACTTTATTATTATATTTTAAAGAAAGCAACATTATAGACCTACAATTTTATGCAACATTAAATACAGATTTACTTATACATATACAAACGGAAGATAATTAATAATTATATCAGCCTTACTTGGTATATTAGGCATATCTAGGGATGATGGTATAGGTGTAGTATTCAAAGGCCATTTATATCCTATCCCCTCTAGAATATCATTTCGCACTAGAGTAATTTCAAATACATTAGGTATAATCACCCCACCATCCTGGATATGAGTCGCACATCCATTATTAGCGTGTAAATGCATAATTGTATGTGTTTTCTTAATAGTCGCTAGAAATTCTAATAATACATTATCACTATTACCGCACGCCGCTAAATTGGTATAATAATTCGGGTGTTTGCGAATATCTGCGGGGCTATGTATCTCTAGCACTAGTTGCCTTATTTTAGGCATCAAGCCATTTTCTATAATGGATTTGAATAATCCATATTCGTGCCCTTCAATATCAATCTTCATAAATATATTTTCATAAGGCTGGATATATTCCTCTAGGTTAGACATTTCAAAACCATTAATATGACCTAGATTTTTTTTAAAAAAATGTATTTTAGCTGCATTCCTGGCACGTGGGATACTATTGACTGTTCCATCAAATGCTAAACAAGAATTCAAATCAGGATAATAATCTAGAAGGGCATCTTCAAAACTAATATCATCAGATATCCCACCACTAATAAACCCATCATAGCCACTAGATGTGCCAGTTGTGCCAGTTGTACCAGATGCGCCAGATAAATCAACAATCACATAACCCCCATCATTTGCCTTTCCTATCCTTTTCTTAGGAAAAGGACATTCAAATACCGTAAGTGCTTCTAGAGACATCTAAATAAATTGGCTAAGTTTTTTAAGTTTTCTAAGTTTTTAAGTTTTCTACTTTGCTAGTTTGCTAGTTTGAAAACACAATTAAAAAATAAATAAAACACGAATTAAATTCATACATTAAATCTATACATTACACATTGCGAAACTTGCTAGTAATAGTATCATATACTGTTGCCCAAGGCGGATATATATCACTTGTATTTTCATCTGTAAATCCGTGGCAAGTTTTATTAACCCACGGATATGGCATATATATATGTTCTCGTGCTTCTAAATCTGTAGCAGAATTAATACGAGATTGTTGAAAATAACATCCAAACCAGCTCATTGTAGAATTAGCGCATATACCTCCACGACATTGCGACATAATATATAAAGTATCCAGTTCATCATCTTTATTTGATTGCAACGTGAAATCAGTTATTTGCCGAATAGGTTTCAAATAGTTTTCTAGTTTCTTAGAATATTCATTAGTGCAAACAATAAATAGTGCAGCAGGACTAGCTTTTTTTATTCTAGAAATGCATTCCACATAATATGATTCTAGTGCAATTCGATACAATTCATTATCAACATAATCTCCTAATCGTATATGAATAAAATAAGTATTACCTAATACTGACGTATTAGTTAATAGGGTATTATGAAAGTTGCCATATTCTTGGTTTATCTCTTTTATAGGACGGGTAGGGGTGATTGAAATCAAGCTAGGATAATCATCGGGTAGGTACCGAGGATTTATAAAATATCCATCTAGCACAATATTTCCACGACTTTGAATAATATCTTTTGATATGCGAGTTGATATATCCACGTATTGAAATGATTCAGTTTCACCCGCCTTATAAACAAAATGACCATCTGGAATATTACCATCTATAATTCGTAAGGGCATCTCTGGTTTGTTAAATAATTTTGATAGAGTTTGCATTGTCTTATTTGCAGGTTGATGACTGTTAGGTATAAAATGCACTTTTGAGATTATCAATTCTCGATTATATTCTCTAGCAAGTGAAATAGCAGCACCTAGTTTAAAAAGTTGATTTCCTAGACCACCATTAATTTGCGGGCATAGATAACCTAACGGTATTTGAACAGGTACTGATACAGGCTTAGGATTATGTGTTATTAGGATTGGAACTTTAATCATATCTAGATACTTTGTTTCATGTTTATAATTGTGAAATGATATTTTTTTCATATCTAATGCATTATCTGAATACAATGAATCAATCTTTGGAGATGGTTCAATACCGGCGTGATTAAGATGATATCCTACCATAACATCTTCCGCTAGAAATATTTTTACTTCTTTTTTATTTTTAAATGTATCTAATGCACGATTACTAATATAATAAAGTGGTCCAGTACAATAATGAACCACTGGAAAAGTTGTTCTATATTCCGGATTATTATTAAAATCATAAATACATTCCCGTTTAACATTACTTTTATAACCACAATAATCTATTAAAGCGAGCTTAGAAGAAGTAATTAAATCCACTAGATGGACTACATTAGGTATAATGTCATCATCACACTTAAATACACCTGTTATTTCTGTAAATAAGTCTATAATGGCACGAAACAATGATAATGTTTTTAGGTTCAAACTATAATAATCATCTGGCGTGTTAAGAATTAAATAATGGTCTTCTAGAATATGGTTCTGGTTATGGCTAGTGTCTTCAAATTCCGGCCTAGAAGTATCTCCATAAATTATGAATATTTCAAAATGTTGTTGAAAATTCTTTGACACTAAATAATTATATACAATGGTGGCTTGTTCTAAATTCTTCTTACAAGAATATATGAAGAATAAATATTTTGTATCTGGCATTATTAGTGCAATTTCTTATTTAAATTATTTATTTTTTATATTTATTTTTTATAATAAAGCGCAACGCACAATTAACATATATATGTATATATGACAAATAATGCTATTACAAAATTATTTAAAAAATATTAAAAAATCTCATATCCTATTAGTAATAGTAATATCATACTAACTAGAAGAATTTATTAATTATGAATAATTCTAATATTCAATATACATCCACATCACCCACACAGGAGAATTACTGGTTTCAAGACCTAGCAGGAACAATATTTAATCTAGATATGGCAATCAAAATAATTCCTAATAGTGATATGACATATGCTGAAAAAATAAATGCACTTGTTCGTTTGAGTATTTATATAGGTGTTATCCTAGCTCTCTTCTACGCAAATTTCCTCTTTCTCTATATCCCTATTCTCACTATGCTAGGGACTTATGTGTTATATTTATTCCGGCTAGATGCCCTAGATAAAACTCGTTCTACAGTCGGCCCCAATGCCACACTAGGCCAAATCCCTGGAAAGGCAATGAATTCCCTTATGTCAAAAAATATGAGTGGTATGAGTAGTATAGGAGGTACAGGTGGTATCTCGGCTAATGGAGAAACATTTGAAGATATATTGAATATTCGCCAATGCGTGAGACCAAGTGATGAAAATCCTTTTATGAATCCTCTAGTGTTTGATTCCCGATTACGTGATGCCGCGTGTGATGCCGTGAAACCCGAAAATCAGTTGAAAATAGAGAAAGAATATAATCAACACGTTATAAAAGATATTTCCGATATTTGGAATCATAATTCCGGCCGGCGACAATTTTATACTGTAGCTAGCACTACTTATCCAAATGACCAACCGGCATTTGCTAATTGGCTCTATAAACGGGGGCCAAGCTGTAAAGAATCATCAGGTGCACAATGTATTGCAAATTACTATACACCTCTCAATGGTGGGCTTATCACCCCGGGATATGGTTCTAGAGCATAAAGTTAAACAAAACAAATGAGATTATATAGAATATATAAAACAATATTAACAAAAATTGATTGTTTGTAGGTCTTCTCTAGATTATATTTTCTAGAAATTGTTTCTATAGTTTGTGAAAATGTTCACGGCATTCTTCTTATTTCTTAGTTCTATGCTAAATATTACTTGGAGCATAGGTTTCGTTCTAATTAGTATCATTGGAGTAGGTGTTAACCTTTATAAGGTTTCGGGCTATCGGCTAGAACAATTTCGTAAAACTATCACACACGCATCAATCTGGAATAATGATGAGCCGGAAGGCTGGTTTGCTGGCCGCTGGTTCTTTGGTTATCTTCACAAATCAGAAAGCAGTCGCGGTAATATTAACTATGAGTTATATCTTGTATGCACCGTGCGATTTTATAATGTCCGCATTGCAAAAATAGAAGATGTTGATGACTCAGCTGCTACTAGTGCCTCTTATAATAAAGAAAAAGGCACCAAGAAATTTATAACATTCTATACTCTAGAAGGCAATACCTATTACAATCGAAACTATTCCAATCGTCCACTAGCACTAACCAAATTTGAACCACGTCCCTGCCAATCCGCAATAGTCAAAAAATTACGCGCAGAATATGATGCTAAAGGATATGTTGTTGCACTACTATATGGATTACCTGGAACTGGTAAATCAATGGTTCCGTATTTTCTAGCAAAGAAGCTGTTGGATTCTCCCAAAGAGATTAGCAAAGTTTCATTGGTTGATAGCTTTAATCCTTTTCAACCTGGTGATTATTTCAATTCCCTCTATAACAAGGTTTCTCCGAGCAAGGATTCTCCATTGATTGTGGTGCTAGAAGAGATTGATATGCCGGTTAGTAAGATGCACGATGGGACTCTTACAGCACACCGGGATATCCCTACCCAGATTACTAATAAAACGGATTGGAATCAGTTCTTTGACCGGTTTGACCGATTGCAATATCCATATATCTATTTCATTATAACTACTAATAAGTCCGCTAGCTATTTTGATGAGCTTGATGCTAGTTATATGCGTCGCGGACGGGTTAATATAAAATGCGAATTCTAGAATGGATATCTATTTTTATATTGGAAAATTGATTTTTTCTATTATTTTTATATTTTTATATTTTTTCAATATAAAATAGAATTTATAGATTTAATTACTGGATATAATCATTAAATATAATCATTTATTGAATATATTACAATGGCTCGTAGAAAGAATATACCATTTGAGAAATCCTTTGCTAGTCATGAAAAAGCGCAATATTGGAGTGATAAGAATGAATTAAAACCTAATGAAGTTAGTAAATGTTCTAATCTTAAATTTTGGTTTAATTGTGATAAATGTCTGCACGATTTTGAAAGTGTATTATCTAGTATTGCAGGTGGTAATTGGTGTGGTTTTTGTAGTCATTCCAGATTATGCAATAATGAAAAATGCATTATGTGTTTTGAAAATAGTTTTGCATCGCACGAAAAAGTGAAATATTGGAATTATGAATTAAATAGTGCAATAAAACCTAGAGAAGTTTTCAAATCAAATAATAAAAAATATTATTTTACTTGTGCTGATTGTCATCATAATTTTAATATAGCGTTAAATAATTTATCTTCAAAAGCAGAAAAATGGTGCCCTTATTGTGGTAGAAATAAATTATGTGATGATGTTAATTGTCAAAGATGTTTTAATGGTTCTTTTGCATCACATAATAAATCTAAATTATGGAGTGCTAAAAATAAAAATTTAACGCCGCGACAAATTACAAAGAGCACTGGGAAGAAATATTGGTTTACTTGCGATGATTGCACGCACGATTTTGATATGGCAATCAGTCATATAGTAAGAAATGATAGAGAAAAAAATTGCCCAATTTGTTCTAGTCAATATCTATGCGAGGATGATGAATGTAAAATATGTTTTATAAAATCATTTGCTAGTAGTCCAAAATATAAATACATTGATAATGAAAAACATAAAGATGTTAATTTTAGAAAAATTTTCAAAAGTGCAAATATTAAATATTGGTTTAATTGTGATTGTGGACATTCCAGTGAAATGTCATTAAATTCAGTTAGTAGCGGTTGTTGGTGCAGTTATTGCTGTGTTCCACAATTGAAATTATGTGATAAAGAAGATTGCCAAAGATGTTTTGAAAAATCCTTTGCTAGTCATACGTATGTTAAATTTATGGTAGATAAAGATGTTAATCCTCGTATGATATTTAAAACAACTCATAATAAATTTAATTTCAAGTGCGCAAAAGGTCATCATTTTTTAAAACAAATATCATTAATTACATTATATTCAGGATGGTGTCCAAAATGCATTAATAAAACAGAGCAAAAGCTATATGAAGAATTAAAACAGATATATTCAAATTTAATTTTCCAGTATCGTGTTGAATGGTGTAAGAATGAAAATACAAAATGCTATATGCCATTTGATTTTGCACTAGAAAAACAAAAAATAATAATTGAATTAGATGGACAACAACATTTTATCCAAGTACAAAACTGGGGAAATCCTGAAGAAAATCAAAAACGAGATAAACTTAAAATGCAAAAAGCTAATGAGAATGGCTTTTCAGTCATAAGAATTACTCAAAAATACTTAACAATTAGAAATTCAAATTGGTTAGAGATATTACTACACAATATACAGCACGTAATTAGTGAAGCAAAGGTTCAAAATATTTATATTTGTCAAAATAATGAATATGAAATTTTTGCGAAATAATTAAATAAAATTTGTTTTATTGCGTGTGTTTTTCGTGTTTTCTTTTTATTTTACTTCTAGATATATATTAAATATATATTGCTATTTAGAATGACTAGTTTAAATCTTAAGAAATTTGATATGGCGTCAATACCAAAAGGCTCAATTTGCCTTATGATTGGTAAACGTAATACAGGAAAATCTTTTTTAGTTCGAGATTTCCTTTATTATAAACGTGATATACCAATAGGAACAGTAATTTCAGCATCAGAATCAAGTAATACGTTCTATGGACAGATGTGCCCTTCATTATTTATTCACGATTCTTACAACCCAGAAATCATTGCAAATCTAGTAAAAAGACAAGAATTAGTCACTAAAAAAATGAAACAGCAACAGGCAATGTATGGAAAAAGTAATATAGACCCAAATGGCTTTTTAGTTCTAGATGACCTTATGTTTGATGCAAATACGTGGATTAAAGACCCAAATATTAAAAAAATTTTTATGAATGGACGCCATTTTAATCTAACATTTTTACTTACAATGCAATACAGTCTTGGTCTAGGGCCAGCATACCGCGGGCAGTGCGATATAATTTTTTTGTGCCGAGAAAACTATGTTTCCAACCGAAAACGTCTTTATGAACATTATGCAGGAATGTTTCCATCTTTTGAAATATTTTGCCAGGTTATGAATCAATGCACGGAAAATTATGAGGTTTTAGTTATAAATAATTTGATAAAGAGTAACCGTATAGAAGATTGTTTATTTTGGTATAAGGCTTCAGAACACCCACCTTTTAAAATTGGTGCTCCCGAATTTTGGCAATATCATAGTAATAATTATTCAGATGCTGGTGATGAAGAAGAAGAATTAGATATTAATTCTATCAAAAAGAATAAAAACGCCATATCCGTAAATGTCAAGAAAACTTATTAAGAGTTCTACATCACAATAATCATCAACACTAAAAACTAATGCAACCAATAGCACATCCATAATAAAATTGATTTAAAACACATAAACACATAACCACTAGCCATATATCTACATAGCCACATTCATATAGCATCCCATGTTCCGTGCATTGATAACAACAATTCCCTTTACACAAAAATCCGCGCTCACTAATTTCGAATGGAATCACCTTCCACGCTCAATCTTAAATGATATCGCGCAATTCATCCACCTAGAACGCTTATTCTATCCTGATAAGCAATCATTATACAACGTTAAACCATTTATTCATATTGCCAAGAACACTATGCATAACTCTTTAGAATCAATTCCTCTTCCAGAATATAAACCACTAAGTAGCAAATATTGCAATAGTTATCTAATTGATACTTTCATCCGTGATTTATCAGTTTATAACAATCCAGATAATAAGATTCTAGTGTCTAGAAACTGGATTGACTATAATCAGCATTATAAACATCTAAAAATATTATCGGTGCAAGAAGTATTTGATTATCATATTGAATTTGCAGCTTATATGAAATATTTACATAGCGCACGATGCATTCCTGATTCTAATGATAAATATCATACACAATTCCTTGATAAATTGAAAAAGCTAAATTGAACCTTGAAACAATGTTTTATTTATTGCTTTTGCTTTTTTCTTGTTTTTTGCATAGTTTCATTCTAGATATCTTTCTAGATATATAATAGCCAGATATAAGCCAGATAACAAGCCAGATTACAAGCCAAATAAAACTTATAATAATGTCATTACAAATCCGTGCAGATGGAATTATGGATCCAGAAGGGAGATATCCTAATCCCCTTACCGGACAACCTTATTCCAAAGCATATCGTTATATGGCAATGGAAAAACGTAAACCCGATGGTAGTCAAGATGGTTGGGTACAATGGGCAACTTGGCGCGACCGTATCGATATTATCAAAAAAATCCATAAATCCAACATCTTGCTAGTTAAAATTCCACCCGGAACTGGTAAAACTGTTATTATTCCAAAATTACTATTGCATTACTTTGGATATCAAAAACCAGTAATATGCACGGGCCCCAAGCAAGTAACTGTAGAAAAATCAGCAGAATATGCAGCTAAATGTCTAGATGTCCCTTATTATGCCATGGATGATAAGGGTGATGAAATAAAAAACCCTGAGCGCGAACACGGTGATAATAGATATCCTACCGGTTTACGCATAGTAGGATATAAACACGGTAATGAAAAAAGAATGTCAAATGCCAGCACAAAATTATTATTTACCACTGATGGATGGGTTAAAGAAAATATAATCCGTGATGATGCCAATCTTTCTAAATATGGAGGTGTCATTGTGGATGAAGTACACGAACGTAGCGTCAATATCGATATTGTAATTGCTCTCCTGATGGATATAATCAAACGCCGACCAGATTTCAAAGTTATCTTCGTAAGTGCCACTATGGATTTAAATTTATTTGAAGATTATATGAAGAGAATCAATCTAGGGAATGCATACAGTATATATACTTTACCCGATACCCAGATTGCAACACCTTTCAAACGTACTTTGGTAAAAGATACAAAGCGTGTAGATTCAATGCAACTTGTAGATGTGGTTTATAAGAAAATCAACGAGATCATTCTTAACCCACGACTCCCAGTTGGTAATATCCTTGCTTTCGTAACCAGTGAATCAGAGACTGGCAAGATTAAGAAGAAAATCGAAAAGAATATGAAAAACTATCCTATCAACAATAAACCATATCCAATTGCATTTACCCGTATTACATCTCCATATGAACAAAAGCTAGCTACTGATAAAAATAGCCTACAAACTATAAAACCCACACCCGATGCACCACAAGGATTTGCCCGTAAAGTGGTAATAGGCACTAACGTAGTAGAAAGTAGTGTTACATTTGATGACCCGCTAGTATATGTAATAGAAACCGGTCTTTCCTTTGAAAAAATATATGATGCCGCGCATTATTGTTTCAAAACTGGTAAATTTGAAATCGCACGAGCTAGCATAGATCAACGATGTGGTCGAACCGGTCGCACTTGTGATGGTACCTGTTATCAACTTTATCGGCAATCTGATTTTGATAACTTTAAAGAATTCACACCACCAAAAATCCTACAAGAAGACCTAACTGGGGATTTTCTTAATATCATAATTATGCCTATGAATGGCAATTTACAAAAAGGACTAGAATTTCTCTCTCGTATGATTGAACCGCCTAAGAATTATCAACCCGCAATATATAGGGCATATAATAATTTGCTTAATATGGATTTGATTGATTCCGCTGGTAATATCACTATGTTAGGGCGTATTTGCAATTCATTTAATAAGTTTGATTTGAAAATTGCGAAGATGGTGGTTGGTAGTTTTTATTTGCAATGTCATAATCTAGCTATACCGCTAGGAGCCATCTTGCAAACGGTAATGGGTTTTGATGATATCTTTTATAAACCACCTAGTATGGATGATGACCCCGCCTTGGAAAGACAATATGAAGCTAATATAAAAAGGTTAAAAGATGACCGTGGAGACCATATGACTTTATTACGGATTTATTACTTTTGGGTAAATGCGCCTGATCCTAATACATTTGCAGAAGAAAATGGGCTAGAACTCCGTACACTTAGAAAGATACAATTAACAGAAAAAGATTTGATGAAAGAGGCTGAAAAGATATTACCTTATCTAGATAATTTGAAATTATTCAATATGCCTAATCTGATTCCTGGTGTGCAAGCTGGTGGAGTAGTCTATGAATCTCTCGGGCAACAAGAGCTAGACGATGTTGATATTAATAATTTTCAGCCATATAGATTTGATGGTGAGGTAGATTATGAAGAAGACGGAGAATATAATTTGCTAGGCGGTGGAGAGGAGACAGAGTCTGATGATGATTCTATTTCTAGCGATGAGGATGAACGAGAAATACACGCCATTACTAAAATGCCTAATTCTAAAGAAATAGATGGTATTATTAGGAATATGTACGGTGGTCTAGGTGGAGTGCGTGGCCTAGGTGATGCGGATGATGGTACTGGAAAAATAAATTCTTTATTATTAAGTAATCTAGCCTCCCGGGATGCGGTTAATAGTCAGGCAATTATTCAAAATTATAACACAGGTACTAACTTATATGATATCACTGGTAGCTATGGTGGAGGAAGGAGTAATGATGTTTTTAGAGCATCTAGAGATGATTCAACAAGCCCAATTCAAAAAAACAAATTGCAAACACGCAAAAATGCCAGAACAGGAACCCGAGGAACTAAAAACCAAACAACCCATTTAATATCTAATCTAGCATTTGAAAGGCATTTATCAACTCTAGATGGTGGCGCCAAAGGTAAAAAACCAGATGCAAAACCAAATGTAAAACCAGACGCAAAACCAAATGTAAAACCAGACGCAAAACCAAATACAAAACCAGGTGATAAAAAAGCTAATCCTGATGATATAGAAGTTAAGAAACGTCTAGAACGTAATAAGAAAATTATGGAAGTAATTACATTAAAAGGTTTACCACAAAAGACTCTAGCAATACCAGCAGATAATATAAGTCGATTATATGCAGCTCTTTTTTATGGATATAGTAATAACATTGCGGCTTATACTGGTTCGGCTAAGAAATATCACGTTAAATTTAGCCCTGAAAAAGGCAGTATCAATAAAACAATATTTGATTATAACACTACGAATCCAACACCTGCATGGATAATATATCATGAATTTAGTATAACCAAGTCGCCAGGAAAACCAGATGATTCTAGAATGAGTATCGTCAGTGAACTAAAACAACAAGATTTCCTTACGTTTCTAGATATTAATGAAATTAGGAAGCAACTATAATTTAAGGAAACCTAGGTTCCTTTAAAACTTCCCAACTTATCTTATCATTCTTATCATTCTTATTATTCTTATTATTCTTATTATTCTTATTATTTTTATCATTAAGGAAATCTTATTTACTATCGTATTTGATTAAAATAAAAGTTATCTTTTTTTTTAATTTTATTTGTTTTGCATTCTAATAATCATATTTCTATTCTAGTAGTTATTTATATTTTTAATATTTTTTTATTAATTCAAAGTAAATAGAAACTAGTAATTGCTAATAATTATATCTTCTAGAATGACTAGTATAATAACTGGTAATATAGCAGATTTCCCCGAGCAGTTAAAATCTATTCTAGAAAAGACTGTAAAATATGAACGATTTATTACTATTCGGGATAACTCATATGAAAAGCAATTAACTATTTCTATTTCTGCTGCTATTGCAAATGGTATTGCAAATGGTATTGCAAATGGTATTGCAAATGGTATTGCAAATGGTATTGCAAATGGTATTGATATTTATAATGTAGTTAGAGATGGTGTATTATATTTATATATATTTCACGTAGTAAAAAGGGGTAAAAAGAATATAGATCCTAGAGACCACGAGCAAGCACCAACAACAAATAAAGAGCTAGTAATCAATTTCAAAGATGCCGTATCTTATAATATTACTATTGCACCTAAAGGAGTAGCCAACATTAGTAAAAATCTAAAAAAACATAAGCTAGAGATGATTACACGGATTGATGAGTCGCATACTTTATATAAATTTATGAATAAGTATATTTTAATGATAGATAGCAATGGTGTTTTGTTTTATTATCCTGATTCTATAGCTATAACCCCTTTGAAATCGTGGGTTGAATTATCTGCAAGTAAGAATAATCTAGCATTGCTGCTAGATGATACTACTATAACTTTGGATAAATATTTATTGCTAAATAAATTTGTTTCTCTAGAATGCAATCTAGACACAGACGCATATGGATTATATGATGTTCTAGGATATAGTTCCTTATCCGGTAATGTAGCTATTACATCATCTACTGATATACAAAAACAGAATACTCTAGAATTGGAAAAATGTGATCAACCTC
>Ga0209400_1001715_pt1 | contig 17247 bp, 10 predicted proteins | sample M_130807_EF_Meta_FD_187313 | JGI IMG/M metagenome (GOLD analysis project Ga0209400, IMG submission 187313) | Freshwater microbial communities from Lake Montjoie, Canada to study carbon cycling - M_130807_EF_MetaG (SPAdes) (version 2) | ecosystem: Environmental > Aquatic > Freshwater > Lake... | reverse complement strand
GCCACGGGACCGCAAGGTTTGATTGGATTGACAGGTGCCACGGGACCGCAAGGACCAACAGGTCTTACGGGACCAACAGGTGCTACCGGTCCTCAAGGAACCATTGGATTAACAGGTGCAACGGGACCGCAAGGACCAACAGGTCTTACGGGAGCTACGGGTGCCACGGGACCGCAAGGATTGATTGGATTGACAGGTGCAACGGGACCGCAAGGACCAACAGGTCTTACGGGAGCGACAGGTGCTACCGGTCCTCAAGGAACCATTGGATTAACAGGACCACAAGGGCCTCAAGGAATTCAAGGGATTCAGGGACTTACAGGTACATCCATGTTAAATGGCGTTACCGCACCTTTGGCAAACATTGGTAACAACGGAGACTTTTTCATCAATACAGCAACAAATATGATGTATGGTCCAAAGGCAAACGGAGCATGGCCTGCAGGTGTTTCCATTATTGGTGCACAAGGTGCAACGGGCCCACAAGGAGCCACAGGCCCTCAAGGCCCTCAAGGAATTCAGGGGATTCAGGGTCTAACAGGTACATCCATGTTGAATGGCGTTACCGCACCCTTGGCAAACATTGGTAACAATGGTGATTTCTTCATCAATACAGCAACAAATACGTTGTATGGTCCCAAAGCAAACGGCACATGGCCTGCAGGTGTTTCCATTATTGGTGCACAAGGTGCAACGGGACCACAAGGGGCCACTGGGGCTCAAGGGGTTCAAGGATTAACAGGTGCGACCGGACCACAAGGCGCAACCGGACCACAAGGATTAACCGGACCACAAGGTCCTACTGGTGCACAAGGTCCCCAAGGAAACAATGGGTCGAATGGTGCAACGGGCTCGCAAGGTCCAGCAGGTCCTGCTGGAGCAACCGGACCACAAGGACCACAAGGACCTGCAGGTTTTGCTGGCTCAGGAAATACGAACTATGTTCCTAAATTTATTGCATCCACAACACTTGGTAATTCCTTAATTCAAGATGATGGGACTTCATTGGGAATCAATGCTTCACCCCAATTAAATGCACAATTGTACGTCTGGAGAAACCAACTTACAGCAAATGGTGACGGTCAACATTCAATGTATGCATACCGAAATCGAGACAGCCAAAATGATGGTACAGGTTATTCAAACACCACTTCAAACTCAGCAACGGCTGGTTTTAATTTCTGGGGCGATTTATACTCTTTTGGTGCTGCAGGATATAACTGGAATGATTACACCCGCTGCGGTGGTACCCTCGGTGCCGTTTGGACAGGAACCTATTGGGGGTCATTAGGATATAAAAACAGTGCAAGTAATACATACGGTGTTTACGGATCGGCTGGGTACCAAAGTGGCGCTGGCATTTTAACACAGAATCAAACCAATGGCATAGGAGGAGGATTTTTTGGAGGTGTCGCAGGTTCAATCTCTAAAGGTGAAATTATCGGACAAATGAACAAAGGTGAATTGTTTGCCACCTACAATTCAGGAAACACTTACACCTATGGAAATAACATCGAATTGGTTGGAAATGCAAACCAAGAAAAGAAAGCCGTTTATGCTGTTACCGCTACGGAATCTAAAATTTATAACAACGGAAAGTCTACCTTGGTAAATGGATCTGCATTTATTGCCTTTACAGAAGATTTCAAATCGCTTTTGGGTGAAATACCTACGGTTACCGTTACGCCAAATGGAAATTGCAACGGGCTTTACGTTTCCGAGGTCACCAAAGAAGGATTTACCGTAAAAGAACTGAACAATGGACATTCTAATGTGGTGATTTCATGGATTACCGTTGGAAACCGCGTTAATCAAAAGAATGAAGTTGCAAATAAAATCGTAGGCGCTTCAGATTTCGAAAGAAACATTGACCAGGTTCTATTCAACGATAACATCAAGGAAAGAAATGCCATGGGAATGTGGTGGGATGGCAATGCCATTCGCTTTGGAAAAATGCCTTCTAATCTAATTGACGTAAAACCTACGGCGATAAAAAAATAAGTAGTTTAGCATAGCTAACGGATACATTTTGCGAACATTTTTTTTTGTTGTTGCATTGCTTTGCGTCTTCACATGTTTTCATGGGATTGCACAAAACGATTCTGTACTCCATTGCTATTTAAAATCACAGGTATCTTTTTTATCCAGTGACGAAATGCAAGGCAGGGCAACCGGCGGAGCCCAAGAACACCAAACGAACCAATTTTTAATCAAAACCTTCAAAGCGAACCAAGCAAAAGGAAAGGTTAAAAAGTTTACCTATATTATCAAATTGGACTCGATTAAAATTCAATCGGAAATGGTTGGATTCTTCGTCAACAACCATAAGGAGCAGACATTACTGATTGGCGCGCACGTCGACCACATTGGATTTGGCGGACCCCTGTCTAAATCTCCAGGAAATCACGCTGTACACAACGGCGCAGACGACAATGCCTCTGGTGTAGCCCTTATGATGGCTTTAGCACATTTTATGGACTTGAAGAAACTGCCTTTTAACCTTGCATTTGTAGGGTATACCGGTCACGAAATCGGGACCTTCGGTGCCCAACATCTTTCCTCCCATTGGCCTAAAAAATGGAAACAATTAATGGGCGTTGTTAACTTCGACATGGTGGGTAGAATGGATGAACAGGAACCAAAAATCTTCCTTTCCACGAACAGGAACGAATGGTTTAACCTACAAAGCAACGTCTTTTCCATTTCCACCGAAGACACAACCCGTGTAAACCTATTGGATACCCGTCATTTTTTAGCGTTTCCATGTGTAAACATCAGCACTGGTATTCACAACGACTACCACCGCATCAGCGACGATGAAACCTATATCAATTACGATGGAATGGTAACCCTGTACAGGTCAATCGCAGCCACCCTTGAAAAATTACAGTGATCTTTTTTTTCAACGCTTTCACAAGGAAGAATTAGGTCAAAATTTGAAACATTTGCGCTGAAACAAATCCAATAAGTTCAACGGAGAGCGAAAAAAAAGCCGTAAATTCGTTGACGATAAATAGCAATATTTTAACGCAATCCAACCTACGATGACATTACGTATTTTCATTATTTCACTTAGCTTTCTTTTTCTTTTCAATTCCGCGCATGCACAAAACAATACTTTCTACCGGAAATACAACCTTTCGGGTATGCAGGGTGCGTTGCAATTAGAGGTAACCAATGACGGTGGTTTTATTGCAACAGGTCAGCATGAAGGAAATGGTTCGTTTGGAGACTGTGACATTTATGTGTACAAACTTGATGTTTGTGGAAACATTGAATGGTTTAAACTGTATGGTACCTTTGACCAAGAGGGAGGCAAAAGTATTTTTCAAATGAACGATGGAAATTACTTGGTTTCTGGATTGTATTCCGGTTCAGGCGCAAGGGCGTTCAACATGAAAATTGATTTAACAGGTAACCTATTGTGGATTATGCGATACAACTTTGAATGGATGATGTATGCTGCCGAAGCTGCGAACGGTGACATCATTTCAATTGGTAGAAACACAGGGGTTTTGTACCTCATTCGCACAGACAATGTAGGCAACCTCATTTGGAGTCGACAAATCACAGGCATGGGTGACATGGGATTGTGGTTGGATGAGTTGACCAATGGGGACATCATCATCGCAAGCGCGGGTGCAGGAACAGGAAACGATGTCGCCGCTGCAAGATTGGATGCTTCAGGAAATTTCATTTGGAACAAAAGATATGGCGGAACAGGATGGACAGACCTAGACCAGACCATTTGGTCATGTAAAGGCGTAGTGGATTATTCAGACAATACCCTAATGGTGACTTCCCCAACCCTTCTTGGCGCATTAGGTGACGAAAACATACTCGTTGCGAAACTTTCATTAACCGATGGAGCGGTTGTTTGGAGTAAAGCCTATGGCGGAGCGATTCGAGATCAATCCCGTGACATCACCCTACATCCTGGTGGATATGCGATTTTGGGACATACCAATTCCTTCCCTACCGCATCGAATCCCGCAGCAAACATCAATGAAAATATGGGTGAAAAGGACATCCTTCTCTTCGCTATTTCAACTACGGGAAGTCTTGATTGGGCAAGAACCTACGGAGGAGCTGACAGAGACAAAGGAATTGGGGTGAAATTTAACAACGACAATGGATTTTCAATCTCAGCTTTGACAACCTCTCCTTATTTTGGAAATGTTGACAACAGTTTCGATCCTTTGTTTATTAAAACCGACAGCATCGGACAGGTGGGATGCCAAATGAATACGCCTGCTCTTTCTGTTGTGAACATAAACTTAACAGGCACAACTTCAGGATCTAACCAACCTTCAAACATTGTTGCCGATGTACCGCAAATAAATTACACAAACTTTCTTCCAACCGACCAATATGTTTGTCAATCGTGTACCAGCATTCCCTCATTTTCGATTTCAGACACCACCGTTTGTGTTAACGATTCAGTATTTCTAAGCAACACCACCATCGTTGGACTTACCTGCTTTCAACAATGGAATGTCAACGGAGGTTTTTTCAATGGCCAAGTCAACCCAGCACTGACGTTTTCCACCCCTGGGGTATACCAAATTTACCTTTATTCAACCTGTGGATTAAATTCTGATACTTCTATACGCAACATCTACGTGTATGACCCGCAAATCACCATTCCAGATTTAATTTGTACCAGCAGTCCGGCCGTTAATTTTCAAGCGAATCCAAACGGAGGAACTTGGAGTGGCACCAATGTTAGCCCTGCAGGGGTATTCAATCCCGGAACCTTAGCCACTGGCTCGTATTTCACCACCTACACCCTTCCTGAATTCTGCGCAGTCAACGACACCTTCTTACTTAGTGAACCACAGGTATACGCTGGAGACGACACCCTTTTGTGCCTCGGTAATGCCGTAAACCTTCAGGCGAGCTCTGTAGACGAAGTCACATATAATTGGGCGGGAAATCTTCAGAACGGTAGTCTGTATACCCCACCTGCCATCGGAACCTTTAATTTAATTGTCACCGTAACGGACACGAACGCATGCTTAAATATCGATACTGTTGCCATTGACGCCCACCCGATTCCCAACGCAAACTTTACCATGGTAACGGATTGCTATTCTACGCAAGTCGCTTTTGCAAGTACCAGTAGCGTAAACAATATTTTCAACGACCAATTAAGCTACCAATGGTTCGCAAATGGAAATCCCTTGGCTTCTCAAAACCCTACCGTCTCCCACGATTACGGTGCCTCTGGAATGGCGTCGATGTCACTCGTTGTGACCTCTCAACTCGGAGGTTGTCACGACACCATTACACTTCCTGTAGATGTCCCCACAAATCCAACGGCAGATTTTAGTTTTGTTCAGTTGTGTGATTACATTGCCAATTTCACTGGACAATTTCCATCCAACGAAGTAATTACCAACGTTGCGTGGTCCACAAACAACCTCGTGTTTGGCATTGATTCTTTAACCGCCAGTTATCAATTTAGTGGACCGGGGATGCACAACGTAGTACTAACCGTGACCAATGACTATCCATGTGCCTACACTTTCCAACAAAACATCAATTTTATCACCGAGGAGACCTTAGATGAGCAAACCATACCCAATGTCATCACTGCGGATGGCGACGGAATCAATGATTTTATCGACATGGACCTAGCGTTGGACGAGTGCTTGGAATACACCATGAGCATTTTCAACCGTTGGGGACAATTGGTTTACATGTTCTCCAGAAACGAAGTGCCCTTTTCAGGTCTAGACCAGGCTGCCAAAGAACTCAAGCAAGGGGTTTATTTTTACAAAATCGTGAGTGGAGACAAAACGCGTCACGGAAACATAACCTTATTTAGATAATTAAATTTTTAACCATGAAAAAGTACATTTTCCTATTGATTGTATTCATTGGCATCCAAGTGTCTGCTTGGGGTCAGAAAAAGGTCCTTTACACGATGTCAGCCGAAGCGCATGCATTGATGTGCCCTCACCTTTCTCCCAAACTTATGGATCTATTGACCAAAAAGGGAGCAGAAGGCATTTATAAGGATGATCAATTGTTACTTCATTTCACAACCTCTAAGGAAGCGGAGTTAAGCGATGCATACATTCTTCAATTGGTAGACCAGATTGGCTACGAAGCCCGTCATTTCAAAATCCAACGTACGGAAGAGTAATTGGCCTCGTGATTTATTCAAATGTAGGTGCATGATTTCGGATAGGCGACGCTTTCTTCCTACCTTTACCTGCCGAATATTTTATCGTACATGAACGAACAAAATCCTAATACACAGCCAAACAATCCCTTACACGGCGTGAAATTGCTAACCATATTGGAAACCTTGGTTGAAAATTATGGTTGGGAGCATTTGTCCTTTAAGATCAACATCAACTGTTTCAAACACGACCCATCGATAAAATCGAGTTTGGTTTTCCTTCGCAGAACGCCTTGGGCACGTGAGAAAGTAGAACAGCTTTACCTAAAACTCTTGGAAAATAAATCGCAATAGCGCTTTTTTCCTTGCGTCTAAAAGCCAAAGAATTTGAACTTTTTTGCATTCTTTATGTTAGTAATTCACAACTTTACACATGCGAAAATCAGGTTACGTATTTACCCCGTTCGAAGCACCCGATCAATCTCCTTTCGAGAAATTGTTTGAAGTTTTCAGTGAAATCATAACCCATACCTCCGGGGATGTTGAAGAAGCCTTGGATTGGTTAAACATTATTGACCAAGAATATGGACTTACGACCGACGAGTATACCATGGAAGACTTCATTGAAGACCTAAAGAAGAAAGGATATTTACGCGAAGAAATTCAGCCCGATGGACTTGGAGGATTGGCGATAACCGCAAAAACGGAACGTGCCCTTCGAAAAAATGCCATGGACCAAATTTTTGGTAAGATTCGAAAAAATGGCATAGGAAATCACAAATCAAAGAAGAGCGGACAGGGCGATGAAGCAACGGGTGAATTTCGCGATTTTCAATTTGGGGATTCCTTTGAAAACATTTCCATCACAGAAAGCTTAAAAAATGCACAAATCAACCATGGTGTTGGTGAATTTAGGCTGACGGAGCAAGATTTAGTGGTTGAAGACACCCACCACAAATCACAAATGAGCACAGTGTTGATGATTGACATCAGTCACAGCATGATTTTATACGGAGAAGACCGCATCACGCCAGCGAAAAAAGTGGCCATGGCACTCGCTGAATTGATCACTACCTCTTATCCTAAAGACACCCTGGATGTTATCGTATTCGGCAACGACGCTTGGCCTATAAAAATCAAAGACCTCCCCTATTTGAATGTCGGACCTTACCACACAAATACCGTAGCGGGACTTGAATTGGCCATGGATATCCTTCGCAGGAAGCGAAACACCAATAAACAAATTTTCATGATTACGGATGGCAAACCAAGTTGCCTGCGAATGCCTGACGGTCAGTACTACAAAAACAGCAATGGACTGGATCAAATGATTGTAGAAAAGTGCTACACAATGGCCGCCCAAGCGCGTAAAATGCACATTCCCATCACCACATTCATGATTGCCCAAGACCCCTATTTACAATCCTTTGTAGAACAATTTACCCAGTCTAACAAGGGGAAAGCATTTTATACAGGTTTAAAAGGACTTGGAGAAATGATTTTTCACGATTACGAGACCAATAGAAAAAAACGAATTAACTAAGAAAATGAACACATCCGTCACCACATTTGGCGCTTTAAAAGCATCTGGTTACCAACCTAAAAGCATCAAAACAGAATTAAGAGACAATTTGATATTGGCCATTCAATCGAAAAAGGAAACGTTTCCAGGAATGCACGGCTATGAACAAACCGTTATTCCGCAACTGGAACGAGCCATTTTGTCAAAACACAACATTAACCTACTTGGCTTGCGCGGTCAAGGAAAAACCCGAATTGCACGATTGATGGTGAATTTGCTTGATGAGTATATCCCATATGTCTCCGGCAGTGAAATGAATGACGATCCTTTCCAACCCATCAGCCGATATGCAAGGGATTTGATGACAGAAAAAGGAGACGACACGCCCATTTCTTGGCTTCACCGTTCCGAGCGCTTTTTCGAGAAATTGGCAACTCCGGACGTTACCATCGCAGATTTGATTGGAGACATCGACCCCATTAAAGCGGCAAACCTCAAATTGAGCTATGCAGACGAGCGGGTGATTCACTTCGGAATGATTCCACGTGCCAATCGTTGTTTATTCGTTATCAATGAATTGCCAGATTTACAAGCACGCATACAAGTAGCCCTGTTCAATATTTTGGAAGAAGGAGATGTACAAATTCGCGGATTTAAATTGCGTTTGCCTTTGGATTTGCAATTCGTTTTTACGGCAAACCCAGAAGATTACACCAACCGAGGAAGCATCGTGACGCCGCTTAAGGACAGGATTGGTTCCCAAATTTTAACCCATTATTCAGCCGACATAGCGACGGCAAAGAAAATCACACAGCAAGAATCAGAGAAGTTGGATAATCGTTCATGTATTGTTCATGTACCTGAATTGGCAAAAGACATCCTCGAGCAAATTGCGTTTGAAGCCCGTGAAAGCGAATACATCGACCACAAAAGTGGTGTCAGCGCGCGCATGAGCATTACAGCTTACGAAAATTTAATCAGTACAGCGGAGCGTCGTGCTTTAATGAACCATGAAAAGGAGACTACGGTTCGTTACAGCGATTTAATTGGGATGATTCCCTCCATTACAGGGAAAATGGAATTGGTGTACGAAGGAGAGCAAGAAGGAACGTCTTTTGTTGCCCAACACCTTATGGGCGAGGCAACTAAAACCTTGTTTCTCAATTATTTCCCAAAATTAGAAAAGCTTAAGAAACAAGACCAAAAAACGCCGTATGATGAGGTAATACAATGGTTTTTTAACGCGGATTCTTTTGAATTGTGGGACGATGCCAATGAAGAAACGTACACCACTGCACTCATGTCCATTCAACCTTTGAAAGATCTTCTGGAGAAATACCAACCCAAAGTGGCCGCCATCGACACGCCGTTTTTAATGGAATTCATTCTCTGGGCTTTGGTCGAATTCAAACAACTTTCCAAGCGAAAAACAGCCACGGGCCTTTCGTTTAACGATGTGTATGATAACCTCTTGAATGGATTATAGTTGCGTATAGGTGATGTACCGCCTTTTAATTATCACCTGCGGATTCTACCTTTTTTTCTTAGGTTTACCATACTTGTCTTGCATGGCTTTTTTATGGTTATAGCGCACGTTAACTTTTTTGTTTTTTGCTTTTTTCTCATGAAACGAAGCGCCCCTTGCGCCCCGACGGGGTAATTTGACGCCCTTTCCAGGAACCTCAATTTTTAGTTTCTCAAACTCCAATAGCTCCTCCGTAAATTCAACATCCTCGGCTACATCCGTGAAAGAAAGTTGTCGCTGCATAAGCTCTTGAATGGCCAAAAGCGCTGGTTCATCTTTTTCAGAAACAAAGGTGATAGCAATTCCATTTTTATCTGCCCTACCCGTTCGTCCGATGCGGTGAATGTAGTTTTCAGGACTCTCTGGAATGTCAAAATTGATTACATGGGAAACGTCTGTAACGTCAATCCCGCGTGCAATTAAATCCGTAGCAATCAACACGCTAATTTCACCCGTTTGAAATTTTTGTACGGTATCAAAACGGAAATTCTGTGCTTTGTTCGAGTGAATGATGCCTAAAGCTTCTGTTAAACTTGCTTCCATTTCTTTGAACAATAAATCGGCTAACGCGCGAGAAGAAACAAAAACTAAAATTTTTGCCTCCGGCCCTACCTGTTCAATCAGGTGACGCAATAGGGTGACTTTAGAGAGGAAATTCGGTACGTGGTAACCCGTTTGGTCAATTTTCTCCAAAGGCAATCCAACACGGGCTGCTTCAACGCGCACTGGCGTTATCAAATAGTCGTCTAAAAACAAAGAAACATCTTCCGATAGGGTTGCTGAAAAAACCATGTGCTGTCTTTTGACAGGTAAAAAATCAAATACATCCAACAATTGCCGCCTAAATCCTAAACTGAGGGTTTCATCTACCTCATCAATAACTAACTTTTTAATGTGTTTAAATTGTACATAACCACTTGAAACCAAGTCAAGAATGCGACCAGGTGTTCCCACCAAGATGTCCAACCCTTGCAACACCATTTTGGCTTGTGTATTCATATTCGCACCCCCATACACACCGCATACAACCACATTCATGTGTGTCGTCAACTTCTCTGCTTCGCTCACCACTTGTGTGACCAATTCCCTTGTAGGCACAATGATTAAAATCTGTGGGTGAGGATCTTTTGAAAATTTCCACATGCAGAGACACGGTAGCAAATAGGCCAAGGTCTTACCTGTTCCCGTTTGCGCAATTCCAATGGTATCCTTCCCGGACATCATCACGCTGAAACCTGCGGCTTGAATGGTGGTGGGCGTATGATACCCTAAATCATCCAAGGCAGTCCAAAGAGGTTTCTTCAAAGATAGGTCACGAAATGTCATAGAAACTGTTTTGCGCAAAGCTAAGTAGAGATTGTCGAATGCCTTGTATTTATTTTGAATAAAAGATCTTTTGCCAATGAATTCGCAACGCAGCTCAAGCAAAAAACCCACATCGCTAACGAAACATGGGTTCCTTTTGTGACCTTGTCAGGATTACGCTGACGCGTTTTCCGCGTTGGGAGATAGATAACAAGCTAAAACCCACAACTACTTCGTAGTTGGTGTTTTTTGTTTTTAGTCGCTTGTCAAAACACCTTTTGACCGCGTTAAAAACAAAAAACCCATTCCTTGAGGGAATGGGTAGCAGAGTTCCATTTACCGTCGAAAAAAGAGTAAACGGTAAAAAAGATAATTTCTACCATATAATGAATTAGTAATGCTAAAAACACAAAATTATAAATCAAAGATTTCTTTAAATGTTGTTTCAATTTCTTCGACTTCTTTTTGTGTTAATGCAGAAAACTCTTTCTTTCGTGAACGTAATGAAAGTGTTCCATTTCCTTGTTCTAAAAATCCAACAATAAGAGAAATCATATTATCAGGCATTTCATATCTATAGTCTAGGAATTGTTTGAATGAATCATACTTTTTTATGTATTCAACTTCATCGGGAATTATATTAACCAAAGTGTCGTTTACACAATAAAAAAGAAATTCAGCTTGTGCTGTGGCATCAAAATAACGGTAATAGTCTATTGTATCATTGAAAATTTCAACATTATTATTTTCTGATGCTTTCCATTCAATGAAATTCAAAATTGGATGTGAATAGGATTCTAAGGTTTTTGCATAATCCTTTATGTGTGTGAGAATTGATGCTGAAATAGGAAATATAATTCCTTGTTCTGTATAACCTGTTTGTGATAAAATATGATGAATGATATAGCGATGCAATCGACCGTTTCCATCTACAAAAGGATGAATAAAAACAAAACCAAATGCAATTTTAGCGGCTACTAATACGGGGTCCATTCGCGATTCCGTGAGTACTTTTTGTGTTTGAATCCATCCTGCCATTAGTTGTTCAAGATCTTCATACTTTGCAGAAATATGATCCGGAATTGGTTCTTGTGTTGCACGATCCCTATCTCCAATAAAACCTTGCCGCTGCCTTATTCCCATTTTGATAAATCGGTCATTTTCTATTACTAATTGTTGCAAGCGATTCAATTCTGCTATTGAAAGTTCATTTTTACCTGCCTGACCAATTGCTATTCCCCAGCGGGCCGCACGATTGGTTCTTGGATTTTCTCCCTCAATTGAAAATGATGCTTTTGAATCTTTTAGAAGAAGAAATGAGGAAGCTCTTTGTAGAATATCCTTATGAACCCGATTTAAGTAGTTACTTTTTTCTTGACGAATATCAGATTTAATATATTTCTCAAGATTTTCTGTTTTACGAATAAGGGGGCAAAAGCCCTGATTTCCAGGAAGATTATTAATTACTTTATGTCGTGGAGAACTTACTCCATCAATTGCATATTGTAATTTTTCATCAATAACAGGGACGAGATTCCCCGTTTTTAGATCAGGTATGTTCAATTTGGTTTCCATTAGCCACTCATACAAGAACCAAATTCTACGACTAAACTGTCCTTGTATTTCCTGTTGAATCATTTCTTCTAGCTCTGTTTTTTTGAGGACCTCAAATAATTTTTTAAATATGAGTAGATCAACTCCTTCATACTTTAGTGCGAAAGTTATTTGCTTGTAGAGGTTTTCCTCCGGAAGGTATCTTGAAGGAAATACTTTCCATTCATGATTCTCAAATTGTCTTTTCTTTGTGCTTATAAAAGTCAATTTCACAGGCACGGGAACAGCTAATTTATATGCTTCTATAATTGCACCATATCCGACAATAACACCATCTTCTGGAACAGTTCTGCCGTGAAAAACACTTAATTGCAAGGAAAAACGCTTAATATTCATTCTAATCGGTGAAATTTAATTAAGTGCAAGATAAGTGAAATTTATGTAATATGGGTGAAAATCACTTAAAAAATTGCAATATACGTGAAAAACACTTAATTATCATATCATAGTTCTAACCTTGTGTTTTATTCTCAAAACATAGTAATATCAAGAGGACGCTTGCAATTTTCTCTCAATTTTCTCCGCTTGGGGGGTGAACAATAAAAAAAGCCCAAAACCTATACAGAATGGGGCTTTTAGCTTACTTTGTGACCTTGTCAGGATTACGCTGACGCGTTTTCCGCGTTGGGAGTTACATAACAAGCTAAAACCCAAAACTACTTCGTAGTTTATGTTTTTTGTTTTTAGTCGCTTGTCAAAACACCTTTTGACCGCGTTAAAAACAAAAAACCCATTCCTTGAGGGAATGGGTTTTTGCTTGTGACCTTGTCAGGATTCAAACCTGAAACCTCCTGAGCCGTAATCAGGTGCGCTATTCAGTTGCGCCACAAGGCCATTTTATTTTGCAAAGATAAAACATATTGCCCTTTTTACAAGTTCAAAAATGATTTACTTATTTTTACCTTGCATTTTCGTATTCGTCAAAATCAAATTAAAGTTACATGCGCTACAACCTCTCGGAAATTAATGACCTCATCAGAAACCGAAGAACCATCTATCCAGAGCAATTTTCGGATCGCAAGGTACACCAAGAACAAATCGAATTGATCTTACAAAATGCGCAATGGGCACCTACACATGGCAACACACAACCTTGGCGGTTTCAAGTTTTTATGGACAACGGCAGAGATACCCTCAGTCAATTCCTCGGCAAGACCTATTTAGAATTAACACCTAAAGACAAACAAGACCCAGCCAAACTGGCAAAACTCATCCGTCGCCCTTCATACGCAAGCGCTGTGATCGCCATTGTTATGCACAGAAACGAAGCAGAAAAAATCCCCGAAATCGAAGAAGTTGAAGCCGTTGCCTGTGCCGTTCAAAACATACACCTAACCTGCACCGCTTATGGACTCGGTGGATTTTGGGCAACGCCAAAACTCATCTATTCAGAACAAATGAATCGTTTTCTAAACTTAAACCCCAAAGACAAATGCCTCGGTCTTTTCTACATCGGGTACCCTTCGATCGAATGGCCAAATTCACATCGAATTCCTTTGGAGTATCACACAAAATGGATTCATGAATAAAATAAAAATAGGATTTATTTTAGGGGCTTTTTTGTTTTTCGCTCAAACCTATGCGCAATTAGGAGACAATAAATTCCCCTCCTACTTCGGCATTCAAGTTAAAACGCTATTTCCATCCTCTTTTATTGCAAATCCAAATACAATCCTGGAAAAAGAGGGTCTTTCAGCCACCCTTCATCAAAAAATAGGATATTCCTTTGGAGCCACCGTCCGTGCGGGTCTTACAGAATTCATCTCCTTGGAAACAGGAATCAACTATACGCAACGCTTTTTCGACATCTCCGGTTCCATTGCAGATTCAAACGTTTTTATAAACAACCAAATGGGTTTTATACAATATGACATCCCCATTAATGCGTTGATTTATATAAAAATGACAAAAAAATGGTACGCAAATGCTTCACTCGGTTTTGCTGCGGGATTTAAACCCACTAGCATTGCTACTACGAACAACCTAAACGGCTCTCAGTTTTTCTACAATACAGGGGTGGTACAGAAAAAATTTAGCCTCGACCTTAACGGTAACTTTGGATTAGAATACCGATCAAAGAAAGCGGGGGTCTATTATGTTGGAACCTCGGTACGATTGCCCCTCAAACCGCTTTTCGTGTATGTCGCAACCTACAAAAACCAAGGATACAAAGTGACACAGTACGGCGATGTTGCTGGAGGTTACCTAAGTGTTGATTTCAAGTACTTTTTTCACACTACGCGGGCGCGTGATCTTCCACAACGACCGATTGAATAATTAGGGCGTACAAATCACGGTGTCATACCATGGAGAATACCCAACCCATACTCCTAATGCTCCTCCAGAGATGTTTGTAGGTACATTGATAGGGGTAGCGAAAGGACTTCCTGCAGAAAACACCTGGTTGATTTTTTTATCAAAAAACTGAAATTCTTTTTTTCCCATTTTCGACAGCCTATATACAATGGTATCTCCAAGGTGGTAGTACCCTGCATCGGGTGAGCTTGCCATGGCTGAATCCATGAAAGACATGGGATTGTAAGCCGTAAATTCGAAACTCAATCCATTAAAAAACTGATCATTGAAGTAAGGACCAAAGGGTTTCGTAAAAGCCCCTTGATTCAAATATTTTGCTTCCCACATGTATCCATCATCGTAATTCGGATTGTCATTAATAAACCCATACAAATACCCAATATTGGCATTGTTAGGTTCAGGTTTCCAATTCAGGTACGCAAGGGATGTAGGATTTTCAATGGTCGTCGAGGAGGTATAGGTTTTTCCTTCATAAACCACGGTTAGCGAATAGGTTTTGCCGACTTGTCCAAAGATATTTGGATCAAAGGAAGTAAACGCACACAGGTGCAGTTGCTGCAATTGAGCAATGGGCATTCCAAAAATAGCTTCCGCATAGGCTTCTGTGCCCGGAGGAAGGTTATCGGTACATATTTGGATCAGCTGTACGGTTGTTGTACCATCGGAAACCGTTACGGTCGCATTGGAAACAAAACTTGAGAGATAAGCTGATAAATCTGTCGGTGAATAGATGTTTTGGGAAGTAGAAAGCAATATAACGGGCGGTTCTCCGGTGCGAATGCTTCCGTCTACCACGAGCTGCTTCTCATATCCTGGAATGTCAATTTTTACTTCTTTCGTACAAGAAAAAAGCACTAAAACACTTAGTAAAATGGTAAAATACTTCATATTAAAATTCAAAATTCCAAGTAACGCTCGGGATAATTGGGAACAGCGACACTTGTTTTACGGTTAATTTAAAATCTCCACTCAACAAATTTCCATCGCTATCCACAAAAAGGAAAAACGGGTTCGCCCTGTTGTAGACATTGTACACAGAGATGGCGATGTTGTTTCTTAATTTTTTCTTGACTTGAATTACCTTTTGGGTCGCTGGATCCGTACGCTCTTTGTAGGCTTTGTCATACCATGTAGCTGAAATATCCAATCGGTGGTATGGCGCCATACGGGTGGAATTTCTTGCTCCGTAGTTATACAATAGGTTTTGGTCTTGAACATACCACGAGGTTGGTAAGGTAAGCGTGTTCCCCGTCGCATAAATAAAAGATCCTGACAAGGACCAATGGTCACTGAGGGTGTACATCCCAACTACGGTTAGGTCATGTCTTCGGTCGTATTTGGCAGGATAGACTTTCCCTCCATTCAAATCCGGGAATTTCCTTTCTGTTTTCGCCCATGTATAACCTATCCAACCGGTAAATTTACCAACGGATTTCTTGAAGAAGAACTCAATTCCATACGCCCAACCTTGACCGAAAACCAATAAATTATCTGTATTGTCACTCACATTGTCGCTTGGCAACGCGCCTTCTTTAAATTCGATCATGTTTTTCATCCCTTTGTAGTAAATCTCCACGGAAGCTTCGTATTTATCATCGAAAAAGTTCTGAAAATACCCTAAAGAAGCTTGGAAACCTTTTTGGGGTTTTGCAATGTCTGTTGTGGGATACCAAATGTCTGTTGGCAAAGAAACGGCACTTAAGCTCGTCAAATGCACAAATTGGTAGTTGTACGCAAAGCCCCCTTTGATGGAGTTATGCACACCGGTCAACCAACGAAAAGAAACACGCGGTTCTAAACCATGGTAAAACTTGATTAAATCTCCTCTCCCGTATTGAATGCTTGTGTCAGGTTTACTGATGTCACCTTTGATGTACCTCGTGAAAGGACCAACGTGTTGGAACAAGGTATAACGCAAACCTGCATTGATTCGAAAGCGGTCGTTCAAGTCAAATTCATCCATCAAATAGATGGCTTCTTCATGGGAAAACAATTTTTGGGCATTCCCAGTGTTGAACACAACGGTATCTTGTGAAGCAGAAACACTTGAAGGGGTGAAGATGTGATACACGTAATTTACGCCCCACTTGATGCGATGCTTCGTGTTCGGATAATAGGAGAAATCTACTTTGGTGCCATAATCTTGTATCCCTGACAGGAATTCAATCTTGAATTCATCTTGTTTAGATCCAAATTTGAATTTGTAATCTGAAAAGGTTGAGGTAACGTTCATGAAGATTTTGCTATTGAAAACATGGTTCCATCGAAAGGCTGCAATGCCATTTCCCCAAGGCATATCTGCGCTGAATCCTCCCTTCTTGTCTGCAAAAGTAAAGACATCTTTTCCGTAATACCCACTTAAAAATATGCGATCTTTCTCTCCTAACTTGTAATTCAATTTTGCATTTAAATCATAGAAATAGTAACCAGAACCTGCAAATGGGGAACTGTCAGGAATGAATGCTTTAGCCAAGACATCAATGTAGGTTCTTCTTCCCGATACAATGAAACTTCCTTTGTCTTTTTTAAGGGGTCCTTCAATCGTCAACCGCGAAGAAATGATTCCAAGCCCTCCTTTCACACCAAAACGTTTGTTGTTGCCTTCGTTCATGTTCACTTCCAACACGGAGGACAACCTTCCGCCATAATTTGCTGGCATTCCTCCTTTGATGAGGTTTACGCTTTTTACGGCATCGGAATTAAACACGGAAAAGAAACCAAACAAATGCGCTGCATTGTAAACCACACCTTCATCTAACAAAACCAGGTTTTGGTCAGGGCCTCCGCCTCGGACGTAAAACCCTTGCCCACCTTCAGACACAGAAGAAACACCTG
>Ga0209400_1001714_pt1 | contig 17252 bp, 18 predicted proteins | sample M_130807_EF_Meta_FD_187313 | JGI IMG/M metagenome (GOLD analysis project Ga0209400, IMG submission 187313) | Freshwater microbial communities from Lake Montjoie, Canada to study carbon cycling - M_130807_EF_MetaG (SPAdes) (version 2) | ecosystem: Environmental > Aquatic > Freshwater > Lake... | reverse complement strand
GCTGACGCAGTTCAAGATGCGCGGAGCCACGCTGATCTTTGGCGCCTTGCTGTTCTCCGTGTTCATCCCATTTCAAATCGTCCTGATCCCTATGGCCAAGTTGCTGGGCGAGTTGGGCTTGGCCGGGACGGTCAAGGGTTTGATACTGGTGCACACCGTATACGGAATCGGCTTTGGCACCTTGTTTTTCCGCAACTTTTACACCGCGTTCCCGCATGAGCTGGTGAAGTCCGCGCGCATGGATGGAGCCGGTTTTTTCGTGCTGTATTGGCGCCTGCTGCTTCCCAACAGCTTACCCATCATCGTCGTCAATGTCATCTGGCAATTCACCAATATATGGAACGACTTTTTGTTCGGCGCGTCCTTCAGTGATTTCTCCTCCTACCCGCTGACTGTGGCGCTCAACAACCTGGTGAGCAGCTCCACCGGGGTGAAGGAATACAACGTGCATTTCGCCGGGGCGTTTATCGCGGCACTGCCCACCCTGGTGGTGTATGTGGTCTCCGGTAAATATTTTGTACGTGGCTTGATGGCCGGCTCGGTAAAAGGGTGAGGATAGATATGGCAACGCTAACGATCAAAGGTATTTCCAAAAGTTTCGGCGCTACCACGGTGCTGCACAACATCAACCTCGATCTGGCCGACGGTGAGTTTCTGGTTTTGGTCGGCCCCTCGGGCTGCGGCAAAAGCACGTTGATGAATATCGTTGCCGGTTTGGAAGAACCCAGTACCGGCAGCCTGCATCTGGGCGCGCGCGACATCACGGGTGAAGCTCCCGACACCCGCGACATCGCCATGGTGTTCCAAAGCTACGCGCTGTACCCGAATATGACGGTCGCACAGAACATCGCCTTCCCTCTGGAGATGCGCAAAGTACCGGTCGCCCAGCGCAAGGTCGCAGTCGACGAAGTAGCCACCCTGTTGCAGATAGGCCATTTGCTGGAACGCAAGCCGCGCCAGCTGTCAGGCGGACAGCGCCAGCGCGTTGCGATTGGCCGCGCACTGGCGCGCAGGCCTTCCTTGTTTTTGTTTGACGAGCCCCTGTCTAATTTAGACGCCAAACTGCGCGTCGATATGCGCGCCGAACTCAAAAAATTGCACATGGCCACGGGCGTAACCACCATTTACGTGACCCATGACCAGGTCGAAGCCATGACGTTGGGTACCCGTATCGCGGTGCTCAAAGACGGGCAGATCCAGCAATTGGCCACCCCTATGGAACTCTATGAGCGCCCGGCAAACACCTTTGTCGCGGAATTCATTGGATCCCCGGCCATCAATTGGAGTGAAAGCCAAGTCGGTGCCGAGGGCCAAATTTATTTGGGCCAGGACAACAGTGGTCTGGTCTTACCCGCCCTGGCGGGACGGCTTGTGCGGGTTGGCATCCGCCCTGAGGACATGGTCATACACGACGCAGGCATGCTGCAAGCGACGGTGACGCTGGTCGAGCCCACCGGAGCCGAGAGCTATGTGCTCGTTCGCTCTGCGATGGGCGAATGCACCTTGCGCATGGCCGGTGCCGCGAGCTATGTACCCGGTGACACCCTGCGCATGGCGGTGGCAAGCCACAAAATCCACGTGTTCGACGCCAGCAACGGTGAGCGTCTGAACTGAGCCGCCAACTGACGAAGCCGGGCGCGGCCCGCCCGCTTGCGATCTATCCGTTGGAAAAACCCATCTGACGCAAACCCAAGGGCGTCAAATCGGCCGGTGTGGCGCGGCCGATGAAATCGACCTCGTAGTTTTCTGGCGCAAAGTCGGGCGACGACAGGCCGGCCTCGAAAGCCGGCCTTTGCAGGGCCAGAAAGCTGCGATTTTTTTCACAATCGGGTGCTGCGCCGATGTACATCACGTTGCTCGACACGCTGCCGGTGTGCTCGTCTTCCACACCGTGGATCACATCGGGATGCCACCACACAGTGTCACCCTGTTCGACTTTGGGAATAGGACCGTAGGCACGCAAAATCAGACTGTGGAATTCGGCGTTAACGCCCAAAGCGCGTCCTGCGCGCGCACCGCACAAACTGTCCTCGGGCACATCGTCCTGCAACGCGCGCAGCAGCACCCAGGCCATGGCGTTGGCGATCGGTGCCACCCGCAAGGTCCCGTCGCCCGGGCCTTGGGCGGTGAGCGCTGTCCACCCCTGAAAGGTGCGGAACATGCGGCACACCGCAGGCGAAGGTATCTCGCGGGTCTCGGTGCGAAACGCTGCGTCAAAAGCGTTGTACTGGTGGATATTGCCGCCAAACACGTGGCGATAGACCTGCTGGTAACCGGGATCAATCCAGCGCTCAATCGAGCCGCCATCCGTATGCGGTGATAAACCCAGTGTCTTGTCACCCGGCTGGCGCTGGCGCACACGGTCTGAGTACGTGCACTCCAGATCGGGGTTGAACACCTGCTTGCCCGCATGCTCAAACGCCCACAAGTGGTTGAGCCATCGGCGCACCCGCGCCAGCTCCTCGGATTGGCGTGCTTCCATTTGCGGACCCGACCAATAGACACCGAAAATTTGCGGGCGGGAGCTGGCCAGGGTGCTGAAATACTTGTCGATCCCGCGCTTGCTCACCTCTTTTTCCAGGTACTGGTTGCGCTCCAGATAGTCGGCAACCTCCACATTCCAGGCTTGCACGCGCGCGGGATCGAACACCCCGCGTACCACCACGCAACCGCGTTGACGAACCCGGTCTATGGTGGCGCGGTCCAGGTGCTCCAAGTCCGCAGCCTGAATGCTGGGCACCGTGGGCAGCCCGGCAGCGCGCTCGGCTTCAATCGCCTGCACTTGCGCTTCGATCTGCTGCGTCAACGCGGCAAAGCGCTCCTTCAAATCCGGCATGGCTGCACGCAGAGCGCGCTTGGTCTGACGGATGGTGTCCAGGTAGGGCGCGTTAGGGTCTTGCGTTTCAGCGGAGGACGGGGTCATACAAGCTCTCGATCGGTGGTGGTTGGAAAAGAATGTGCTGGGGCGCCTCGGCCGGCGCTGTCATCTGGTGCAAGAGGTTGGTACCCAATGATGTGCCGGTCCGGTAGATATCTTCAAAGCAACCAAACAAGGGCTGGCGCACATAGCGCGGCATATGGCTGCTGTACTTGACCACCAGATCCAGGTCCTGGTGCAGGCGCAACCCGGCATCCAGTACGGCCGTGGTCAAGGCCATCACCGGCGCCTCGCGGGTGAGCACCAAGCCGTCAAAGCTGCGTGCATGCGTGCGCGTCCATTGGTAAATTTTTTCCGGGCTCTGATCCAGGTCCATGTCCTGGATGACGCGGCCTTCCAACCCGCATTCGGCACAGGCCCCACGAAAGCCGCTGGCCAAATGGTCCCAAAATGTGCCGCCTGCCTCCGGCAGCAAGATTGCGAGACGCCGCCGGCCGTGGGCATAGAGTGCGCGCACGGCATCCGCTGCGTAGCGCTCGTTGGCGAAATCAACATACGCGTGCCCGGGCGTGATCAAGGTGCGGCCATGTGTGACAAAGGGCAGCGGCGCATGCTGCAGGTAATGCACCCGCGCGTCATCTGGCATGGTGTGGGTGATCACCACACCGTCGGCAAGCTTGTTTTCCACCACGTGGCGCAAAGCCTTCAGCCGGTTGGCGTCGGTACCCTCGGGCATCACGATGAGGTGGTAATCGGTGTCCTGCAAGGCGTCACTCATGCCGAGCATCAAGTCTTTGAAGGCCGGCTGGTTAGCGTCCGAGCGGTTGACCAGAAAAGCCAGCACCTGGGTTTTGCCGGTTTTCAGGCGCACCGCCGCCCGGTCACGCACGAAGTGCAGCGCCTTGGCCGCCTCGAGCACACGCTCCCGGGTGCCGGGCAGCACCTGCGGGCTACCCGCCAGCGCCCGCGACACGGTGGCGAGCGACAAACCGGTGGCCTGGGCAATGGTTTGGGTGGTCGCTTTAGGGGTTTTCATGGGGTCGACACGCGAATGTAAACGTTATCATGGACTTTTCTACTAGGAGAAACACTATGCGCTGGGTTTTGATCGGGGCCAGCACGATTGCTGGTGAATGGATGGTCGGAGCCATACGCGCGGTGGGTGACGAGGTCGTGGCGGTGGTGTCCGGCGACCCGCAACGGGCCCGGGCGTTTGCAGCCGAACACGGAATAGCCCATGCACTGACCGACGAGAAGGACTACCCCGCTTTGGGCGTGGACGCGGCCTACATCTCGAATACCAACGAGAAACACGAAGCCTCAACCCTTTTTGCCGCCGCGCACGGTTGCCATGTGCTGTGTGAAAAGCCGCTTGCCACCAGCATGGCGGCAGCTGTGCGCATGGTTCGCGCCTGCCACGCGGCCGGGGTGGTCATGGGCACCAACCACCATTTGCGCCATAACGGCGCGCACCGCGCTATGCGGGAGCATGTTCGCAGCGGCACCCTTGGAAAGCTGGTGGCGGCGCGCATACAGCACTCGGTCTACCTGCCCGCGCATCTGCAAGGCTGGCGCCTGGATCAACCCGCCGCTGGCGGCGGCGTGGTGCTGGATATCGTGGTGCATAACGCCGACTCACTGGCCTTCCTGCTGGGCGAATACCCGGTCGAGGTGTGCGCGATGGTGAGTAACAGCGGGATGGCCACCGGCATGGAGGACAACGCCATGTCGGTCTGGCGATTTGCGAGTGGGGTTACCGCGTCCAGCCACCAGGGCTTTAACACCCCTTTTGCCGATACCGGGCTGGAACTTCACGGAACGCAGGGCAGTTTGCACGGCAGCGGCATGATGAGCCAGCAACCCAGCGGCGATCTTGTGCTGGTGACCGCGCAAGGCCGGAACATCCTGGCCGTAGAAGACGGTAATTTGTACATGTCGTGTTTGGAGCACCTGCACCGTGCCATCCGGGGCGAGCCCCATGCGATGGCCGATGGCCGCGCCGGGGCGCATTCACTGGCCGTTGCGCTGGCGGTGTTGGAAAGTGCCCAGACTGGACGGCAGGTGCGCGTCGCGGACGTGGACGCGCTACTAGCCGGATAAACCGGCTGGCCTCATTCCCGCAAGCCGCCCACCTGCATCACATCCCAGCAGGCTCCCATGGTGTGGTAATCGACTTTGCCCGCGGGCGATTTGGTGTTTTCCAGTTTGCTGCCATCGGCCGCCAGAATCCGGAACCAGGCACCGTACTGGTGATCCACCATGTGGCGCCAGCTCCAGTCCCAGGTCTGCTGGTAGTGGTCCAGGTACTGCTGTTGCCCGGTCACCCGCCACAGCCGCCAGGCGCTGGCAAATGACTCGGCCTGCACCCAGAAATACTTGTCGGTGTCGCTGTGCCGCAAGTCGGGGTCAAACCCATAGACCAGGCCGCCATGCTGTGCGTCCCAACCGTAGCGGTAGGCGGCTTCGTGCAGCGCCTGCGCGCACTGCAGCCAGCGCGGATCAGGCTGGTGCTGGTACGCGATCAAAAGCAGTTTGGCCCATTCGGTCTGGTGGCCGGTCTGGAAGCCCCAGGGTTTGAAGATATTGCCCGGGTTGTCGCGGTTGTAATCCCAGTCCAAGGACCAGTCACGCCGGTAGTGCTCCCACACCAAACCATGCGACTGCGCAGCCAGCCCGAAGGCAAAACGCTCGATCAGTAAAACCGCACGGTCCCAGTACCGCTGTTCACCGGTGGACTCGAATGCGGCTAAACACGCCTCGCACATGTGCATATTGGCATTTTGACCACGGTAATCGAGCAGCACCCCGGCCGGCGTGATTTCATCGGCATAGGCGCCGTGCTGGGGCTCAAAAAAAGCCGCATCCATGCGGTCAAACGCCTGGGCCACCGCGTCGCGGGTGCACGCCCCGACGCGCGCCGCGTGGCTGTAGGCCAGCAACACAAAAGCCTGTCCGTAGGCCATGGCGGTGGCGTCCTGCACCTTCCCCTGATCCACCGTCCAGCCATACAAACCACTGGGCAGACGGAAAGCCTGCAGATGCGCCAGGGCATGGCCTGTCCATTCCAGATACACGGCTTGCCCGGTGTGCCGGTAAGCCATGGCCCAATTGAACACAAAGCGTGTCGCACTCACCAGGTGCCGGTGGCTGCGCTCGTAAACCGTCCCATCATCGAGAAAATAGTGGAAAAACCCTCCCTCCGGGTCCCGTGCCACGGGCGCGTAAAAAGCCAGGGTGCGGTCCACATGCTGCGTCAAAAAGGCGCGGCTTGCAAAATCAATTGTGCTCAATCCAGACTCCCGTTGTCAGGTGTGAAAGAAAAATCCAAAGCCAATGTGTGCGCATAGTCGCGCTGCGGACGGCACCACACATCGGCATCGAGCGCCGGACCGTTGGGCATGTCCTCGGTCTCCAGACACAGCGCAGCCCCAGGGCCGTGGGCCACGCCCAGCGGCGGCTGCGTGGCGCGCAGGTTGGCGCTGGCGTAGACATGCAAATAAGGCCTGTCGGTGCTGAGCTCCATCGCCACCCCTGCGCCCTCCAGGCGCGCCACCGCGCGCAGCGCACCATGCGCTGGGCTCAAGACCATAGCTGCATCCAGATGCGGGATGCAGGCCGGCGCAATCGACACAGGACGACGGAAGTCAAAACAGCTTCCCGCCACGGGGACCGCCGCCTGTGGCAATTCGCGTGCGTCCACCGGGTGGTAGTGCTGCGCATCGACCCACAAGCGGTGGCCACGCAGGTCGGGCTGCGCAGCCAAATTCCAATAACTGTGTTGCACCACATTGATCGGGCAATCGCGGTCCACCTGCACCCGCGCCTGCCAAACCAGGCGCGAACCCTCCAATCGGTAGGTCACATGCGCCCGGCAATTTCCGGGGAAGCCCATATCCCCGTGGGCTGAATCGAGCAACAGCTCCACACTGTCCGGGCGATGGCTGGCCAACTCCCAATGGCGCTGACCCCAGCCGTGGCTGCCGCCGTGTATGCAATGGCCCAGCGGGTGATTGGCGTCCAACTGGTAGCGCCGCCCGTCGCGCTCCAGGGCGGCCCCGCAGATGCGGTTGGCGTAGCGGCCACACACCGCGCCAATTGACATGGTGTCCTGCGCATAGGCCTGCGGCGCGGCGAACCCCAAGGTGAGCGGGCGCGGGCCCTCAGGGGCATGCAGCCAGAACAACTGCATCAAGCGTGCGCCATACGGCAATACCCAGGCCAGCAAACTCTCCGAGCGCAGCACCAGTACGCCAGCAGGCGCGTGCAAAACATTCAATTCAGACTCCTGTCGTGTTGGCATCTTGACGATGCGCTGCCCGCAAACCGGCGGCTGCGTGATTGTGCCTTCCGCCCATACCCTGCAGTGGCAGACAATCCGGCTATGGAAGAAACCGCAGACGCGTCTGACACCCCATTTGCCCGCATCGGCGGCGAGCCTGCCATCCACGCACTGGTCGAGCGCTTTTACGACCTGATGGAGCTCGAACCCGGCTACACAGCCCTGCGCGCGGTGCATGGCAGCACGCTGGAGCAGGCGCGCGAGCGGTTGTTCTGGTTTTTGTGCGGCTGGATGGGCGGGCCGCAGCACTACACCGAACGCTTTGGCCACCCGCGCCTGCGCATGCGGCACATGCACGCGCCGATTGGCATCCTGGAGCGCGACCAATGGCTGGCCTGCATGGCGCAAGCCATGACCGAGACCGGCGTCCCCGAAGATTTGCGCCTGCGGCTGGCGACTTCATTTTTCCAGACCGCTGACTGGATGCGCAACGTCGCAACCTGAACGACACACCCCCCATGCCAACTAGCGCTCTGCACACCGCCTGGCAGCTGCTGACCTCGCTGGATCCTCAGCTGCTGGCCGTCGTGGCGCGCTCGCTGAGCGTGAGCGCGCTGGCCTGCGTGATGGGCTGTGCGACGGGGCTGGTGTGCGGGTCCTATCTGGGTGTGGCGCGCTTTGCTGGGCGCGGCGCGGTGCTGACGGTGTTGCACGCGCTGCTGGCCGTGCCATCGGTACTGGTGGGTTTGCTGGTGTATTTGCTGCTATCGCGCTCCGGGCCGCTGGGCGCGTGGGGCTGGCTGTTCAGCTTCCAGGCCATGGTTCTGGCGCAAGCCCTGCTGGTGTTCCCGGTGGCCGCAGCCCTGAGCCGGCAGGTGGTGGACGACGCCGAGGTCTTGCATGGCGAGCAGCTGCGCTCCTGGGGCGCGGGCACGACGATGCGCGCGCTGCTGCTGGCCTGGGATGCGCGGCTGGCGCTGCTGATGGTGGTGATCACGGCGTTCGGGCGGGCGATTTCCGAGGTCGGCGCGGTGATGATTGTGGGCGGCAATATCGACGGCTTCACCCGCGTCATGACCACCGCCATTGCGTTGGAAACCTCCAAAGGCGATTTGCCGCTGGCCCTCGGTCTGGGGCTGGTGCTACTGGCCGTGGTTCTTGTGCTGAACGCGCTGGTGGCGCTGCTGGCACGCTGGTCGGCCTGGGATGGCCGGGGGGCGCGCGGGATGGCTGGGGCCTTGTGATGGAACTCTTGTCGGTTCAAGAAGCCAGCGTGCGCCTCTCCGCGCAGACCGGATCGCAACTGGCGCTGTGCGATGTCTCACTGCGCATCGCGGCGGGCGAGCGCATTGCGCTGGTCGGCACCAATGGCTCGGGCAAAAGCACACTGCTGCGCTTGATCAACGGGCTGCTGCTGCCGCTGCACGGGCGGGTGCACGCGCAAACCGGCGTGTCGCAAGCCATGCTGTTCCAGCGCCCGCACATGCTGCGCTTGTCGGTGACACGCCACATGGCCTTGGGACTGTGGTTGCGCGGTACGCCTTGGGCTGCCGCACGGGCGCAAGCCTTGCAGGCTTTGCAGCGCGTGGGCCTGGAGGACCTGGCCGACCGCGCGGCGCGCACCCTGTCGGTCGGGCAGCAACAGCGCGTGGCCATGGCGCAGGCTATTGCGCTGCAACCCGCGCTGCTGCTGCTCGACGAACCCACGGCCAGTCTGGATCCGCACGCCAAACGCGAGGTCGAAGCTTTGATGGACGATTTCGCCCGCAGCCACCCGCAGGCCGCCATGGTCTTTGCCAGCCACAACCTGGGGCAGGTCAAGCGCCTGGCGCAGCGGGTGATTTATCTGGAGGGCGGACGGGTGCTGGCCGACCTGCCGGTGGCGGACTTTTTCAACCCCGCTGTGCTGCAATCGCGCAGCCCCAGCGCCCATTTGTTTACCCAAGGAGAACGCGCTTGAACCGGATCCACCGTTTGATTGCCGCAGCCCTGCTGGCTGCTGCATCACTGGCGCAGGCCCAGAGCATCGTGATGGCATCGACCACCTCGACCGAGCAGTCCGGCTTGTTTACGCACCTGCTGCCCGCCTTCACAGCGGCGACCGGCGTCACCGTCAAAGTCGTGGCGGTGGGCACGGGCCAGGCGATTGATATGGGGCGGCGCGGTGACGCCGACGTGCTGTTTGTACACGACCAGGTGGCCGAAGAGCAAGTCGTTGCCGAGGGCTTTGCCCTCAAGCGCACAGCCGTGATGTACAACGATTTTGTGCTGATCGGCCCGGCGGCAGACCCGGCCAAACTGCGCGGCAAAGACATCGCCGCCGCGCTGGCCAAAGTAGCCCAAGGCAATGCGCCCTTCATCTCGCGCGGCGACAAAAGCGGCACCCACGCCGCCGAGCTGCGCTACTGGAAACTCACCGCCGCCGCCAGCGCCAAAGGCAGCGGCTACCGCGAATGCGGTTGCGGCATGGGTCCGGCGCTGAACATGGCGGCCAGCACCGGCGCCTATGTGCTGGCCGACCGCGCCACCTGGTTGAGCTTCAAGAACCGCGCCGATCTGGCGGTGCTGGTCGAGGGCGACACCCGCTTGTTCAACCAATACGGCGTGCTGGTGGTCAACCCCGCCAAGCACCCGCACACCAAAGCGGCCGATGCCCAGAAGTTCGCCGATTGGGTGACGTCGGCCGCCGGTCAGACCGTGATTGCCGCCTACAAAATCGAAGGCCAGCAGCTGTTCTTCCCCAACGCGGGCAAATAGGCCACCCGGCGATCCCCAGGCCCTTGCGGGTCAGGGCCGCGCGCTGGCTGTCCGAAAGGGTTGCAGCAGCACCACCAGCGCACCCGCCCCGCCTTGCATGGGCGGAGCCTGCACAAAAGCCACGACCTCGGCTTTTTGCACTAGCCAGCGGTGCACTTTGTCTTTGAGCACCGGCGTCTTGCCGGGCGATCCCAGACCTTTGCCGTGGATCACCCGCACACAGCGAATGCCCTGCTGGTGCGACTCGCGGATGAAACTGCCCAGCGCCTCGCGCGCGGCGTCGCTGCGCAGACCGTGCAGGTCAATCTGGCGCTGGATAGCCCACTTGCCTTTGCGCAGTTTGTGCGTCACATCCGCACCCACGCCGGAGCGGCGGAAACTGAGTTGCGCATCGCTGTCGAGCAGCGAGCTGACGTCGAACTCATCGCTCATGGATTCGCGCAGGGCCGCCGCTTCGTCCCGCTGGTGCTGCAGCGGATGCGGCGGCGGGCGCTGCGGCGCGATGTCGGCCACGCCCGGATCGGGCAGGCGTTGAACCTTGCCGACCGCGTTTTCAAACAGGTTTTTTTGCGCGGCCAGGCGCTTGGCTTCAGCGGCGGCGCGCGCCGCTTCTTCGGCCTTTTTGGCAGCGGCATCGGCCAACTGCTTTTTGATGGCCGCCAAATCGCTCAGCGCCGCAGCTTTGCGCACTGGCGCAGCTTTGCGCGTACTCACACCAAACCCCGCTCGGCCATGGACAGCGACTGCCCCTGGGCCACGATGATGTGGTCCACCACCCGCACGTCCACCAGGGCCAGCGCGGACTTCAGGGTCTGGGTCAGCATTTCATCGGCCCGCGAGGGCTGCACCGAGCCGCTGGGGTGGTTGTGCGCCAGCACTACGGCGCTGGCCTGGTGGTGCAAAGCGCGCAAAACCACTTCGCGCGGGTACACGCTGGTCTGGGTCAGGGTGCCGCGGAACAACTCCTCCATGGCCAGCATGCGGTATTGCGCGTCCAGAAACAGCACGGCAAACACCTCGTGGCTGCGCGCGGCCAGGTGCAGCTGCCAAAAGTCCCGCACGGCCTGGGGCGAATCCACCACGGTGCGTTCTTGCAGGCGCTGGGCCAGTGCGCGGCGGGCCAGCTCCATGACCGCCAGCAATTCAGCACGCTTGGCGGGCCCCAGGCCTTTGACACGCTGCAGGTCGGCAGCGCTGGCGCTCAACAGACCGACCAACCCGCCCCTGGCACCGGCAGTGACAGAAGGCACATCCAGCAACTCCTGGGCCATTTGCAACACGCCTTTGCCCGCCGTGCCGGTGCGCAACAACAAAGCCAGCAATTCGGCGTCGGACAGCGCCGCCGCGCCGCGGGCGAGCAGTTTTTCCCGCGGGCGGGCGTCGGGGGGCAGGTCTTTCATCGACATAGGGGATCGAAAATTGGCCTGGACCTGAGCCCCCTGACTATAGAGATAGCGACTCAGCCGCCCTTGGCTTTGTCTTGCAAGAACTTCAAGCGAACTTGATAACGTTTTGTAGTCTCTGCATCAATCGAGTGCAACTCAATCAGTCCCATTGCCGTATCCATGTATGAAATGGCAATTTCGTAATTTTGCCTACTCTCTTCCATTTCCGACAATTTCCACAAAACTCTGGGGTTCTGAACAAGGCTTAAAGCAAACAGTCTGAAAATTTCATTTTTTTCAATCTTTTTAAGCTCTGATAAATCGGGCAAGGCGACCTTTAAGGCCCCAACTATCAAAACCAATGTCAATGCAACTTTGATCAAATAATCCCTCAAAGAATCCCCGCGGGGAGCGGCCCCCGGATTGTCAAACCTTTGATGATCGGCATCGTCTATTTTTTGCATGCTATTCCTTGGTTAGTAAACTTTGATTTTACGTGAGTCGTAATAATAAATACGCAAGGGATCACAATCGATAAAACGAATGTCATCCCCATTCGATTTCTTTATTTCATCAATATCCACCCGATCACCGCCACGGTGGTTTTTGTCTATTAGTGCAAAATCATAGTCCTTGGAAAAATAGGCTGCACTAGTCTCCCATATATCCTTGCTCAAATAAGGCGTCTTGTATTGCGCTAATATAATTTTTTCACGCGATAGCGCTTGCACTGTCTTGGCGTCCATATAACCGGCCATTCCACGATGCATGTTCACACTCCGCGCCACCTTATCTACACAGGCAACCGACGGAGGATAATAATCAAAAGCATACCGGCCCTCGGGGGCATTCCAAACGACCGAAACTATTTGATAAAGAGGAACAGCAGAAGCAACGACCACCAACAAAGGAACGTAGATTGGCCTCAAGCCAAAAAAGATTAAAACCTCATACGTTATAATTACAATTCCAAATAATGGAATAAAGTAAAATGGCAAAATATATCTAGGGGTGAAAACCTGATTAGAAAAAATGACTATAAGTAGATTGCAAGCAATTGACAGGGCAAAAAACACCGCCAAGGGCTGCAAGGTTTCCCACCCACGACCTACCTTGCGCAGCCAATTGGGCCCCACCAATAGCAAAGTTATACAAACTGCCCCAAACAACGCCACTGCTAAAGCAACAAACGAATTTGAGCCCAACTCGACCATCGCCAACGAGAACAACCGCAAGTTTCCTTCCAAGTTAGAAAGCTCAAAGGTGGTGACAACTTGCTGAGCATCGGGCATTAGAAGTCGTAACGCCAGCATAGCCGCACCGCTCGAACCGGCAACCGTAAGAATCAGCAGCCGAAAGTCTAGGCGTGGTCGTCGAGAAAGGTAATACAGCATGAAAATTAATAATGGCAGCTGAAATTGAATGACTATGAGTTTATCAGAAAAAATACTGCAGAAGTTGATTAACCCAATTAGAAGCAGTTGGCCCTGATTTTGCCGAGGTCCTATAATATACCGTAGAAATAAAAATCCCTCTAGTACGAAAAATATAATACTACCAAAGTGGTTCACAGGGGTTATGGAGATATCTAGTGGATAAAAGTTTCCCAAGAGTACACTTATCATGAAAATGGACACTGACGAAAAAAACATCGCCATGCAGTTTGAGTAACGCAACCCAAAGACGAGATACAAGGAGAACACAAGTGCCGCTAATTGCAAGCATCCAAACACAGCGTACTGCTGGTAAATCCCGGATACAAACAACGCGCTTAGACCATAGAAAAGAAAGTCCGGGAAAAGAAATAACACGCTCGGGAGACTCCAGTACTGGAGGTTGAGCAGGCTCACATATAAATCCTCGACTAGCAGGTGTACGTACACCATGTCCGGATTAAAAAGTAGAGATGGGACGTCGCCAATATAGAACCGTGTTAACAAAATTGTGAGCCCGGTAAAAAACACCAACGCAGAGGCTAAAGTCCAACGTGAATTCATCTGCCACATCTCAGTTCGCTCCTTTTGAAGGTATACACGCACAAGTATCTCATGCAGAGGCCGATCACTGCCACTAAAAACAGAAGTGAATCACTCCGGGTTTGCCATACACCTGATAACCTCAGTTTCAAGAGGTAGAGGAGGTGTTTATGAACATGCAACGAGGATTTCCAGAAGAATTCAAGATTGAAGCATTAAACAGGTAACTGAACGCGCCACCGGGTTGCAGAAGTTGCGGCCCGGCTTCATGTCAACGAGCACAGCCTGGGTCAATGGTTACAGCTTGATTCACCAGGTTCGCGCAGCGCAGGGTTCACAATCTGATGAACTGCGTCAACTAAAGGCTGAACCCAGGCGCGTCACAGAAGAGCGTGACGTCCTAAAATGGCCGCAGCGCACTTTGCCATGTATTGACCCAGTGAAAATTTACCCAAGCGTTATCTATGAAAGGAAACGCTTTTGAGCACACCGATCGAAGACGACTTAAGCGCTGGACAGATAGAAAGAAGGCTGCTCTGGCCATGTAAATCATTCAGGGCAAGACCACTGTGTCACAGTGCAGCCGGTCCTTTGACATTGCGCCCTCGGAAATCGAAGCCTGGTTAGATGATGCCAAGCGCGGCATGGAAGACGCTCTGCGTACTAAGCCCATGGAAATCAAGGAACAGTAAGAGCGCCAGATCAAGGATCTACAGGAGGCTTATGGCGAAGCAATGTTGGAGCTGCGTGCCCGAAAGTGCGAACCAAACTCTGCCAATGGTTTGAGATGACCAGGCGTACCGTGTATCACCATCCTACCAAGGGCACGCCTAAGCTGCAGTAGAAGTTGGTCAAGCCGATCAAGGCCAAGATTGAAGAGATCACCTCATTGGCTCCCGCACGGTGGCGCACCTACTGGGGATGAACAAGAGCACAGTGCAGCGGGTATTCCAGTGAATGGGCTCGCAGATTCGCAAATGGCCTGCGGGCTCTCGCCCTTGAATCCAAGCGCCGCCCTCGCGCGCCTTGGCTCCCGATGAGCGCTGGACGACTGATCTTTGCCGGGTCTGGACTGGGCGGGACGGCTGAGCGAGCCTTGCCTTGATGATTGACTGCCACACGCATGAGCGACTGGCATGGCACTTAAGCCGCGGCGGCAAATCCAAGACGGCAGAGCAGGCACTGGGGCCGGCTTTGATCGGGCGCTAAGGTTGCCTGGGTAAGGCACCAACGCCGTTCCCGCTGCGATCAGACAATGGCTTGGTATTTACCAGCAGGAGTTACACCGCTCTGGCTAAAAGCTATGGTCTGCAGCAGGGATTCATCACGCCGTACAGCCCAGAGCAAAACCGAATGGTAGACCGGGTGGTCCGCACCATGAAGGGTCAGTGCTGCACCGCCACCGCTTTGATACCCTGCAAGACGCCAGTAGGGTATGAATGACTGGAGTGGCTTTTTCAACCACCAGCGCCCCTACCAGGCCCTGCGTATGCGAACGCCTGCTGAGGTCTATGCTTTAGCAGCTTAGCCTGTGCAGATTCCACTGGGCCAATACATGTCCGGGTAACCCGGGACGAGCCAGCGGCATAATGGGGGTGGTTAAAGTTGTTCCAAGTTGGCTCAGATGCGTGGCAAGTGCAATCCCTAGTTCGGCGGTTAGTTGCCTGGCCGAAGTTACCATTTGGATAACCGGGAATGGATTGTTTTTTTATACTTCATACCATGTACCATGAGCGCTTTCTTATAAAAAATCCAATCAATATCGGGTATTAAAATTAAAAATCATAGGCCGAAAAGCATGCATATTGCGATATTAATCCCAACTTATAATGAGTCAACAAATATCAGAGAACTATTGCCGCGAATTGCAGCATCAGTCAAAATCCATACTACAACCAAATTCAGCGCCATCATTATCGATGACTCGTCACCAGATGGAACTGCGGAAATAGCCCGCGAAGTTGGTCAACAATGCAGCAAATATAACTTAAAGACAATTGTATTAACGCGGGAAAATAAAGACGGCCTCGGCAAGGCATATTTATACGCATTTAATTATGTATTTAACTCATCTTCGAATTATGAATTTATAATTCAAATGGATGCAGACTTATCCCATAGGCCTGAATATATCTCCGATTTTATAAGCGCCGCAGAAAAAGGGGCTGATTTTGTAGTGGGAAGTAGATATGTTAAATACGGCGGCGTATCGAATTGGAGTTGGCATAGAAAAGTTATAAGTAAAGCGGGGAATTTATATGCGAAGTTTATGTTAGGTGCAGAAATAAGTGACTACACTGGGGGGTTTAATTTATATTCCACCGACTTGTTACGCAAAATTAAATTCGCTGATCTACATACAAATGGGTATGGTTTTCTAATTTCATTGAAACACTCCATGATCAAAACAAACGCGGCCATCGTAGAGGTACCGATTATTTTCATAGATAGAGAATTCGGAAAATCTAAAATGCCTTTGAATACTTTTTTCGATAGTTTTATTTTAGTGCTCAGACTCTGGTCTAAAAGGGTTCGAAATAGGTTGATACGTTAGGATTTACTTCAGATGTCGACCAAATTTATTTTTAATCAATACACGGGCAATTTTCCGATAGTGGCCACCCTGAAAGTTTCAATCCTAATTGATTGGAAATCGTTGCACCGAAGTATTTGTAACAAAAACTATAGGTCTACTGGTTTTTGAAAACCTGGTGATTCGGAGAGCACCGGATTAAACGGCGGCAGACCGAACTGAAATTGGTTTAGAGAGCATCTGCAAAACCCCACAATCTAATTGCGCCTGAGGTGATGCTTCGTATACACCGGATCCAACAATTCTTTGGCCACTCTGACCCGGCTATGGAAGAGGGCCTGCATGATGTGCCGCAGTACCGGGATTTTGCCCGACTGGATACAAGCATGACCCGTATCCCTGACCAGTTCACCATCCTGCGCTCTTGGCACCGCTTGGAAGAGCATAGCCAGGGGGCCAAGATCCTAAACTGCGTCAACACTCAACTCGCGCACGCGGGACTTTTGCTCAAGACAGGAATGGTTGTGGAAGCCACCCTCATCGCAGCCCCAGTTCCACCCAGAACAGCACCAGCCAACGTGGCCCTGAGAGGCACCGAGCCAAGAAGGGCAATCAGTTGCACTGCGGTATGAAGGCCCATATCTTTGTGGATGCAGGATCCGGTCTGGCGCCCACCATGATCGGCACATCCGCCAACGTCAACGATGTGACCCAGGGCCTTGGGTTGCTGCGCGGCGAAGAAGCGCTTGTCTTTGCTGATCCGGGCTACCAGGGCGCAGACAAGCTATCTGAGGCCACGGGCCTGCAGTGGCACATCGCGCCGCGCCCGGGCAAGCGCCGGGCACTGAACAAGCAATCGCCTTTGGGCGCTTTGCCGGAGCAGGCGGAGAAGATCAATGGGAGCGTGCGCACCAAGGCAGCGCATCCCTTTAGGGTAATCAAGTGCCTGTTTGGGTTGACCAAAGTTTGCTACCGGGGTCTTGTCAAAACCATGGCGCAAGCTCCCATACTGTTTGTCTTGAGCAATCTGTGGATGGCCAGAAACAGGCTTGCGCGTAGGGCTGACGAATGATTACGCCAAAATGGTAGCTGTGCAGGCCAAGCCTAGCGGGCGGCTTTCTACAATAGCGGCAGTTTATCGGGACATCTATGACCAACAGCCCCGCCCGCGTGCAAGCGGGCTCGTTTCTGACGCTGCATTACCGGCTCGCCGGTCCCTCGGGCGACATCATCAACACCTTTGGCGGCAAACCAGCCACTTTGAGCCTGGGCAGCGGCGTTTTGTCGCCGGCGGTGGAGCAGTGTCTGATGGATCTGGCTGAGGGCGACCACGCCACATTCGATTTGCCCGCCGGTGCCGCGTTTGGCGAGCGCAACGCCTCCATGGAACAGTGGGTCGCCATCAAACTGCTGCGCGAACTCGGCGACCCACAAGAGCGCTACG
>Ga0209400_1001710_pt1 | contig 17277 bp, 17 predicted proteins | sample M_130807_EF_Meta_FD_187313 | JGI IMG/M metagenome (GOLD analysis project Ga0209400, IMG submission 187313) | Freshwater microbial communities from Lake Montjoie, Canada to study carbon cycling - M_130807_EF_MetaG (SPAdes) (version 2) | ecosystem: Environmental > Aquatic > Freshwater > Lake... | reverse complement strand
CTTCATTTTATGATCAGAAAAATAAGATCATTGATAAAGGGATTTTTATATTTTTTCCAAAACCTAATAGCTACACAGGAGATGATGTGGTTGAATTTCATGTTCATGGAAGCAATGCTGTTATTAACTATTTTTTAAAAACTTTATCTAATTTTAAGAACTGTAGATTAGCTAAACCAGGCGAATTTACTAAAACTGCCTTTCTTAATAAAAAAATTAATTTATTACAGGCTGAAAGTTTAATTGATTTAATAAATTCAGAAACAGAACTTCAAAGAATTCAGGCTTTAAAAGTAATGAACGAAGATACAACAAAAATTTACACTGGTTTAAGAAATGAAATGATCAAAATACTCTCAGATTATGAGGCTGTCATTGATTTCTCCGATGACGAAGTTGGAGATAATGTATTTTCAAATAATAGAGATAAGTTATTGAAAATAAATGATAAAATTAGACAAATAATACTCAATGGTGAGAATTCTGAGAAAATTAGAGAGGGATTTAGGGTTTCAATTATAGGACCAACTAATTCTGGGAAATCATCCTTAATTAATTGTTTAGCTAATAGGCAAGTGTCTATTGTTTCTAATATACCCGGTACAACGCGTGATCTTATAGAAACAAGTATTATGTTAAATGGAAAGTTAGTTAGATTCTTTGATACAGCTGGCTTAAGAAATTCAAAAAACATTATCGAGAAAAAAGGCATTCTTTTAACCAATAAAAATTTAAAAGATTCTGATTTAAAATTAATAATTTTTGATCACACAAAAAAATTAGATAAAAAAGTTTTGAAATTATTTGATATAAAATCAATTTTAGTTCTAAATAAAATTGATATTAAAAGTTCAAATAAAATTTTAGAAGAAAAAATATATAAACCAATTAGAATTTCAGTAAAAAAAAATGTAGGAATTAGTAATCTTGTTAAAACAATATCAGAAAAAATTGATGAACATTTTAAAGTTAATCTAGACAATATAATTTCAAGACAAAGACATAAAAAAAACCTTGAAAATACAGTGTTTTTTATCGAAAGATGCCTTAATAAAAAATCTATAGAGCAGATTGACCTTGCAGCAGAAGATTTAAGATTGGCAGTCAGAAATCTTGGAGAAATAGTCGGATATGTTAATGTTGAAGAATTGTTAGATAGAATCTTTAAAGATTTCTGTATCGGGAAATAGAATAAAAATACCTTATCTTTTGAGTTAATGGGATATATAAACCCCCTATGAATTTAGAGAAAAATTTTGATGTAATTGTGATTGGAGCTGGGCACGCTGGTTGTGAAGCTGCTGCTGCTTCTGCAAGATCGGGGGTTAATACTGCTCTTATTACAAATTCACTTTCTACAATTGGTGAAATGTCATGTAATCCTGCAATAGGCGGATTAGGCAAAGGTCATTTAGTCAGAGAAATTGATGCATTGGATGGCGTGATGGGAATTGTTGCCGATAAATCAGGAATACAATTTAGATTATTAAATAGTAGCAGAGGTCATGCTGTTAGAGGACCCAGAACTCAATCTGATAGAGAGCTTTATAAAAAATATATGCAAGAAATGCTGTTAAACTATTGTAATTTAAGTCTTTTTTACGATCCAGTAACAAAGTTTGAATTTAGTAAAAATAAAATAATTTCAATCCAAACCCAGTCTGGAAATTCACTTTCTGCAAAAAAATTTATTTTAACAACTGGCACCTTTTTAAATGGTCTAATTCATATTGGAGATGAAAAGATTTCTGCAGGGAGAATAGATGAAAAACCAACCTTAGGATTAAGTGAGCAGTTAAAAAAATTAAATTTTAAAATTGGTAGATTGAAAACTGGTACGCCACCAAGACTTGATGGAACGACTATTAATTACGAAGAACTTGAAATGCAAGATGCTGATGAAAAACCTTTCTTCTTTTCATATTTAACAAAAAAAATTAATGCCAAACAGATTTCATGTGGGATGACTTATACTAATGACAAGGTTCATAAGATTATTGAAAAAAATTTAAAACGTAGCGCAATGTATTCAGGATCTATTAAAAGCGTTGGTCCTAGATACTGCCCATCTATAGAAGATAAGATTGTAAAATTTAAAGATAAGCAACGTCATCAAATTTTTTTAGAACCAGAAAGTCTTACAACAAATATAGTGTACCCAAATGGTATATCTACTTCTCTGCCAAAGGAGATTCAGCAAGAAATACTATTCAAAATCAATGGTTTAGAGAATGTTCGCATGATAAGACCTGGGTATGCAATTGAGTATGATTATGTGTTCCCAACAGAATTAGATTTTACCCTTAAAACAAAAAAAATAGAAAATTTATACCTTGCCGGTCAAATTAACGGAACAACAGGATATGAAGAGGCTGCCGCACAAGGAATTGTAGCAGGTCTTAATGCCGCTCAGTCTGTTAAAAATTTAGAACCAATAAAATTTGAAAGATCACAGTCTTACATTGGAGTGATGATTGATGATTTAATTACCAAAGGTGTAAGCGAACCTTACAGGATGTTTACATCCCGAGCCGAATATAGATTAACACTGAGAGCTGATAACGCAGATTTAAGATTAACTCCTTTGGCAATTAAAAATAATTTTATTTCTGAAGTTAGAAAGTCTAAATTTATCAATAAAATCAATGACTTAAATGATTTTAAGATTATTTTATCAAATAAAATAGTATCACCTACCGTTTTAAAAAAAAATGGAATTAAAATCTCTCAAGACGGCAGAAAAAAATCCCTTTTACAGATTTTAAAATTTAAAGATGTGACCTTAGAAAAAATAAGATCCATGTTTTCAGATATACCAAAGTATGAAGACGAAATAGAAGACTTAATAAAAACAGAGTCCCATTATAGTGGTTATATCGAACAACAAAAAAGAGACATATGCATATTTGAAAAGGATGAAAATCTCGTAATACCTAAAAATATTGATTATGAAAACGTTTCTGGTCTTTCAAATGAGATTAAAAGAAAACTTAAGGATATAAGACCATTAACTTTTGGTCAGGCTTTAAGAATAGATGGAGTGACACCCGCTGCAATTAATATATTGATGATTTATTGTAAAAATAATCTTAGAAAAGCATCATAGAATATATGGATAAAGACATTGAATTTTTTATTAAAAAATTCAATGTTTCACGTGAAACAATAGAAAAACTAAAGATATATAATCAATTTTTATTAGAAAATAACAAATTATTGAATTTAATAGGAAAAACAACAGAAAATCATATTTTTTCAAGACATTTTATAGATTCTGCCCAAATATACGATTTAATTTATGATAAATCTGAAATAATCGATATAGGTTCAGGGGCTGGATTTCCAGGAGTTATAATAAAGATTTTGATGGATAGTAAAAAAGTAAAAGGAAATATTTTATTAATAGATAAAAGTCCGAAAAAATGCAAATTCTTAAATGATTTATCAAGTAAATTAGGCCTAAAATTAAAAATACAGAATGTAAGGCTTGAAGATTATAAATTTAGCAAAATATCAACGATAGTTTCAAGAGCATTCAAGAAGGTAATCGACACAATAGATATACTTTTCAAAAATAATGATAAAATTAAAAGTATTATACTAATGAAGGGTAAAACTTATCAACATGAATTAGAGGATGCTAAAAAAAAATATACTTTTGACCTAGAAAAATTTAGAAGCATTACATCTGATGAATCTTATATTCTTAAAATTAGTAATATTAAACGTAGTACAACTTAAAGTTGTAAATGCCTAGGATAATTTCTGTAATAAATCAAAAGGGCGGAGTTGGCAAAACTACTACGGCGATTAACTTAGCTGCAGGTCTAGCTCTTAAAAATTATAAAGTTTTGCTTATCGATCTTGATCCCCAAGGCAATGCATCAACTGGAGTTGGAATTAGTCAAAGTGAAAGAGAAAAATCAATTTATGATTTGCTTATAAAGAAAGATTCCTTTTTTGAATGCATAAAAAAAACTAAGATAGAAAACTTAAGCATCATCCCAGCAAATGCAGACTTGTCAGGACTTGAGACTGAGGTTGCAAATAATTCCCAAAAAGCCTTTTTATTAAAAAATATTATTGATGATCCAATAAATAATTTAGAAAAAGATAAATTTTCATACATTATAATTGACTGCCCTCCGTCTCTTAGTCTTCTTACAATTATGTCTTTAGTTATTTCTCATTCGTTAGTTGTTCCGTTACAAACAGAGTTTTTTGCTTTGGAAGGATTAAGTCAGCTAGTCAAAACAATTGATCGCATAAAAATTAATTTAAATCCTAATTTAGAAATACAAGGCATAGTTTTGACTATGTATGATAAACGAAATAAGCTGTGTGCCGATGTTGAAAAAGAAGGAAGAAATTTTTTTGGTAATAAGGTCTATAATACAAACATACCTCGTAATGTAAGAATTTCCGAAGCACCTTCATTCGGAATGCCAGTGATTTTGTACGATAAAAATTGTTCGGGTTCTTTAGCTTATAATCACTTTGTGGATGAGTTTTTAATCAGAGAAAACTTGGAAGAAAAAAAAGTTGCATAAATGATTGGAAATAAATTTAAAGGTTTAGGAAAAGGTCTGTCAGCCTTAATGGGTGACGTTCCTCCAGAAAATATTCAAACTAAAAGTTCATCAGAAAAAATCCCTATACATTTTGTCTATGCCAATCCATCTCAACCCAGAAAAAATTTCAATCAAGAATTACTAAATGAACTTTCAGAGTCAATTAAGGAGCAGGGAATTATTCAACCAATATTAGTTAGAAAAAAATCTGAAGATAAATATGAGATTGTTGCAGGAGAAAGAAGATGGAGAGCAGCTCAGCTTGCAAAAATTCACGAAGTGCCTGTTATTATTTTAAATATTGATGATAAGAAATCTCTAGAATTTGCAATATTAGAAAATATTCAAAGATCAGATTTAAACGGAATAGAAGAAGCTTTGGGTTATGATAATTTAGTAAGAAAATTTGCTTATTCTCAAGAAGCGTTATCAAAAATTTTAGGAAAAAGCAGAAGTCATATTGCTAATACACTGAGACTTGCTGGTCTACCCGAAGAGATAAAAAAAATGATATCTGATGGATTGTTAACAGCTGGACATGCTAGATGTTTAGTTAACGTTCCTGATAATATTAGACTTGCTAAAACAATAGTTAATAAAAATCTTTCTGTAAGACAGGCTGAATTCCTAGTTAAAAGAGAACAAGTTTTTTCAGGTTCAAAAAAAAATCAAATAAATAATAAAGATACAAACATAAAATCTCTAGAAAGTGATCTGGCACTTTTAATGGGAATAAAAGTTGATATTAAAAATAAAAAGAATAACTCCGGAGAAATTAAATTTTCTTATAAAAATCTTGATCAGTTAAATAAAATTATTAGTGTTCTTAAGGGCTATTTTAGATAGGTTTTGAGTTAAAAAATAATAGAATTGAGTATCTTGATTTAAATCACTTCTCTTAAACTCAGTTTCGATAATATTTAAATTACTAAGAAATCTTTCAAGATTATTAGTGCTCCAAATTTTTAATATATTTTTTATTCTATCTTTATCTTTCCAGAAAACAGGTGGCTTGTATTTTTCAATTCTTTCATCGATTGAAAGAGTTTTATTATTTTTTTGTATATCAAGAATCTTAATTATGAATGACCTAAGAATAATAATTATTTCTATAAAATTTTTCTCATAATTAGACATATTGGATATGAATTCGTTAATATTTTTTTCATTCTTAGATAGCAAAATGTCGATAATTTCATCATTCTTCTTTAGATCCGTGTCAGTGCAAATTTCTTCAATGATCTGAACTGTAATCTTTCCTGAATTCTTAAATAGATTTAATTTTTCTATTACCTCTTTAATCTTTGATCTTTTCAAAGAAGAAGAATTAATAATAGTTTCGCTTTGGGAATCTGATAACTGAATATTATTCATCGTGAGTTGTTGAGTAAGAAATTTTTTTATATCAAATTTAGTTTCTTGATAACATGGAATGCAAATAGCTAATTTGTCATATTCCCCAAATTGTCTTAATTTTGAATTTTTTAGAAGTATTTCAGAGTTCAGAATAATAATATTATCATCGATATTATTTTTAATTTTATTAATAATTTCTAATATTTTTTCAGAACAGTTTTTAATTATTGAGATATTTTTATTATCATCAAATAATGATCCATTGAGATAATTGTTAATAATATTTTCTGGACTCTTAATTATATCTTCTTCAAAAAAAGATTTTGAGAATTTTTTTTCTTCTATAAATTTAGATATAATTTGTTGATTTAAATCATTAATTAAATCTTGATTTTCTCCATACAAAAGAATTACTTTTTCTTTAAAAAAATCTTTTTTTTTTAGACTTATCTCTTGTGATTTTAAGAGCATTTAAACTAATTTAATGAGAACCTAGATTTTAATAATATATTTTGAACTATAGATTCTAATAATATTTTTTTTTCATTATTTTTTACTATAATATTATTTGCTAAATTGTCAGCGACAGAAACTCTTTTATCTTTAGTTATGGCATCTTGGTATATTATAACGCCGTTTTTATCTTGAAATTGATAGCTCACTGTTAACTTAATAATCTCTTCCGTAGGTATTCCTCTTGAGTCAATAAGAGAAGTTTCTATTGTGTCATAGATTTGAGCTTTAAATATATAAGCATTCAAATTTTTTTCATCTTTTTTAAAATTTAATTTTTGTTCTAAATTAAAAGCCAAATCTTTATTTCCTACTATTTCTGATTTAGAAATAATTACTTCTTTCGGATTTACGGTATATATAGGAGAAAAACCACAATGAACCAAAGTTACCGATATTATAATAACTAAAAAAAATTTATTTATCATTAGTAACAATATTTAATAGTTTGTTTTTTATAAAAATTTTTTTTATTATATTTTGTTCTTCTAATATAACTTTAATATTTTTAATTGCTAAGGATTTGCTAAAAATATTTTCTTCAGTTTCATCATTAATAGCGTTTATTATTGCCCTTTTTTTACCGTTTATCTGAATTATAATATCAAAATAATCTTTTTTTATAAAAATATCTTCAATTTTAGGCCACTGTTGCGAACCTAGATTGTTTTGTTTAGTTATTTTGCCCCAACATTCATTTGCGATGTAAGGAATAAAAGCAGATATAATAATTAAATATTTTTTATAAATATTAATAATATCTTTTTCATTTAAGGTTTTTTTATCAATTTCATCATTAAGATTATTTAAAAAAATATAAAGTTTAGCAACAGCAACATTAATATGAAATTTTTCTATGCATTCTGTGATTTCTTTAATGATAATATTTACTTGAATCAAAAAATTATCATTAGTTTCTTCTTTTTCTTTTTTATAAATCTTTATTTTTTCGCAAACTCGCCAGATTTTTTGTATGTATTTAAATGCCCCTTTAATACCGTTATCACTCCACTGAATATCTCGTTCCGGAGGACTATCTGATAAAATAAACCATCTTACTGCGTCTACTCCATAAATTTTAATAATATCATCTGGATCTACTATATTCTTTTTAGATTTAGACATAGCTTGGCTGTCCCCTTTAAAAACTCTTTCTTTATTTTCTAGAAAAAAGTGCCCATCTTTTTCAATAACCTCTTTTGGCAAAACCCATTTTCCATTCTCTGTTTTATAAGTTGGATGACACACCATTCCTTGGGTAAAAAGATTTTTAAAAGGTTCAGAAATTTTTAATTTAAATTCATCTTGTAATACCAAAGTGAAGAATCTTGAGTATAAAAGATGAAGTATAGCATGCTCAACACCGCCAATATATTGATCTACCGGCATCCAGTAATTTGCTTCATCTACATCAAAAGGTTTATCTTTTTCATTTGGGGAGCAAAAACGAAGAAAATACCAAGAGGAATCTAAAAATGTATCAAGGGTATCAGTTTCACGAATAGCTTTCATGCCAGTTTTTGGGCATTTTGTATATTTCCAAGTAGGATGATTTTCCAAAGGATTTCCTGGTTTACTAAAATCTATATCTTTAGGTAACTCTACTGGCAGATCCTCTTCTGGAACTAAAATAATTTCTCCATCTTCTCTATAAATAATTGGAATAGGACATCCCCAATACCTTTGTCTAGATATTCCCCAGTCTTTAAGGCGAAAAATTGTTTTTGACTTACCTATTTTTTTCTCTTCTATTTTTTTAATAATATTTATTTTAGCGTCTTTTGCTTTTAAACCGTTCAAAAAATCTGAATTAATTATATAACCATCATCAACATAAGCTTGATTTGTAATATTAATAGATCCAGATGTATCTGGACTTACAACAGGAATAATTTCTAATTTATACTTTTGAGCAAATTCTAAATCCCTTTGATCATGCGCTGGACAACCAAATATTGCTCCAGTTCCATAATCCATTAAGATAAAATTAGCTACATAGATTGGAATTTTTTTATTTAAAAAAGGGTGCAATACAAAAAAAGGAGTTTTATAACCTAATTTTTCATTTCTAGATAATGATGATTCTGTTGCAATATTTTTTAAAGCTTGATTTTGAAAGATTATGAAATTTTTGTCATCTTTAAAATATTTAGTAAAAGGATGATTAGGAGCAATAGCAATAAATGAAGCTCCAAAAATTGTATCTGGCCTAGTTGTAAAAATTGTTATTTTAACTTCATTAAAATCAGAAACAAAATCAATCTCGCAACCCTCGGATTTTCCAATCCAATTTTTTTGCATTAGTCGTACTTTTTCCGGCCAACCTTTTAATAGATCAAGAGATTTTAATAATTGATCGGAATATTTTGTAATAGCCAAGTACCATTGATCCAATTCTTTTTTTTCAACTACAGCCCCCGATCTCCAACCTTTACCATCAATTACCTGTTCATTCGCAAGCACTGTATTGTCTATTGGATCCCAATTGACATAACTTTTTTTTTTGTAAGCTATATTTTTTTTAAATAAAATAGAAAATATTTTTTGTTGATGTTTGTAATAAGACTTATCGCAAGTAGAAATTTCTTTATCCCAGTCTATAGAAAGTCCAAGACTTTTTAGCTGAGATCGCATCACATAAATATTTTTTTCTGTCCAATCCTGAGGGTGTAGATTATTTTGTATGGCCGCATTTTCAGCTGGCAACCCGAACGAATCCCAGCCCATTGGATGCAAAACATTGTATCCATTTAATCTTTTAAAATTGGCAATAATATCACCGAGAGTGTAATTTCTTACATGTCCCATATGAATATTTCCAGAAGGATATGGAAACATCTCTAAACAGTAGAATTTTTTTTTATTGTTATTATTAGTTTTGAAAATTTTATTTTTATTGAAAAAATCTTTCCATTTTTCTTCAATTGCAAAAAAATTATAATTTTCCATTGACTAGAATATTATAAAATTATTGAATTTTTTTTTTGGTGTCTTCAATTTTCATTTTTCTAGCATTAAGTAAAATTGTATCCTTAATTTCATTAGAAAATTTCTCATCAGCCTTAGAGGTTAGGCAATTTTTATTTTCATCACAAATTTTTTTGAAAGAAATTACTTCAATTGAATCCGATCTTAGTTCGTTATTTAAAAACCTAATAGATACTTTTAATTCTTCCTTCGACTTTGGATTGTTTGAATACCAATCATATATAATGACGCCCCCTCTATAATCTGAATTTGCCAAGGGAAGGAAATCTAATGTTTTTAGAGTAGCTCTCCATAATACATTTGAAGTTGTAAATTCGAAATTCGTTCCTGTTTTTTCTCTTCCTAAATCTCCTAATATTCCACCCCCTTTATCAGCAAAATCACGTGCCCGCTTATCTGGATTTGGTTCTATTAAAATTTTTTCTCCAGTAGCAGGATCGGTTTTTGCGCAATTTGTAGTGATTAAAAATAGTAAAAAAAAAATTATGGCTTTGTTTTTCATAAATTTATTAGAAAAAATCATATTATAACGAAAAATTGCTAAACTAATCTAAATTGATAGTAAATAATAGGTTTTTTCTATAATTTAATAGTTGTATTTATACAACATAATATAAAATATTTTAAAAGTAAGCTAATATAGCTAATTATTATAAGTTAAATTTGGTAATTAGGATTCAATTAAACAACTAAATAATAAAATGAATAAAAAACTAATGAAAAAAACAGCATTAGTAGGTTCTATTTTGTTAATGACTTCTGTAGCATCACTTGCTCAGACAACTGTTTCTGGAAATTTAGACATTTCTTATAAAGCAGTTAATAACAAAAAATCTCCTATTGATAGCTACCAAGGTTTTGGAAAAGAAAGCCAAATCAATATTGCTAATAAAGGAAAACTTAACAACGGTTTAGATTATGCCGCTGGTTTCTCTCTTGAGTTTGATGGAAACGATGTTGGTAATGCTTCTGTTGGTAAAGGTTGGGCTACTGAAAATACTTATATCGACTTTATTTCAGGAAGCACAACTGTAACATTTGGTCTTGACCACATACAAAACCCAGATTCTCACGCCCATGTTAACATGGTGGGTGTAGGATACATCGGTGGTGATGGTATTGGTGGAGCATCAGTTGCAGCTAAAACTGGAAGCTCAATTTACCCAACAGGTGCTTTATCTCAATACCAAAATTATGGTGTTGGAATAATTCAATCTTCACCTATTGGTAACTTTTCTATAAACTTTGTACCAACAAGTACATGGTCGACAAATCAAACATCTGGTTCTAACACTATGCCGGTATCTTCAAGCAACATATCTAATGGCGGACCTGATATTGGTAACTCGGCTGATCTAACTGCTTATGAGGGAACAGGTGAAAGCCAATATGAAGTTGGATTTACTGGTGATTTAGGTGTAAAAGGTTTAAAAGTATTGGCCTTCTACAACAAATCTAGTGCGATTGATGCATACAACGGAGGAAAAAACTACGTTGGTAAAGTACTTGGCGGATCGTATAATTTTGGTCAATTTACAGTAGGTCTTGATTACAGAACTCAAGATGCTGCTGCAAATGCGACTACGAATACAGAAGTTACAGGTAAGTCAGTTGGTGTTGCTTACGCAATAAATCCAAATTTATCAGTAGGGGCTGTTTATGCCAAAGCTGATATGTCTGGCAACTCAGCTGCTGCTATTGCAGCTCCGGACACAGAAAAAACTAAAATTATATCAATTGGATATAATATGGGTCCTGTTGTAGTTAACGCGCAAGCTAGACAAACTGATAACGTTTCTGGAAACTCAGCAACAAACGGTGACGCTAAAGACGGTATCGTAAAAATTAGTACTAAATTTTAATTAATTAGTATTAGTAAATTTATTAAATTAAAGGCTCAATTACTGAAAAGTAATTGGGCCTTTAATGTATCCGCTAAAAGAAATAAATTTTAAATTTAATAAATTAATTTTTTTTATATTTTTACTGTTTATTCCACCTAAAGCACATACATCAGCATTCCAGTTCTTTTTTATTAAATTAAACTTGAGTGGGTTTAAAATTTTATTATTTGAATATTTAGAATTATAAAATAATGGTGATAAACTAATAATATTACAGCCCTGCATTTTTTTTATATAATATTCATACTGATTATGAGCAGATCCAATAATTTTGAATTTTTTTTTGATAAAAGGTGTTAATTTTATTCGTGTATTCTTACTAGAAATATACAATCCATTGGCTTTTAATTTATTTGCAATGTTGTGATTATCCTTAATAAAAAATGGGATTTTATTAGATTTACAAAATGAAACAATCTCATAATATTTATCTAATGAATCTCCATAATAATTTTTATCATCAATAATTATTATAGCATTATGAATTTTTTTTATATTTTTTTTTATTTTTTCATTTAAACTTTCTATGAATATAATTTTTTTTAATTTTTTAGTTATCATTTAGTTAAGTAAAATATGGATTTTTTAAATAGATTTAGATTATTAAAGAAAGAGATTGATAAATCTAGCAATAAAATAAAATTAATTGTTGTAACAAAAAATCAAGATATTAATAAAATAAATTTGTTAATTAATGAAAATCATAATGATTTTGGTGAAAATAGGGTCCAAGAAGCCAAATTAAAATGGAACAATTCTTTAAGGTTGCATAGTTTAAATTTACATTTTTTAGGAAAGATACAGTCAAATAAAATCAAAGATATCGTTAATCTTTTTGATTATGTTCATTCCTTAGATAATATAAAAAATGCAAAACTATTTGATATAGAGGAAAGAGTTAGAGCTAAAAAATTAAAATACTTCATTCAAGTAAATTTAGGAAATGAAGTTCAAAAATCAGGAATCAACGATGCTGATCTTAAAGAATTTATTGATCTCTTAAAAGAAACTAATTTATCTGTTATTGGTCTTATGTGTATACCTCCAACTAACATGAATCCTGACTTAATGTTTCAAAAACTTAAAAGTTTAGCAGATCATTATTTTCTAAAAGATTTAAGCATGGGAATGAGCAATGATTATAAAAATGCTATCATACATGGAGCAACTTATATTAGAATTGGTTCTGCAATATTTAAAAAAGATTAATTAACGCAGATTTTTATTTTAGTATTTTTTTTTATTATTTGTAGAAGGTTTATTAAATCAATCTTTTTCAATGCTATACATCCAGCAGTAGCTTTATAATTTTTTTTAGCAATGTGTATAAATATTGCGCTACCTCTATTTTTAACAACTGGCTTCATATTATAATTTAATACTGCAAACAAATCATAAATATAATCATTTCTATAAAGTTTTTCATGACTATAACTGCTGGGTAATTTTATCTCTTGATTATAGAATTTACTTTTTGAATCATCACACCACCCCATATTCTTTCTAATCTTTATTTTATTAATTGGTGTTTTAATTTTTCTAATCCTATCAAGCCTGTAATAGATTTTTACTATCTTAAAAATTCCCTTAGGAGTTATATTGTCACCTTCTTTTTTCTTTTTCTTAATTCCACTTTTTCCTAAAGCGCAGCGAAATTTAAAATTTTTATATATTAAATGCCCAGTTTTTTTTACAATAATCATATGAAATGTATTATATATTAATTTATGAATAATATTCATCTTGATATTATTGGGTCACAAAACTTTTCTAATTTGTTAGATGAATTAGATCTTAATTACAGCATTAGCTCTTTAAAGAATTTTAATTATAAAACTCAAAATCTTGTAGTTAGAGTTGTATTGGTTGAAAAATTATCATTAACAGAAGTTAAAAAATATTTTACTAAGAATTTACCAACTATATTTTTATTTAATAATAAAGATTATTTAATAAAAAATAAGTTACATCTTTTACCATTTCATGTTGCTTTATTTACACCAATAGAAATTTTATCTTTTAAAGAAATATTAAATATTTTAATCACAAAGTATAATTTTTTTAAAAAATCTAAAATTTTTATAAGTAATTATGAAGTTGATTCTAATCAAAGAGTTATTATGAAGAATGGAGTTAAAGTTAAACTTACAGAGAAGGAGTTAGAATTAATTTTAATTTTGAATAAAAATAATGGTTTAGATAAGGTTTTTTTATTAAAGAATTTATGGAAACATAGCGCAGAATTAGAGAGCCATGCTTTTGAAACTCATTTGCATCGATTGAGAAAAAAAATAAATAAGTTTTTTAATGATAGTAAATTTATTATAGAGAAAAATTCTTTATATTATCTTTCCAAATAAATTATTTATTCTAATCTTGCCCCAATTTTTTGAATTATCTTTGATGCAAGCAGTGATCCGGTTTCTAGACATTTTATAATATTAGAATTATCTAAATATTCTTTCAAAAATCCTGCGGCAAATAAATCTCCAGCACCTGTTAGGTCTATTACTTTGTTAACTTTTACGCTATCGCAATTTATAATTTCATTATTTTTAATGGCAATACTTCCGTTTTCGCTTCTAGTAATGATTATTAACTTATTAAGTGCCTTTAGTTGATTTATAGAATCTAATAAATTTTTTTTATTTGTTAGTTCTTTTATTTCATTTTCATTTCCTATTAATATATCTAGGTCATTTTTTAGTAAGTTATAAAAATCATTTTTATGCCTTGTTACACAAAAAATATCCGATAGGCTCATTGCAACTCTTACTTTATTTTTCTTTGCTATATTTATTGTATGTTTAAACATTTTTTCACTTATTCCTTTATCCCAAAGATATCCTTCTAAAAAAATTAGTTCATGATCTATAAGATTATTTTCATTGATATCATTATCTGAAAGATGTGATGATATTCCAAGATAGGTGCACATGGTTCTTTCAGAGTCAGGGGTAATTAATATAATAGAGGCCCCCGTAGGCAAATCTTCATTTCTTTGAAAATAAGAAAACTTTACATTTATATCTTCAAGACTTTTTTTGTATAAATTGCCAAAATTATCAGAATTGATTTTTCCAATAAAAGAAGGGCTACCTTTTAAATAAGCAATTCCAGACATACTATTAGCAATAGAGCCACCTGCTACAATTTTTTCAATTTTAATATTTTTTTTTAGATCTTCAAACTCAGATTTATTAATAAGTTTCATAGAACCCTTAACAAAGTTTTTTTTTATTAAAAATTCATCCTCTACTTTTGCAAAAACATCTACAATCGCATTACCTATTCCTAATATTTTTTTATTCATTCTTTTCTTTGTATAAACAAATTTTATTAATAACACACCTTTTGCATAATGGATTTCTAGACTTGCATACGTATCTTCCATGCAAAAGTATTAAATGATGTGCTTTTATTATGTATTTTTTAGACAAAATTTTCAAAAGTTGATTTTCGACCTGTTCTGGATTTTTGCCATTAGAAAGACCTGTTCTGTTAGCAACTCTAAACACATGAGTATCAACGGCAATGGTTGGTTTGTTAAAAGCAGCATTTAAAACTACATTAGCTGTTTTTCTACCAACTCCAGGAAGAAGTATTAGTTCTTCAAATTTATCTGGGACTTTGCTTTTGTGTTTTTCTAATAAAATTTTAGATAAATAATATAGATTTTTAGCCTTATTATTAAATAATCCGATACTTTTTATAAGATTTCTTATTTTATTTATTCCAAGATCTGCAAAATGCTTAGGTTTATAATATTTTTTATATATACTTTTAGTAACGTTATTAACATTAACATCAGTACACTGCGCTGAAAGAACAACTGAAGTTAATAAAGTAAATCTGTTTCTGTATTTTAAAGAAGTTTTTGGATTTTTTATTGATTTATCTAATAATTCTATAAGCTTAAAAGCTTTATTTTTATTTAGAATCATTAAATATTAATTAAAAAATTTTCTAAAATTTACTTTAAACCAAGCATATCCTGCATATTAAATAAGCCTTTATTTTTTTTACTTATCCATATTGCAGCGTTTAAAGCCCCATCAGCAAAGAGTTCTCTTGAAAAAGCAGTGTGTTTTAATTCTATATTTTCTACTTTATTGTTAAAAAGCACGGAATGTTTACCAATGGTATTACCTTTTCTTGTAATAAAAAAATTAATTTTATTTTTTTGTAGATTGCCTTTTTTATTTAAAAAAAATTTTCCTTTTATTGATTCTAAGTTTTTATTTTTACCTTTTGATACTGCATTAGCTAACATCAATGCCGTTCCAGAAGGATAGTCAACTTTCCTTTTATGATGATCATCGTTAATTCCAATGTAATAATCGCTAGGTATCTTTTTTGAGAGAATATTAACAATGTATTCAAGAAGATTAATTCCTAAACTCATGTTGCCAGATTTAAATATGGCAATTTTTTTTGAATACTTTTTAATTAGATTATTTTGTTGTTTGGTAAAACCAGTTGTTCCGATCACAACTTTTTTTTTTAATTTTTTAGCATAATTTAAAATTTCAATGGAAGCTTTGGGTCTTGAAAAATCGATAATAATATCTGTTTTTTTAAAAGCTTCGAGTTTATTTTTTTGTGTCTTGATTCCACTTATCGTCTTTCCAGATCTTAGATCCGTTAAGCTAAATAATTTTAAATTTTTGTTTTTAGGTATTCTTTTAATGAGAATTTTACCCATTCTTCCAAGAGCTCCAGTGATTGTGATGTTAATCCTTTTCATTAATTACCACTCCAAAATTTTTTAGCTTTATTTATAAAATTTTTTATTTCTGAATTATTATCTAAATCTTCTAAAGATTTAAATTTTTCGAGCAAGTCTTTTTGTTCTTTTGATAAAGATTCAGGAATTATTACATTTGTTTCAAGATATAAATCTCCGTAATGGTCACCTCTTACAACGGGCATACCTTTCCCTTTAAGTCTGAACTGCTTTCCAGACTGTGTTCCTGAAGGAATTTTTACTTTTGATTTTCCACCATCAATGGTTGGAACTTCTATTTCAGCTCCCAGCGCAGCATCGATCATTGATATAGGCAATTTGTAGTATAAATTTTCTTCAGATCTTTGAAAAATCTTATGTTTTTCAACTGTTATAAATACATAAAGATCTCCATTAGATCCACCTCTATAACCAGCATCCCCTTTTCCAGATAATCTTATTTGCGTTCCATCATCAACACCCTTTGGAATCTGAATAGAGAGATTTTTTTTTGTCTTAGTAGCACCAGATCCTTTGCAATCTTTACATGGATTGGAAAGTACTTCTCCTTCTCCTCCACAATCAGGGCATGTTTGTTGTAGTGTAAAAAAACCTTGTTGCGTTCTTACTTTTCCATGTCCATTACAAGTAGAACATTTCTTTGATTTTGAACCAGGCTCTGCACCGTCACCTGAACATTTTTCACACTTTTCATTTGAAGATAAATTGATAGTTTGTTTTTTTCCAAGATAAGCTTCTTCTAAAGTTATTTCTAAATTAATTTTTAAATCAGATCCGCGATTAGATCTTGATTTTTTTGAGCTCTTTCCTCCTCGTCCAGAACCCATAAAGTCGCCAAAAAAATCATCAAAGATGTCAGAGAATGCACCAGATTCAAAACCACCAAAATCAAAACCTCCAGCGCCTCCAGTTCCACCTTCAAATGCAGAATGTCCAAATTGATCGTAGGAAGATTTTTTCTTGGGATCAGATAAAACTTGGCATGCTTCAGACGCTTCTTTAAATTTACTCTCAGCAGTTTTGTCCCCCTGATTTCTGTCAGGGTGATATTTCATGGCAAGAGATCTATAAGCTTTTTTTATTTCTTCAGGAGTTGCTTTTTTGGTTACACCAAGAATATCATAATAGTCTTTTTTGGACATAATGACTTAGGGCAAAACCAGTTATAAATGGATTAGCCGTTCTTTTTGTTATCGTC
>Ga0209400_1001707_pt1 | contig 17302 bp, 26 predicted proteins | sample M_130807_EF_Meta_FD_187313 | JGI IMG/M metagenome (GOLD analysis project Ga0209400, IMG submission 187313) | Freshwater microbial communities from Lake Montjoie, Canada to study carbon cycling - M_130807_EF_MetaG (SPAdes) (version 2) | ecosystem: Environmental > Aquatic > Freshwater > Lake... | reverse complement strand
GCCACTTTGGATTTGAGACAACGCATGAACAGGATTCAAAATGAGACGAGCCGCAAGAGTTGACGCAAATGCGATACAAGTAGTCTCTGCATTACGAGCCGCTGGCGCTTATGTGTGGATTATTGGCCTACCCGTAGACCTTTTGGTAGGGTACAAAGGTCACACATTCCTCATGGAAATCAAAGATGGCCCTAAAAAGCGTTTAACTAAGCTACAAGCCGATTTTTTTGAGAATTGGTTAGGTAGTACCTTATGCCGTGTTGACGGCCCTGAAGCGGCTTTACGCATGATTGAGGTACTCAAATGAAAGCACCTTATAAAGCCATTGAATTTATCCTTGAGCAAGCGCCTAAGTTTGCTGCTGCGAAGGCTCAAAGAATTTACTTAGAGGAATTTAGGAAGACAAAAAAGGCTTTGCTGATGAAAGAAGCCATGACCAAGGGCATAGATTCCGCTGTTGCACAAGAGCGTGAAGCCTATGCTCACCCCGAATACCAAGAGCTTTTGCATGGATTGTCAATGGCAATCGAGCAGGAAGAGGGTTTGCTATGGAAGCTAAGGGCGGCTCAAATGAAGTCGGACATCTGGCGGTCAGAGCAAGCAAGTGAGCGCCTTGGCGTTAAAACAACGGAGTAATATTATGATGTGTCCTCGCTGTAGTTCAGAAAACCTCAAAGTCTTAGATACACGATCAACCAACGAGTACATTACTCGCAGACGAATGTGTCTTAATGGACATAAATTTTTAACCAAAGAATATGCAATACCCGAAGCACAAATACGTGAGAAGCCAGAAACTCCTCAAGTTAGTAGCACAACTCTGCTGTCAAAGCTGTGGCATGGACAATGGCGTTCAGGCGGCTCACAGTAATTGGGGTGGTGGTAAAGGGCGAGGCATTAAGGCTGATGACAACTTGGTCGCTGCCCTTTGCCTAAAGTGCCATTACGAGATTGACCAAGGCAAGGACATGACCAAGCAAGAACGTCAGAAAAAGTGGGCAGAAGCGCACATCGGGACAGTTTTAACTCTTTGTCATCAAAATAAATGGCCTATGGAAGTTCCATTGCCTTTTACTGTAGAATTGGAATAGGCATCGCAGTTGCCTTTTTAGGGGGTTTTATTCCCCCATTTTTTTTGTTATAGTGGAATCATGGATAAAAATGCTGAAGTTGCCGAGTTTGTAGCTACTCTGTTTCACAGTGGCACGATTACCCATTTTCAGCATTTACAAACACGGGAATACGCTACCCATAAAGCACTGGGAAAGTTTTACCCTAAAATTGTTGACCTAGCAGATTCCTTGGCAGAAAGCTACCAAGGCCGCTACAACACACGAATGAAAAAGTTTCCTGATGAGCTGCACCAGCCACAAGAAACGCCTGTGGAATATCTGACACAACTTAAAGCGTTTGTTCAGGAAGCCCGCCAAGAAATCCCCCAAGACACAGAACTGCAAAACATCGTTGATGAAATTGCTGATCTGATCAATTCAACCTTGTATTTACTCACCCTTAAATAGGATTTACCATGAAAAAACTGACCAAAGACATGATGGGCTACGGCAACAGCGCAAAAATGGCTGGCAATCCCGTTCCTGATATGAAATCAAACGGCAGCGTCAAAAACAACATCCCTGATGCCATGAGCAACAAGATGGGCAAAGACGAGAAGTTTGAAGGCGGCAAGCAAGAAGGCACTTGCTACACTCACGGACGCAAGTCTTACCAATAATGGCTATCCCGCTGTCCAGCATGATGGCAGCGGGGCAACAAAGCCCAAACCCTAACATGGTTAGGGCATCTGCTTTGATGCCGCCATCTGCGCCTCAAATGGTTGATCCATTTGAACAGGCATATTTTGCACGTTTAGATAATCAATATTCTCAATTAGTTGATGAGTACAACGCCCATCCTGAATCTAAGGGCGGGCGGGTCATTAACACTGATGTGGCCCGTGAGATGTCCCCTGATTACAGGGAAGATCGCACTAGGTCAGCCAATGTTCATGAGCCATCAAGCGCTTTTATGAAGCGTTTATATGCAGATAAATTATCTAATCCAACCCCTAAAGGCAAAGATAACACTGTCGTGTTTAGTGCTGGCGGCACAGGGGCTGGCAAAACAACTGCATTAGATTTGCTTGAAGCTGTCGATCCAGCGCTTAAAAATGCTGAGATGATCTACGATACAAACATGAATAAGTTTGATACTGCCGACAAGAAAATCAAACAAGCATTGGATGCAAAACGCAAAGTTCGTATTATTTACACTTATCGTGACCCAGCCGAAGCATTAGAAAATGGCGCATTATCTAGAGCGCATCGAATGGAAAAAGAAAGGGGATCAGGCAGAACTGTCCCTTTAATTGAACATTTGAAAACTCATTTAGGTTCTAGGCAAGTCATTGAGCAGCTGCAAAAGAAATACAAAAGCAACCCCAAAGTAAATATTCAAATTGTTGACAATTCGTTGGGTAGAGGCAAAGCGCAAGCAAGCCAACTTGACAAGCTACCTAAACTAAGCGAAAATGAAGTGAAAAGGAGGTTATATGAAACTCTTGAACGAGTTAAAGCCAACGGCATTGGAGGAGAGCGCTTATCCGACTCCATCTACAGAGGAACGCTTGGTCAGCCCCGCTGAACATCGTGAACTTAGACGTTTTGAGGCTGAGAACAAAGGACTTGCCGAGCGATTGGCAGCTGGTCTAAACAAAGCTGTTTTATCGGAAGAAGCCAAAAATGTCAGATAACTGCGGTAATTGCCGATTTTTTAGAGATCAGCAAATCATGGGTATGTGTCGATATAGCCCTCAACAGCAGAACAAGCATCACACCGATTGGTGTGGTCAGCATCAGCCCGCAGAACTAGTGAAGTTGCCTGTTTACGACATAATGACTGACCAGATGACAGAAGTCACAGCGCCCCGCAAGCCTGGGAGACCCAAGAAATGCTAACTCCATTGCGTGATCGTGTTGTGGTCAAGCCACAAGTGCGGAACTTATCCGACATTATTTTTGTAAACAACAAAGAGCCTTTTAACGAAGGAACTATTGTGGCGATTGGCCCAAAGGTTTACGATGTAAAAGTGGGCGACTTTATCAAGTATGGAAATGGCGATTATTTAAATTGGCCTACCCAAAAGATTGATGGTCAGGACTACCAAATCATTCAAGAAGCCGACATTTGTGCGGTTGTGGAGGAATAATCATGGCAACTAAACCTGGCTTGTACAGCAATATCCATAAAAAACAAGAACGAATCAAGGCTGAAAAAGCCGCAGGAAAGCCTGTAGAGCGCATGAGATCACCAGGCGCAAAGGGCGCACCCACTGCCGAGGCTTTCAAACAATCTGCAAAGACTGCTAAGAAGAAATAATCATGGCAAAGCACGACAAGCCGATTCCGCACAAGACGACAGGCAAGGGCAAGACCTATAACCCAACAGAAAAGGGTGCGGGGATGACAGCCAAGGGTCGTGCCGAATACAATACTAAAAATGGCTCTAATTTAAAGCCACCCGCCCCAAATCCAAAAACTAAAGCAGACGCTGGTCGAAAGGCTAGTTTTTGCGCTAGGATGGAAGGGGTAGTAAAAAACGCCAAAGGCCCAGCAGAACGGGCTAAGGCATCCCTCAAAAACTGGAACTGTTAAAGGAATATTATGTCAAACTCAGTAGCAATTGGCGTAGCGTATCAAGACCAAGACATCATAGGCGGTTCATTGAACAATTCGCCTATTGGCGCAACCACTCCATCTACTATTGTCGGCACAACTGTGTACGCCACTAGCGAAATTGGTTACTCAGCAGCCGCACAAGGTACTGTTACCCAATTGACCGACAAATCAACAGGCGTGACTTTGAACAAGTCTGCTGGTCGCATCACAATGAACAATGCGGCCTTGGCTGGCGCTACTGCTGTGTCATTTATCTTGACCAATAGCACGATTTCAGCTAATGACACAATGATTGTGAATATTGGAAGCAATACTACTGGTAGTGCCGCTGGTGCATACACCACTTATGTTTCTTACTTGGCTGCTGGCTCTGCTTTAATTACTTTACGCAACTTGACTGCGGCAACTTCTTACTCTGAAGCTGTTGTGATTAACTTTGCCATCATTCATGGCGCATCTTAATTGAGGTGACAAAATGCCTTTGATCGCATCCATGACCCCAAAGGCATTAAAAGCCAACATCAAGAAAGAAATCGAATCAGGCAAGCCACCAAAGCAAGCGGTGGCAATTGCCTATTCAATAAAGCGTGAAGCCGAGAAAAAGGCTAATAAGAAACCAATGTCTAAGACAAAAAAGTAATTTAGGCATAAAGACTTAGGAATCGACTCGAATGGCTGAAAGAGGTGGACAAGTTGGCAATCAGAACGCTGCAAAGAGCAGGATGTTCTATGACAAACTGCGCCTTGTTTTAGTGCAAGAGCCGCACCGCCTTAGAAGCATTGCCGAGCAGTTGGTGAGCCAGGCTGAAGCGGGTGAGCCTTGGGCAATTAAAGAGATCATTGACCGAGTGGATGGCAAGGCTATTCAGGCCACAACGATTGAGAACGCAGATGGCAGCCCTTTGTTGGGTGGAATTCAGGTCACATTCATTAAGCCCGAATGAGCGATGTAACTGATGCCATTGCTAGGGCAGAGTTTCCCGTTAAGTTGGAAGGTCTGTTCAAAAAGAGCCGCTACAAGGTTCTTTATGGTGGGCGAGGTGGGGCTAAGAGTTGGGGAATAGCTAGGGCGTTACTGATTAAAGGCGCTAAAGACCCAATTCGCATCCTTTGCGCCCGTGAGTTTCAGACAAGTATCAGGGATTCAGTTCACAAACTGTTGTGTGACCAGATTGAGGCTTTAGGGCTATTAGGCTTCTATGAAATCACCCAAACAAGCATTAAAGGCAGAAACGGCACAGAGTTTAGCTTTGTTGGCCTAAAAAACAATGTCTCAAACATTAAGTCTTACGAGGGCGTTGACATTTGTTGGGTAGAGGAAGCCCAAACCACCAGCCGCCTGTCGTGGAATATCCTGATTCCAACCATCCGAAAGCAAGACTCTGAAATATGGATCAGCTTCAATCCTGAGTTGGAGACAGATGAGACTTACCAAAGGTTTGTGGCGACACCACCCGCAGACTGCATCACAATGAAGGTGAATTGGTATGACAACCCTTGGTTTCCCGAAACACTCAAACTTGAGAAAGATTCCCTCAAGCTAAGGGACGAGGAAGCCTATAACCAAGTGTGGGAAGGTTTATGCCGCCAAACTGTGGATGGGGCGATCTTTGCCAAGGAAATGCAACAGGCAGATAAGGAAGGCCGCATTTGCCGTGTGCCGTATGACGCTACAAAGCCCGTACACGCTGTTTTCGACCTTGGATGGTCTGATAGCACTGCCATTTGGTTCTTGCAGTTTGTGGGCATGGAAACCCGCCTAATTCGGTACATTGAAGACAGCCAGAAGACTATTTCGTATTACCTGGCAACCATGCAGACCTTTGGCTATGTCTATGACACCATTTGGCTACCCCATGACGCTGAGAACAAGACATTGGCCGCAGCAGGGCGCACGATTGACGACATCGTAAGAGCCGCAGGGTTTAAGACTCAGATCATGCCAAGAGTGCCAATCCTAGACTCAATTAATGCGGCAAGAACAATCTTTCCGATTTGTTACTTTGACAGAGAACACACCGCAGATGGTTTGGCTTGTCTGAGACACTACAGATATGAGGTTGACCCTGATACAGGCCAGTTCAGCCGTAATCCATTACATGATCACTACTCACACGGGGCTGACGCATTTAGATACATTGCCCTTATGATCAAAGAACCCGCCAAACGAAAAAAATCAGCACAAATTGCTAATGTTGGCAGTTGGATGAGCTAGTGAGATAATAACGCACGAAATAAAGGGCTGAATATGGCTTACCAAGACGAAACTGGAAATAAAGACAAGATCAATGAAGCGATCAAGTTCTGGCGCATGGTTAATGATGCCGACTCTACCAATCGGGCAGAAGCCTTAAACGACATTAAGTTTGCCGCTGGCGACCAATGGCCTGTGGAGATTCAGAATAGCCGTAATCTTGAATCCCGCCCATGCCTGACCATTAACAAGATTGATGCGTATATCAGGCAAGTGACCAACCAACAGCGTCAGCAGCGCCCCCGCATCAAAGTTCACCCTGTAAATAACTTAGCAGACTACAAGATCGCCCAAGTGATCGAGGGAATTACCCGCCACATCGAGGTGAACTCCAACGCTGATACAGCCTACGACACCGCATTTGACTATGCCGTTCGCATGGGTTGGGGTTACTGGCGAATAAACACCCGTTACACACGGGAGGATTCCTTTGATCAGGAAATCTTTATTGACACCATTGACAACCCTTTTACTGTCTATTTCGACCCAAACTCGATTCTTCCTGACGGATCAGATGCAGAACGATGCCTAATTACTACAGTGATGGATAAGAAGGTGTTTCGTGAATATTACCCAGGCGCTGATGATGGGGCTAACTTCCAACAGCGTTCTACTGGTGACGACACCGCCTCATGGATTACCAAAGAGGACATTCGTGTTGCTGAATACTTCTACATCGAGCGTGAACGAGCAAAACTCTATTTGTTAAGCGATGGCACTTCAGGCTTTGCCGACTCTGACAGCTTCTTTGCCCGTGTAGAAGCCGCTGGCCTGACAGTCATTGATGAACGAGACAGCTTTCGCAAGGCCGTAAAGTGGATTAAATGCACCGCAATTGAGGTCTTGGAAGAAAAGACTATGGCGGGCAAATATATCCCCGTAGTCCCCTGTTATGGCGCACAAGTGATTGTGGATGACAAGCGCAAGAAGTATGGCCTTGTCAGGTTTGCCAAAGACCCACAACGGATGTATAACTTTTGGCGCACTTCTATGACAGAAAGTGTCGCCCTTGCACCTAAAGCTAAGTGGCTGCTTGCTGAAGGGCAAGACGAGGGACATGAGAACGAATGGGCGATGGCTAACATCAAGTCAACCCCTGTTCTGAGATACAAACAGAAAGACATTGAAGGTCAACCCGCACCGACTCCAACCCGTTTACAGCCTGAAGCACCGCCTACAGGCATTATGGAGGCCGCTGGCGCTATTTCCGCAGACTTGCAGATGGTATTGGGCATCATTGATCCAAATCAGTTGCCAAGCGGAAATATCTCAGGCAAGGCTTTGATGGGTCAGCAGAACCAAGTTGATCTGTCAAACTTCCATTTCTACGACAACATGACCCGTTCCATTAGGCACACGGGCAAAATCATCTTGGATTTAATTCCCAAGATTTACGACACACAGCGAGTGATGCGGATTATCGGCTCAGATGGTCAGCCTGATATGACTACCATTAATGAGGCTAACGAGATCGGTGAAGTGCTGAACGATGTGACTGTGGGTGAATATGATGTGGTGATGGACACAGGACCAGGCTTCCAAAGCCGCAGACAACAAGCCGTAGAAAGCATGATGCCTTTGCTCACAGGCAACGCAGAACTGTTTAATATTGCGGGTGATTTGGTATTCCGAAACATGGACTTCCCAGGCGCTGATGTGATCGCAGACCGCCTTGCCGCCATGAATCCTATGGCTCAGATTGATGAGAAATCAGACATCCCACCTCAGGCTCAAATGGAATTGGCTCAGTCGAAGCAGATGATTCAACAGCTTCAGCAGCAATTGCAAGCGGCTGGCCTTGAGATTAACAATCGGTCACAAGTGGCTCAGATTAAGGAAGAAGGCGCTACAAAACGCAAACTTATGGAAGTCACTGCCAAAGCCCATAATACTGAGACTATGGCTGAAGTTAAGGTCAACGATCAAAACACACGGGCTATTACTTCACAGAATAAGACTGAAATCGAGGCCATCACCGATTTGTTATTGCACCGCATGGACACCGCAAGATTGCGTGAAGAAATTGAGAAACGAAACCTTGAGCAACAGCAATATGCAACGATTGCGGCACAGGATATTAGCCAAGGTGGTAGTCCATTTGTTCAGCCAATGCAACAGTGATTGACAGATAATTAATTCGGGTTAATAATTACCCAAACCTTACCAGTGAGGATCATTGGGAAAATTCTTTGAGGAAACTCAATGTCAGAAGTTCAGGAAGCGCAAGCTCCAAAAGTGTCTACTACAACTGTAGTAACAAGTGAAAATTTAGCTGAATTTAACGCTAAAAGAATGGGTTTAGCTGATTCAACGCCTAGCGAGGCTGCACCAGTTGCAGAGCCGCCAGAGGGCGATAATGGGCAGAGTGAACCAGTTGAAGCGTCAGAGGAAGCGACAACAACAGAGGATAGAAAACGAAATCCTAAGTTGGAGATACGATTTGAGAAGATAACCAAGCAACGTGAAGAAGCGAGGGAAGAAGCCCGCAAAGAACGTGAGCAGAGGGAATCTTTGGAAGCTAGGTTGAAGGAACTTGAAGGCAGAAATCAGCCCAAAAAGGTTGAAGTTGCTGAAGAACCCCAACCAGAGCAGTTCAGCGATATGTTTGAATATGCGAAAGCATTGACAGACTATAAAGTCGAAGAACGCATGAATCAGGAAAAGCAGAAGGTAGAACAGGCAAAGGTTGAAGCGCAACGCCAAGAAGTGATTAACACTTGGGCAAAGCGGGTTCAATCTGCGAAATCTGAGATGCCAGACTTTGAGGACATGGTTGGATCGGCAGACGTTGTTGTGAGCAACGAAGTGCGTGATGCAATCTTTGAATCCGAAGTTGGCCCTCGAATCCTGTATCACTTGGCTGAGAATCCTGAGATTGCGGAAAAACTGCAAGGCATGACAGTCACATCGGCATTGAGAACTATTGGGAAATTGGAGGCTCAGTTTGAAAAGGCAGAGCCTCAGACAAAGACTGTTGTTGGGAAAAGTAAAGCGCCAGCACCGATTAATCCGATAAGGTCTGCGGCTAATGGGCGTGATGTGAACATAACTTCCGATGGGCAGTTTCATGGTTCATATCAGGCTTGGAAAGCGGCAAGACTTTCAGGGCGAATCCGCTGACAACAAAACCCATTCTTTTAGAAAGTAATACGTTATGAGTAATAATCTTTTGACGATTTCAATGATCACCAATGAAGCTTTGATGGTCTTGGAAAACGAGTTGACCTTCTCTTCTGAAGTTGACCGCAACTATGACGATCAATTCGCTGTTTCAGGCGCAAAGATCGGTAACACCTTAAATGTCCGTAGACCTGGTCGTTTCATTGGTACAACTGGCCCTGCTTTGAACGTTGAAGACTTCAACGAGACAAGCGTTCCCGTTACCTTGTCCACTCAGTTCCACGTTGACACTCAGTTCACCACATCCGATTTAACATTATCTTTGGATATGTTCTCTGATCGTGTTCTGAAGCCCGCTGTGGCTGCTGTCGCCAACAAAATTGACTTTGATGGTTTGACAATGGCTAAAAACAGCACCGCCAACATCGTTGGTACTGCTGGTACACCTCCCACATCTTTGCTCACCTACTTGACCGCTGGTGCTTACTTGGATTCAGAGGGCGCACCCCGTGATGGTCGTAGGTCTTGCATCGTTGAGCCTTTCACAGGCGCAACCATTGTGGACAGCTTGAAAGGTTTGTTTGTTCCCTCCGATGTGATCGGCAAGCAATACCAAAAAGGCATGATGGGCCGTGACTCTGCTGGTATGAACTGGAAGATGGATCAGAACGTTGTGAACCAAACATTTGGTTCATACTCTACTGCTACATTGTCTTGCGCTACCACTACTGCTACTGGCTTCCTGTCAACTGGTTGGGCTCAAACTTCCACCATTGCATTGACTGCCGCCACAGCAACCGCTGGCTTGAAGCAGGGTGACATCATCCAGATCGCTGGCATTTACGCTGTTAATCCCCAGAATCGTTCTGCTTACGGCTCTGGCAAACTGCGTAATTTCGTTGTGACTGCTGATGTGACTGTTGCCACTTCTGGTACTACTTCCGTGACTGTCAGCCCCGCTGTCATCACTGGTGGTCAGTTCCAAAACGTGACTGTTACTTCTACAAGCGCAACGGCTGTTGTGACTCCTTTCAACAACACTGGCACTGTGTCTCCACAGAACATCGTGATGCACAAAAATGCTTTCACTTTGGCTACTGCTGACCTTGAGTTGCCTGATGGTGTGGTCTTCGCTGGTCGTGCAAGCGACAAAGAGTTGGGCCTTTCCCTCCGTGTGATTAGGCAATATACAATCAACAATGACAGTATTCCTACTCGTGTTGATGTGTTGTATGGCTGGGCCCCCCTCTACCCTGAACTCGCTTGCCGAGTTGCAGCTTAATTAACTAAGAAAGGAAACGCATCATGGCTAATCCAGGCGCAGCAACCACAGTCACCAATCACCCAAGCAATTTGGCAACCAATCAGGCTTTACGCTTGATCGCCTCTGCACAAGGTGTTAACTTAAACGCAGTTGCCGACACTATCGCCCCCATCTTGGTGGCTGGTAACGTCAGCGTACAAAGCATTATTGTTGCAAACGCAAGCGTCAGCTTGTCAAGCGCACAATTGGCAGTGTACACAGGCGCTGGCGCAACAGGCACAGCAGTTAAATCTGCTTATGCTTTGTCAGGCAATACTTCATCTGCTAAAGTAGTTGTGACCGCAGCGACATCAACCGATGTTGTTTCTAGCACACCCCTTTACATTCGTTGTACTACTGCTCAGGGCGCAGCAGCTACCGCTGATGTGTTCATTTATGGTTATGACCTGACTTTCTTGCCTTAAAATGGCTTGAAATAAGTAAAAGAGTCACCCTCAAAAGGGGTGGCTTTTTTTCTTTTAGAGCATATAATTTGTTGAACCTATTGAGGAATAAAAATGTCAACTGTGAACGCATTTACCCCCAGAGGGCAGACATATCTTGTTACGACATCTGATGTTCAAATCAAGACACAAGATAATGCCAACGCCATTTCTTATCGCATCCGCAATCTATCCACTAACACAGCGTATTTTGGCTACAAGCCCGCTGATCCTACTGGTGCGGCTGTTTCTGTTGGGACTGTTACAACTCCCACAGCGGGAAGCCCATCACAAAACGTGATTGGAATGTTTCCTGAATCGGTTGAAGTGTTTACTTTGCCCCCTAACGTTTGGTTGAAATCGGACACTGCAAACGCTTTTGAAGTGATTGCGGGTGAAGGCATATGATTAGGGGTTTTGGTATCAGAGCGTATCGCTTCATGTGTACGCTTGGTATTGCCCATGAACGTGGCGTTATCTTGCTAGAAGATGGGTTTGACCTTTTGCAAGAAGATAACGGCAAACTTGTTTTGGAGTAGTCTAAATGGCTGTTGTATATCTTTCTCCCGTGGGCGGTGTAGCAGCCCAATTCTTTAATAATGATGGCACTGTTCTATCGGGTGGTAAGTTATACACTTATGCAGCAGGAACTTCTACTCCTTTAACTAGCTACACAACAAATGCGGGAACAATTGCTCGAAGCAATCCTATCATTTTGGATTCAGCGGGACGAGTGCCTGGCAGCGGTCAAATTTGGATTACATCAGCATCATATAAATTTGTTCTTAATGATTCAAATGATGTTTTGATTGCAACATACGACAATGTTTCTGGTGTCGGTACAGCGTCTTATCAAATACAAAATTTTACAGGCGATGGAACAACAGTTAGTTTTACATTGACATCTGCGCCAAATAACGAAAATTCAACTTTTGTGTATATCAATGGCGTATACCAAAACAAAAATACATACTCTGTCAGCGGAGTAACATTGCTATTTTCTGAAGCACCGCCTACTACTTCAAATATTGAAGTAATGTTTATTTAATCGGAGTTAAATTATGGCTGATTTAAAAATTTCTGCACTAACGGCATCAACAACCCCCCTAGCGGGTACTGAAGTATTGCCAATTGTTCAAAGTAGCACAACCAAACAAGTGTCTGTTGCTAACTTAACTGCTGGCAGAGCAGTAAGCGCTGCATCTGTTACTGCGTCAACAGGTAATTTTGTAGTTGGCACATCTGGTCAAGGCATCGACTTTTCCGCTACACCAGGCACAGGCACAAGTGAGTTGCTAGACGACTATGAAGAAGGTACTTGGACGCCAGTTCTTACTTTTGCAACGCCTGGTGATTTAGCGGTTACATACAACACAAATCAACAGACAGGCACATACACAATAATTGGCGACAGAATTGTCATTACTTTTGCGGTGGGAACTGCAAGTTTCACATACACAACTGCTTCAGGAAATCTTCAACTTACTGGATTGCCTTACACAGCCAAACTTGTCTCTGGAATTCAAAATATTGGCTCTACAGTTTTTGGCGGTATTACAAAAGTAGGTTATACCCAAGTAGTGCCTAGAGTAAATTCAAACACAAGCCTTGTTGATTTTATCGCCAGCGGTTCTGGCGTTGTTCAAGGTAACGTAACAAGCACAGACGTGCCGACAACATCTTCTGTAGTTTTGCGTGGTACGTTAGTTTACCAACTGTAAGGAAAAATATGGCCCTCACAAAAGCAACCTATTCAATGATCCAAGGCGCAGCCTACAACGTCTTGGATTTTGGGGCTGATCCTACTGGAGTTGCATCTTCTGCTACTGCATTTAACAATGCCGTGGCTAATGGCGGCACTGTATATGTTCCAACTGGCACATACAGATTAGACAGCAAAGTCACGTTCTCAGTTGATGGCACTACGTTGCTTTTAGCCGCAAAAGTTACTCTTAATTTGTCTGGAGTGGCAGCAGTTCAAAGTCCATTTGGCAATCAAATTCATGTAGTAGCAAATAATTGCGCTGTAATTGGAAGCGGCCCATCTAGCCTATTGCAAATTTCAAACGGCAGTCAAGCTAATGCTATTGGACTTAACCAAAAATCTGGTTTTACAATTAAAGATTTAACGATTGATGGTGACAAAGCTGGTGGAACTGCAACTTCTGATGACACCTTTATGAGTGGCATTTCTATTGTGGTTGATAGCGGAAGCGGTGCAACACAAGATGCTAGAGCAACAATTGACAATTGCGTAATTAGAAATTTCTTGCAGTACGGAATCAATATTTTTGGCAATTTAAGTAACTCAATAAAAGTTGTCAATTGCAACATATACAGCAATGGAAAAACTGGTGATGCTTTATCTGTCGGTGCTGGCATTGTTTCTACTAAGTCAGTAACTGATTTAAACATCGCCAACAACGTCATAAAAGATAACAAATTTCATGGAGTTTTTGTTTCTTCTGCGGGTGTAAATGGTGGAGATCACATAATTATTGGAAACAATGTTCATCAAAATGGTGGCAGTGGTATTGCTTATGCGGAAGAAGCAGCCTATGGTTCTGTAAACAATGTTGGTTTGTCAAAGATTGCAATTGTTGGAAACGTAAGTTGGGGAAACACTCGATCTGGTATTTATTTTAATGTTGACACTCTTGGAAAATTACAGCAAATTAGCATTACTGGAAATACTTGTTCCGACAATACTTATGGTGGGATTGAATTAAATTCAACAAACACTACACCCAACACCATTAGCAATGTTGTCATTTCTGGAAATCAAGCAAACGGAAACGGAACTGTTCAAATATCAACTAGTCAATATGTTGAGTTTGCTGAAGGTGTTGAAAGACCATTTACGCCAGTTATTTCAGGCACATCAACTGCTGGTGTTGGAACTTACACATCTAGAAGTGGTACATACACAATTACAAATAACATTGTTTATTTCCAGTTGGAATGTACATGGTCGGCTCACACTGGAACTGGAGATATTTTAGTTTCAGGTTTTCCATTTGCCGCACAAAATTCAGAACCCGCACCTATCGGATGGGTATGGACTAACAATTTAACCATAACAGGCCAAGCAACTTTTGGTCTAAATATAAACTCAACGTCTGGGCCTCTTGGGGCTGTCAACAATGGCACTTATTCTGCGGTTGCGTTGGACACAGCGGCTAGTATAAAAATTAGTGGCTTTTATTTCGCAGTAACTTAACCCGTACCAGTTCGGACAACTGGAAACCCTTAATGTGTAGCGGGATAGCTACTCTGGAAACAAGGAAATATCATGTTAGAAAAAGTTATATCTGTCGATCTGATTGAAGTTGTTGAAAACGGCTCAATTCAAGTTCGCACCAAGACCGCTATCAAAGAAGATGGCAAAGAAATCAGCAGCAAGTTTCACCGCCATGTTGTCGTGCCTAGCGCTGACTACAGCGCTGAAGATGCCAAAGTGCAAGCCATTGCCGCATCTATTCATACACCTGAAGTGATTGCCGCTTATGTGGCTGCTCAAGAAGCCGCTAAACTGCCTGAATAAGGATAGAAAATGACTCAGCCGATTGACATTATCACCAGAGCCATGAAGGACATTGGCGCTATTGCCGCTGGTGAAGTGCCAACGGCTGATGAGGCGCAAGATGCTCTGGATATGCTGAACGATATGTGCGCTCAGTGGTCGAATGAGAACATGATGGTTTTCTATCGTTCTGAAATTATTTTCAAGACGACACAAAACCAAGTTCAATACACCATTGGCCCAAGCGGTCAGATGGGCGCTACTTTTACAGGCTCAATTTCAGGAACAACTTTGACTGTTCCCACAAATGGAGTGACTGCGGGTGGCATCAACATTGGCATGACTTTGAGTGGCACAGGCATCACATCAGGCACTCGCATCGTAGCCTTTAAAACGGGCGCTGGTGGCGATGTAAACGAGGGTGGCACATACACTGTATCCCCAAGCCAAACAGCTTCTAGCACAACGATTACAGCCTACTATGAGCGTCCTTTGACGATTGAATCGGGCTTTGTTCGTGTGGCTACCATGCAAGGCGGCTCAAACATTGCGGGTGGTTACTTAGACTATCCTCTGACGATCTTTAGCCTTGAGGAATACGAATCAATTGGTATTAAGCAGTTGAACGGCCCTTGGGCTAAAGGCATTTACTACCAACCCTCAGAGTTGTTGGGGACAATTTATGTTTACCCCAATCCTTCTCAGGGTGAGTTGCATTTGTTTACTCAGACCATCTTCAGGGAATTTAACAGCCTGAACGACACCATTCAGTTGCCACAAGGTTATAACATGGCTTTGCGGTGGTGCTTGGCTGAGAGACTTTTGCCTATGTTTGGCAAAGTAAACCCTGTTCAGATTGGCATGATTAACGCTTATGCTGCACAAGGCAAAGCTACAATTAAAAGAACAAACATGAAGCCTGTTCAAATTGCACGATACCCTGACAGTTTGATGGTTGGTAGGGCTAAAGATGCAGGTTTTATTATGGATGGCGGTTTCCGCTAAAAAGGAGAAAATATGAGTACAGTAGCAATTTCAGCTTTACCCGTTGGCACAGTCATAAATGCGGCTGATGTTTTGCCGTATGTGCAATCAGGCACAACCAAGCAAATAACTAAAACATTGTTGTTTACATCCCCCACAATGGTGACACCAATTTTGGGCACAGTTACAAGTGGAAACATAAGCGCTTGCACAAGCACAGGAATGGTATTGACTACTCCAGTGATTGGTGCAGCCACGGGCACTAGCTTGACTGCTACGGGCACAATTGTTTCAACAGGAACGGCTGGTGTTGGTTATGCCACGGGTGCTGGAGGAACGATCACACAGGCAACAAGCCGCACCACAGGCGTAACATTGAACAAAACAACGGGTGCAATCACGCTATTTAGCGCAGCGGGATCAGCTACGGCTGCAACCTTTACTGTAACTAACAGCACTGTGGCGGCAACGGATGTGATCATCTTGAATCAAAAATCAGGTACTGACCTATACGATTTGATGGTTACTGCGGTGGCAGCTGGAAGTTTCAACATCACATTCCGCACCACTGGCGGCACGACAACTGAAACTCCAGTATTTAACTTTGCGGTTATCAAAGCAGTTGCGGTTTAAATATGCCAGATTTTGGTTTTGTCGGCACATCCTACACTGCGCCCTCGATTTATCAGGATGATCAGGAATGTATTAATTTCTTTGCTGAGATTGATCCTACCAAACAGCCTGGTGAACGAGGGATTGTTGCGCTGTACCCAACGCCAGGTCTGACGCTGCAAACCCAATTAGCCCAATTTGAAGTTCGTGGGCTTCACACCATGTCGGGTGAGCAAATCCTGATTGCTGTGGCGGGTAACATTGTTTACCAAGTCAATACTTCAATGGTGGCAACTCAGATCGGCACTTTGACCACCACAACGGGTCAGGTGATTATTTCTGACAACATCACCAACACCGATGGTTTGATTGCCTACATTGTGGATGGCCCAAATCGTTACACATGGGTTGCTTCCACAAACACTTTTGCACAACTACCAAGCACTGATGGCCCGTGGCAAGGCGCTACTGTTGTTGATGTGATTGACAACTACAACATCTATAACGAGCCAAACTCACAGAATTGGGCTTGTACTGATCTAGGCTCAAGACTATCCACTCAGGCGCTTTACGGCACTTCTGATGGCTCATCAGACTTGCTTGTGACGCTGATTGCAGACCGCAGACAAGTTTATTTGATGGGTGAGACAACCACCGAGGTTTGGACAGATGTTGGAAACGTCATTGCTGGCATTACGACTTTCCCGTTCCAACGAGTGCCTGGCACGTTTAGCCAAACAGGATGCGGTGCTAAATACTCTGTCGCTAGATTTGCCGACTCTTTTGTGATCGTTGCAAAAGACACAAGGGGTAACTCAACCATTGAAATGATGCAAGGTTATGCTTGGCAGAAGATTTCCACTCATGCTGTTGAGCAGTCTTTGCTCAATGAGGTGGTGTCAGATGCTATTGCTTACACCTATCAGATTGAAGGTCACGAAATGTATGTGGTGACTTTCCCATCAATTGGTGAATATGGGCTGACATGGGTTTATGACCTATCCACAAAGTCATGGCACAAATGGCTTTCTTGGGACTCAAATAGCGCTGTCTATAAGCGCCATCGTTCAAACTGCGGTGCTTACTTTGCGAATATGTATATTGTAGGAGACTACGAAAACGGCAGACTGTATAGCTTAGAGAACGAGGTTTACACCGACAATGGTGCAACCATTAGGCGTTTGCGTAGAGCAAAGCATTTGACTACTGATTTACAGAGGCAGTATTTTGAGGAGTTTCAGATTCAGTTTCAGCCAGGGGTTGGATTGTCTATTGGCCCAAGCTATGAATCTGAAGGAGTTGTTACCGAAACGGGAAATGTTGCGCCATCAGGCCCATCCTATCAACTTGTTGCAGAATTTGATTGGGAATACATTGCAACTGAAGCTG
>Ga0209400_1001705_pt1 | contig 17317 bp, 30 predicted proteins | sample M_130807_EF_Meta_FD_187313 | JGI IMG/M metagenome (GOLD analysis project Ga0209400, IMG submission 187313) | Freshwater microbial communities from Lake Montjoie, Canada to study carbon cycling - M_130807_EF_MetaG (SPAdes) (version 2) | ecosystem: Environmental > Aquatic > Freshwater > Lake... | reverse complement strand
AGTTACAACCTCAGATTAAAGATGACAAACAATAACGCTGATTTAGCGACCATAGTAAGTGTATCAGGTGCAGCATTGTCCGTAGCTAACATACAACCAATAGTAACTTTGATTGCTTCGGTGGTCGCTATAATAAGTGGTATTTTTGCCATTCGTTATTATTACAGGGCAACTAAAAACCTAAAGAAATGAAAAAAATCATAATAGCCATAGCCATAACAGCTACAATCGGTGCTATTTATTTTACTCAGGACAAACCAAAACCTGAGAAAGCATTAGTATTAGTTAAAGGCAAGTTTGCTTTTTGCGGTGCATCTGGTGCTGAATTAACAGGCAGGACAATCGAAGTGCAAGGCAAGAAGTTCTTAGAGGGTAAGTCAATCTGCCCTGTAATGGATGGCGTTTCATTGGCTAACATTATGTTAGTTGGTAATCCATCAATTACGCCAGATAGCACGGATAAGACACTTTGGTCTTATTTCTGGTATTTTGATTCAGTTCCTCAAGCTCCAACATGGGATGTACTGCCGACAGTTAATCGCTCATTTGTGATAACTAAAACACAAGGTATGTCAAATATGTTCTGTATGCCTTGTAAGGTCTTAAAAGATAAAGTTAATGGAGTTACATTAGCTGAGTGTTTAGGTCCGATAAACGAAGCCGCAGTACCTTTACGTAGGGCGTTAAGAGTAGTAGACGGTGAAACATCAATAACACAAGCACCAGATGGTGCATCATATCCGGTAGGTACAATCATACCGGTAAATCAATTATGAAAATAGGAATCGCACATTATTACAAGCCAACTCCAGTTAAAATTAGAAAATTAGCTGATGGATTAACTGCCGTATCTGTGGCAGCAGGTAGCCTAGCTTTTGCTCAGGATAATAAAACAGTATCAGTATTTATCTTAATTACCGGTATACTGGGTAAGCTACTATCTAACCTGTTTGCTGCAAAGTGAAACTATCAGAGCATCTAGATTTATCTGAGGTTATAATATCCGAATCTGCTAAGCGTAACGGAATTAGTAATATGCCTACGCCAGAGCATATCGCTAACTTTATGCTTTTGGCAGAAAAGATATTTGAGCCAATTAGAGAGCATTTTGGAGTGCCTATTCGTATATCATCTGGGTATCGAAGTAAAGAGTTAAATGCTAAGATTGGTGGCGCATCTAGTAGTCAGCATTGTAAAGGTCAAGCGATTGATATAGATCAGGATGCAACCTCAATAACCAATAAGGAAGTGTTTGAGTACATCAAAGATAATTTACCATTTGATCAATTAATTTATGAGTTTGGCGATAGTAGTAATCCTGATTGGGTTCATGTTAGTTATGTACCTAAAGGCAGAGGACAGATTTTAAAAGCAGTAAAAATAAAAGGTCAAACAAAGTATTTACCTTATGCTTAAACATGAAATAATTAGGGGATACCTTTTAAGATTTCCTGACCATGCGGATTTGACAATGGCTAAAAAGATTTACGCTGATAATCCTTTGACATGGAGAAGCATAGAAACAATTAGAACGGCTATTAGGGCAATAAAAGGAAAAAAACATGGTAGAGAAAATTATTTAGATAAGTCCTTATTTGTTAAGCCAACATTTAACTACAATCCTTACAAACTGCCTGATTCTGAGGAAAAAATAAGAGAGCCTTATATATTACCATTGGCTAATAATAACATTCTATTAATCTCTGATTTACATATTCCATACCATAACATACAGGCAATAACTTTAGCTTTAAATTATGGCAAGGAGAATAAAGTAAATACGATTATAATTAACGGAGACTTAATGGACTTTTATCAAGTTTCACGATTTGAGAAAGACCCACAAAAAAGGTCTATTAAATTTGAGTTTGATTCTACAAAGGCATTTTTAGTCATTCTAAGAGAGGCATTCCCAAAAGCGCAGATTTATTGGCTAAAGGGAAACCATGATGTTAGGTACGAGCATTGGCTTATGGCTAAAGCACCAGAGGTGTTTGATGACCCTTACTATCAATTAGAAGAGAGGCTAAAGCTAAATGAACAAAGAATCCATCTGATAGGAGATAAGATTTTAGTAAAGGCAGGTAAGTTGCATATCCATCATGGGCATTTATTCTTTCGTGGTTTTATGGCTCCTGTCAATTCAGCGAGAGGTTTATATTTAAAAGCTAAGCAATCTACAATCTGCGGTCACGTTCATAAAATTGCCGAGCATACAGAAACTAACTTAGAAGCTGAGGTAACTACAACATGGACTACTGGATGCTTGTGCGAATTGTCACCAGATTATGCTCCTTTTGCAAATAACTACTCGCATGGCTTTGCGCATATTAAAGTAAATCAAAACAGAGATTATTCAGTTAAAAATTATCGTATTTATAAGGGTAAAATATTATAAAAATAATTTTTGTATCTTTGTGCTATGTATAAAGAAGAATTACAAGATTTAAAAATCAATCAGATCATTAAAGTATTTGAGAATCCTCAGGTATGGCGCAATAATGCAAGTAGATTGCATAAAGAAAGCACTAAATTATTCCATATTAAGAAAATGAAAGATCATACCATGATCATCCGTATATTGTAATATTATTGTTACAATAAAATATATTTTTTATTTTGTGAATTATTAAAATAACTTTTATATATTCGTTAAACCAAAAAAAAAGAAAATGAAAACAAAAACGTACCGTATCGTATTTCAAGACAAACAGAATAACGATCATTTTGAAAAGTCAATGCAGTTCTTTAATTTAAAGGATGCTAAGAAAGTTGCTAAGGAGTTATTAGCTAACCTTTGCGATAATTATGTAACTAAATTTAAAATCTACGCAAAATGACAACACTAAAAGAAATCAAAACAAAGTATCCTGACTGCTATTATGATGCGGACATGGATGCTATTTACTGGAATGGTCAGACAGTAGCTGAGGATGCTAAGGAGCTGATTGAGGATCATTACGAGGGGATGAAAACATGGACATCTGTTATTTCAGGAAATCCAGAAGATGAAACCATGCAGCCATGCTCAGGTGAAGATTACATTATTGCAGAATTAAACCACGATTATCATTACGCATTCGAAAATATATGAACTTACTAGAAAAATTAAACCCAGAGCATCTAGAGGTGCTAAAGGTTCAGCAAGAAAAATACCCTGCTACGATTAAAAATCTAATTGCAGAATTAGAAAATAATAACCATTTTTTGGATTTGACATACCAAAGCATCCTTAAATTATTTTTGCATTTAGATTTAAAAGATTATTCAGTAAATTCAGTAGAAAAATTATTTGACAATGTTAGCAGTTAGATCGACAGTATACCCTGACGGATTCAGAATCCTATGGGTAAGCGGAATGCCTAAGCATCCAGAGTTAGCAATGGATTCTCAGCTATATAACAGATGGGCAGTCTATGTTCATAACCTGGTCTTTAATATCAAAGGAGTTAATAAGATTAGATCTGGTGGCGTATGCTATTCAGATGGGCAGGAATCAGCTTTAAGGTTAGCAAAGGAGATACTATCATGATTGAAAATCGCATCTTCTGGGTGATCATGGCAGCCGTATCATTAGTCGTATTGGTATTTATTATTGAATTATTCATTATGTTTTATTTGTATTTATAAATTATTATTATAACTTTACAACAATGTCCACAATCATTAACCAAAAACACATAACGTATAGCCTGATAGGAGTGGACACCTTGACGGCATACGTTTTTTTATTATGGAAAAATCAGAAACCATTACAAGCCTAGCCAAAGCCTTAATAGACTTTCAGGGCAGAGTTCACAAGATTTCAAAGGATGCTAAAAATCCATTCTTTAAATCCAATTATGCATCGTTATCAAACATACAGGATGCAATTAGTAAACCATTAGTTGAGTCCGGTCTGGCTTACTCCCAGATGCCTAGCGGAGTCAATGGGTTAAGCACTATTTTAGTTCATGCCGAATCAGGCGAGTATTTAATGGAAACCTTTATTATGCCAGTCAGTAAGCCTAACGATCCTCAAGCCGTAGGCTCAGCGATTACCTATGCTAAGCGTTATGCTTTAGCCGGGGTATTAGGTCTGAATATAGATGATGATGATGACGGAAATAAGGCAGCTGAGGATTCCAGACCATGGCTAAATCCTAATACCGATAAATGGGAATCAGTTGTAAAAGCAATGAAAGAGGGTTACACTCTGGATGTGATCCTAAAAAAGTACAAGATTAGCAAAGAGAATGAAACTAAATTATTAAATCAATTAGAAATAGCACAATGATAAGCTCAAAAGATATGTTCTTTGACATGAGGTCAGAGGAAATGCAGACTATATATGCGCCTGGTTTCACTAAGAAACAGGCAGAGCAGACAGGAATAGATCTGATAGATAAAATGTTTACAGATGGCAATAAAACGCCTGTTCAATTCTTTTCTAACATTGCCCGGTTAAAGGCAGTAATTGATGCAGCTGATAGAGCCTTTAGGGATCGTGTAAACTTACCTGCCACCGATAGTTATAATGGAGTTACGTTTACTCCTAAAAGTGGCGCAGATAGCCTTAATTACGGTGAGGATGATATATGCGTATTGCTAGAGAATAAGTTAAAGAAAAGGCAGGAACTGTTAAAGACCGCTAGTAAAACTGATGAGATTATATTTGATGCTCAGGGTTGCGAAGTTCCAAAAGTGAGCAAGAAGTATAATAAACCATCAATCGTAATTACGTTTTAACAATAAAAAATATTATGGATAAAAAGAGGATTGCAAAAGCATTAGAGATAATAGTCGGGCATAATAAAAGTCCAGCGGATGTTAGCAGGAAAATGAAATTATCAATGCCACAAGTTTGCAGATGGATGACAAAGTATTGGTTTTATCAGAAACCAATTAACCCAGTAGTTATAAACTTAAAATCAAATGTATGAATTATAAAGAATTAAATGGTTATTCAATAAGACAAGGGTTTAATAAATTCAATGAAGAAAATCCTCATATTTTTAAAGCGTTTGAGGAACAAGCATTAAAGGCGATTAATAATGGAAGGACTAAGATCAGTTCAAAATTGATAATTAACTGGATTAGGTGGCATGAATTTTTACAAAGTTCAGATAAAAACTTTAGAATAAATGACGCATACCAGTCTTATTATGCAAGGTTCTTTATTGAAAAATATCCTCAGTATAATGATGTATTTGAGTTAAGAAAATTAAGGAATGAGGAGGAGGGGCAATATATGTCTATTGATGAAAATGGTCAAATTTCATTTCTTTAATTAATTTTTTATATATTTGAAATGTTAGCTGACATCGACAATAAGCTAATTAAAAAACATTTAACCCATAGGGAGGATTGGAGTCGATGCCATGATACCCTATGGGTTTTTTAATTTATAAAAGAAATGAAAAAGCACAATGGTTACAGATCCTGGAATGAATGGAATGTAAGTTTATGGATTAACAATGATGAAGCATTGTACAGACATGCATTAGAGCTTGTTAAAAATTTTACTTTAGATCAGGCTACAAAAATATTTATGCATCATCATTGGACAACTCCAGATGGTGCAGATTACAATCGTATTTGCGTTTACAATACCTTAAAAGAGTTGAAAAATGGATAAGCTGCAATGGTTTAAGTTTACAATTAGCGACTGGGTTATGGGCAAGATCATGCGATGCCCAGAGGTTACACAAGCTAGATTTATCTGGTTATGCTGCCAGTATTGGAATAAAGAATGTGTAATGAATTATGATGATGCAGAGATTGAGATTGAAAACGAGCATTTAACTATTTTATTGCAGAAAAGGATTATTTTATTAGATGCCGAAAAGATAAAAATTAAGTTTTTAGATAGTCAACTAATTAATATTTTAGAGGTTAGCAAAGGCAGAAGTATAGCTGCTAAAGCAAAATGGGATAAATTCTATGATCAAAAGAAAGATGCAAATGCTATGCAAACCTATGCAAATGCAGAGCAAATGGATGCAAGTGCTATGCAAAACGATGCAGATAAGATAAGAGTAGATAAGAAAAGAATATATATACCATTGCTTTCTGAAGTAGAGTTGTATTTTAAAGATAATGGCTATACTAAAGAATCAGCAGTAAAGGCTTTTAATTATTATGCAGAGAATAACTGGAAAGATAGCAGGAACAACCAGGTTAAGAATTGGAAGCAGAAAATGCAGGGAGTTTGGTTTAAAGAGGAAAACAAGATTAAAAACGAGCAACTACCTGCTCACCTAACCAGAGTATTAAATTGATACGCAAATTTAAAGACATCGCAGATAGCTTAGAGCTGATGCGAAATACAGGAAATCCATTAGGTGATCTTACAGGGTTTTACGGTCTGGATATGCTTTACACGATAAAGCAAGGATCTTTTACGTTTATACTAGCAGCTCCGCATCATGGTAAATCAGAGTTTGCATTTGAGTTAGCGTTTAACCAAGCTCATAAATACGGCAAAAAGGCGCTTATATACTCACCTGAAACAGGATCAGTAGAGGATATATATGCCGAGTTTATTCATAAGTATACTGGCAGACCGTTTTATAAGTCTATACCGGGATCCGTAGAGGATAAAGAATATTACGAGGCTATAAATTACATAGATGAATATTTTAACGTAGTGGATTCAGATGATAAAAGCTATACGATACCAGAGATAATGAAACTGGTAACGGATGAAAAGATAATCATAACAGATCCTTACAATGAATTAAAACACGAAATGAGCGATTATAATGGGAGACAGGATTTATATATAGAAGATATTATTGGCGAGATCAGGCGGTATTGCAAGAAGTATAAAAAGCATTGGATTATTACCTTGCATCCTGCAGCTCAGCAACCGCAAAAAGATGATAAAGGGAATACATATTACGGTATGCCTATGGCTAGAGAAGCAGCCGGAGGTCAGGCATTGTTACGCAAGGCAATGACATGGATAAATATGTGGCGACCGCCTCAGGGTATGAATGACCAGAATGGGCAACCTTATGGCGATAACATCGTGCTGATTAAAGTTGAAAAGGCTAAGCCAAAAGGCGTAGCAGTTAAAGGCGAAATGATTTTACAGTTTGACTGGAAGCGAAACAGATATTTTGAATTTCCTAAATTATATGCATATGATCATGAAAAGTAGAGAGCAAATGGAGCTAGAGGCTGAGGCTTATGCCTTACACTACCAAGATAAAATAAAGACTTCTGAGACACTTTTAATGTTTGCTGGTATATTATGTCACATAGAGGGTGATGTACTCTTATATCGTCTTAAAAGTGGCTTAAATGACAAGATACAGGAAGTGATTGATAGGAACGAAGAATTAAAACAGATTTACGATCATTTTTATAGTATGTCAGAGCAGATCGAACAATATAAAATAATGCTGCATAAAAACAATAGCCGGATGTTAGCTATGGAATTAGAAAACGAAAAATTAAATAAGCTATTAAACAATTATCAGGAATGGAACTAAAATATAAAAACATAAAAACAATAGTAAACGGAATAACCTTTGACAGTAAAAAGGAAGCCGGGTACTATGGCATTCTTAGACTTAAAGAAAAGGCTAGGTTAATACAAAGGTTTGAGATGCAGGTTAGGTATGATCTGGTTGTAAATGGCGTTAATATAGGATTTTATAAGGCTGATTTTGTTACCTATAAAAATGGTAAGCCTCTGGAGGTTATAGATGTAAAGTCTGAAATGACAAAGAAATTACCGGTATATAGATTAAAAAAGAAATTGCTCAAAGCGATTTATGGAATTGATATTGTAGAAATTTAATACATTTGATAAAAAACAGGCAAAGACCAGGCAAACAGATTATGCCTGATGGCATAGAAAATTATGGAAATAGTAAAGATCTCAGCTATAAAGGCAAACAGTAAAAATCCTAGACAGATTAAGGATGATAAGTTTAAAAAGTTAGTGCAGTCAATTAGGGACTTCCCGGATATGCTAAATAAAAGACCGCTTATCTGTTTTACTGATGTTGATAAAAAGTATGTTGTGCTAGGTGGTAATATGAGATTAAAAGCAGCTCAGGAAGTAGGATTAAAAGAAATGCCGATAATATTGGCTGATGACTGGACTCAAGAGCAAAAGGATGAGTTTTTAATTAAAGATAACGTAGGCTTTGGTGAATGGGACTGGGATCAGTTGGCAAATGAATGGGATGTTGATAAATTAGATGAGTGGGGATTAGATGTTCCTAACTTTGATACAAAAGTATTAGAAGCTGAAGAAGATGACTTTGATACTACGCCTCCTGAAATACCTATTACTGTATTAGGTGATTTATATGATATAGGTGAGCATAGGTTGCTTTGTGGTGATAGTACGGATTCAGATCAGGTAGCAAAGTTAATGAGTGGGCAAAAGGCGGATATGGTATTTACTGATCCTCCTTATGGTATTGGATTTGAATATAATTCTCATAAAGATAAAAAAGGAGATGAGTATTTAAAATTTTGTGATGAATGGTTTAATAACTTAAAAATAGTATCAGATTTTATATTTATCTCAACTGGATGGGCATATCAAAAATTTTGGTGGAATAAAAATCCAAAAGATTGTTTTTATTGGCTAAGTAAAAATAAAAGAACAGGCGGAAGTGTTAGCCATTTTAGAAAAGTAGAGCCATTGTTTATATGGGGTAAACCAAAGAATAGATATAATTTTGATTTTTTTGAACAAGTAACAGAAATAATAAATGATTTAAAAGGATTACATAGTTGCCCAAAACCTATTACTTTAATATCTGATATTATTAAAGCAGTAAATGAAAAAGATTTAATTTGTGATATATTTTTAGGGTCTGGAACTACAATGGTAGCTGCACATCAAATTAAACGTAAATGTTACGGAATGGAGTTAGATCCTAAATACTGCGATGTTATAGTAAATAGAATGATAGCCTTAGATCCAATTATAGAAATTAAATTAAACGGAAAGCCATTTGAAAAAGCACACTAAATTATATTTAACGTACTTTGTTTTTGATGAATCTGATTTTATACCATGCGAGATATGCAAGGCTCAGGCAATAGATATTCATCATATCGAATGCAGAGGAATGGGAGGCACTAAAGAGCCTGAAAATATAGATAACTTACAAGCGTTATGCAGATCATGCCATGTTAAGTATGGCGATAAAAAAGAATACAAAGAGTTTTTAAAGGATATTCATTATGATTACAAGCACGGCAGAATCTCTTAAAAGAGGTTTAAATACTCAATTTAAAAAGGGAGTTTCCGGGAACCTAAAAGGCAGAACTAAAATAATACCTCAGCTAGATGTTTTACTGGCTGATGTTCTAGGTGAGGAAAAGGATGGAATAGAAGCAGCAAAAGCTATCCTGATGGCTCTAAGGGCAAAGGCAGTTAAAGGCGATGTTAGAGCTGCTGAAGTATTGCTAGACAGAGCCTATGGCAAAGCATCGCAAAGTTTAACAATGACAGGCGATTTTAGCTTTAAAGTACCTGCGCCAGTTGTTTATAATACCGCTCCGCCTCTGGCTCATTCAGAGAACGAAATAGAAGATGTTTAACTGTTCGCCTTTATTTTATAACATCTATGAGTCAAAAGAAAAGGTACTAATAAATCAAGGTGGAACTGCCTCGAGCAAAACCTACTCCATTATGCAACTGCTATTCTATAAAGCAGTCACAGAGCAGAGGTCAGTCATAACAGTAGCCGGTGAATCATTACCTAATTTAAGAAAAGGTGCTTACCGAGATGCTGAAAATATCTTTGCAGATAATGTATACTTGCAATCTCAACTAAAGTTCTGGAATAAGACTGAGCGAATTATCTACTTTAAAAACGGATCTTTAATAGAGTTTGTATCATTTGAGAATGAGCAATCAGCAAAGAATGGTAAGCGTGACTACCTTTTCGTAAATGAGGCTAATGGTATAAGCTACCAGATTTACTGGCAGTTAGCGATAAGGACTAAGAATCAAATCTACATAGACTACAACCCTACTAATGAATTTTGGGCGCATACTAAACTAATCGGTCAGCCAGATACAAAGCTGATCATATCAGACCATAGGCATAATCCATTCCTATCAGATCAGGACCATGAAAGAATAGAGGCTATCAAAGACTTAGACTTAGAACTTTGGCGAGTATATGCTAGAGGCATGACGGGTAAGATTGAGGGTGTTATATTCCGTAACTGGGCAATATGTGAAAAAATACCAGAGGATGCTGAGCTGATAAGCTATGGTATTGACTTTGGCTTTACTAACGATCCGACAGGCATAATAGAGGTTTATAAGTCTGGTGGCGAGTTATGGGTAAATGAAATGTGTTATGAAACCAGACTAACTAACATGGATATTTGCAGGAAGCTCAGAGATTTTGGCGTGACAGAGAATCAGGAAATCATTGCTGATTCGGCCGAGCCTAAATCAATACAAGAAATTTATGCTGAGGGATTTAACATTCATGGCGCAATGAAAGGACCAGACTCGATAAAGCAAGGTATTGACATCCTTAAAAGATATAAAATAAATATTACCGCAAATAGCCATAACTTTAAAAAGGAATTATTTAGTTACATTTGGAAAAAAGATAAGACAGGCAGGATGCTTAATGAGCCTATTGATGCTTTTAACCACTTAATAGATCCGTTACGTTACGTGGCTTTAAATAAGTTAGCATCTAAGATTAAACAAGAATATTCATTTGATTGGAACTAAAATGAGCGTATTTTCTAAAATATTCAAAGCTGATATAGAAAAGGCAGCTACAACTCAGTTAGAGGCGTTGATGCCTGGACTTCAGCAACAAATAACTGCAAACCTATATAACCAGAATGTATTTGGTTGGATTGGCAATAATCAGGTTATAGTTGACTTTGAGGACAAAGTAAAGTTTGTTGACGAGGGATTTAAGAAGAACGCTGATATTTATACCTGTATTGATATAATCTCAAAGAAGATAGCGGAATGCGCTTATTGCCTATACGAAGTTAAAGAGGGCGTAACTAAAAAGGATCTAAAGGTATTTCAGAATATGTCTATGGCTGAGGGTGCTACTGCTAAGATGAGAACTTTGCAGTTAAAAGAGCAAATGTTTAATCAGGTAGAAAGCAATCCTATTCTGGACTTACTAGCAAAGCCTAATCCTCAGCAGACTTATGAGGAGTGGATGACTGATCTTGCAGGATTTTTCTTATGTACTGGCGATGGATATATATTTGGCAATGGCAAGGACCCTGATATGACTGCAAAACAAATATGGTCACAACTTTACTCTTTGCCTAGCCAGTTTATAGAGATTATCTCAGGCGGTATGTTTGAGCCTATTAAAGGTTATCAGATGCGCTCTGTTTATATGACCGAAATTCCTATACCTGCTCACCAAGTTGTGCATTTTAAATCCTTTAATCCTGACTTTACGCTGACAGGTGCGCAATTATACGGACAGTCACCTATCAAAGCTATTTATAGAAATGTACTAAAAGAAAATGAGGGCGATAACGAATTACTAAAGCAGATACGCAATGGTGGTGCTTATGGTTTTATCTCACCAGATGGACCGGGTGCATCGCTGACTAAGGATCAGATGAATGTTCTAAAAGAAAAGTTTGTTGAGGCTAAGCGTGGTGAAACCTTAATGGATCGTATATTTCCAAGCTCTGGTCCTTTAAAATGGACTCAGATAGGAATGCCATCTACTGATCTGCAACTAATCGAATCGCTTAACATTGATACAAGAAAAATATATGCAGCGTTCCACGTGCCTATACAGTTCTCTGGTAGTGAAGCCGCATCTACGGATAATAACATGGGTTGGGCATCGAAGCAGTTAATCTATAATGCAACTGCTCCACTATCTCGCAAAATCAGGGATGCAATCAATAAGTTTGTCTGTGAGCCATACGCTAAAGTTTATGGAAAGCAATATTACTTTGACTTTGATTTTAGCTCTTATCCTGAAATGCAGGAAGATATGGAAATGCTAACCTCATGGTTAGCTAACTCCTATTGGATAACTCCAGACGAAAAACGTATTGCACAAGGCTATGACAAGATAAGTTCAGTAGATATGGGCAAAATATACGTTCCGGCTAACTTAGTACCTATTGAGGAATTATCTTTAGATGCGGCTTATAACAATGCAACCATAAATGGCAAGTAGTGTTAAATACCATAAGACCTATTTAAGGCTACATAAAGAGTATGAGGCTTATGCTTACCCTATTATTAAAAAGGCTTTAGATGACCAGACAGGCGCAGTAGCTGACTTTGTAAATGAAGATACGTTTGATAACATTGAGTTATACATTCAGTTTCTAGTGCAGCAAAAACCTTTGTATAACGGATTAGAAAAGATATATACTAAGGTTGGCGTATCAGCAGCTACATTCTCTTATGACTGGATTCGTAATTCAGTACCTAAAACCAAAAAGGATTTTATTATAGATTTCTTTAATGCTGCATGGTATGAGGAAATGGTAAACTACTTTAGGCTAATAGGAGGTACTAAAGTTCAGGGAATAGATAATACAACTAAGGATATTATTAACAACTTATTAGCTAATATTTTAGGGCAAAATTTAAGCCGTAGAGATCAAGCAAAGCTATTTGAGGAAACGCTAAATGATCCTGCATTTAACAGAGCAAGGTCTTTGGTAATTGCTAGGACTGAATCTACAACTGCTGCAAATCATGGAATAAATGAGGGTGCTAGGAGTTCTGATTACGAGGTTCAAAAGTTCTGGATTAATACAAAGGATAAGCGTACAAGACTTTCGCACCTAGCAATGACTCAGGATCGAATAGGATTAAATCAGCCTTTTACGCTTAGAAATCCTAAAACTAATGTAGTTACTGAAATGATGTATCCTGGCGATGTTGGTACTGCTCTAAATAAAATACCTGCTGCTGAGGTTGTTAATTGCCGATGCGTTATGGCAACTGAAGCGATTAAGGATGCTGATGGTTTGCCGATATTAAAACCGAGAACGCCTGAGTATTTAAGAAAAGCTAAAACCTATACAGATTATCCAGAAGCTGCGGTAAATAATGCTAAACGTGCCTTAAAATGGGTTGAAGCAAACGGATGGGGTGAATGTGGAACGCCTGTGGGCAAAGCTAGAGCCAGACAGTTAGCAAACAGAGAACCTTTGTCAAGAGATACGATTGCTAGAATGGCATCATTTAAAAGACATCAGCAACATGCCGACGTACCTTATACAGAGGGTTGCGGTGGTTTAATGTGGGATGCATGGGGCGGAACGGCAGGAGTTGAATGGGCGATAAGAAAATTAAAAGAAATTGATAACGATTAGTATATTTACATAAATTTTTTAATCATGAAAGGATTACTAGAATACAAGAATTACAATGCCGAGATAAAAGACATGGATTCTGAAAGGATGACTGTCACAGGATATTTTGCTAGTTTTGGAAATACGGATTATGATGAAGATATTATCATGCCGGGCGCAGCGACTAAGACAATCGCAGAACGTGGTCCTATGGGATCAAATGAGATATTCTTTTTAAATCAGCATAACTACGCTCAGCCTCATGGTAAGCCGATGGTTTTAGAAGCGCAAGAACGAGGTATATACTTTGAGAGTAAAATAGCACCTACAAGCTACGGCAGAGATGCTATGATTCTTTATGCAGAGGGTATTGTTGTTCAGCATTCGATTGGTTTTTCAACTATTAAATCAGACTACGATCAAAAGACAGGAATTAGAATGATTAAAGAAATTAAGTTATACGAGGGATCGAATGTTACTCTGGGTGCTAATCCAGAAACTCCATTCATGGGATTTAAGTCCTTAACAATGGCAGAGATCAATGATCAGATAAGTAAAATGATTAAGCTATTAAAAGATGGTAGCTTGACAGACGAAGGCTTTGGCAGGTTGGAAATAGCATTAAAGCAATTTCAATTAGAGGCTTTCAATTTAGGTAAAAATTCACTATCGGATGCAGAGCCGACAATAGTCACTCCAGTAAAAGATGAGCCGAATATATTAACAGAATTAATAAAACATTTAGAAAAGTAAAAATGGAAAATTTAGAAGTAAAGGCTCAGGAGTTGCTAGATGCAAACAAAGCTAAAACATTAGATGAGGCAAAGACCATCATCGCAAACGCAATCAGCGAAGCTACTAAAGCAGTTGATGCAAAATTAGAAGATGCAGTAAAATCTGCAAATGTTAGAATTGATGAAATGGACAAAGCATTGATTGAAGCCAAATCAGAAAACAACAGAATCAAAATGGATGCACAAGATAAAGAGCCAGTTTCTTTTAATCAGGCATTTGCTACTGCAATGGATGAAAACTCTGATAACTTAGAAAAATTTAAGAGAAAAGAAATAAAGCAGTTTGCAATGGAATTGAAAACAGTTGGTGATATGTCATTGGCTAACATTACTAACCTTGCTGCTGCAAACGTGCAGATGCTACCAGGTATCATTCCTGCTGCGCCACGTAAGTTACACATCCGCCAATTACTTCCAACTGGAGTAATGACTACATCATCTGTTCACTATTTGCAAGAAACAGGTTCTGAGGGATCAGTTGCAGCATGGGCAGATAATTCAGGTACAAAATCTCAAATTGATTATGATTTGACTGAAAAGGCTGCTGATAGTCAATTTATCGCAGGTTACTTGCGTATTACTCGCAAGGCTTTAGATGATATATCAGCAATGAGATCTTATCTTCAATCTCGCTTACTAGAGCAGTACTTAGATGCTGAGGATAATCAATTGCTTAATGGTTCTGGAGTTTCGCCAAATCTAGGTGGTTTAATTACCAACGCTGAGGCTTACTCAGGATTCCGTACCATTCAGGTTGAAAAGTTGTTAGATTCAGTTGCTCAAATTGAGGCAAACAATCATTCTGCTAATGGTATTCTTTTAAGCCCAGAGCAGTTTTACGCTTTGATGCTTACTAGAGGAACTACAAATACTTACACTCTACCGGGCGGAGTTGCAGTTGACTTAGTTAATGGTCAAATGTTTATTTCTGGAGTTCCTATCTTCAAGTCTACTGCAATTAGTGATTCTAAGTATTTAGTTGGTGACTGGTCAAAAGGTGCGCAATTATTTGTACGTGAGAATCCTATTGTTCGATTCTTTGAAGAAGATGGTACAAACGTAAGAGAGAACAAGATTACAGTTCGTGTTGAGGGTAGAATTGCATTGCCAATATACTACACTAATGCATTCGTGACTGGATCTCTAAACGCTAATCCAAGCTAGTTTTTTTGGTTTAATGGGAAAAGCCTGTCGAGAAATTGGCAGGTTTTTTTTATTTTTTTATGTTATATAAATAATTAACTTTGCTTTATGTTTAAAGCCAATTTTATAGGTCAAGCAGGATTATACAAGAATCAGGAGTATGTTATCTGTATTGGCGTTATAAATGGTTGGATTCATGTCCGCAGGAAATGCGGGGCAGGTCGAATAAATTACCCATCAATATTAGACTTCCTAAGAGATTGGGATAATATCCGTAAAATATGAGAATTTTCCATCTAGGTTTAATGGTAGCACCTCCGCCAAATGATTCAGCGCGTAAAGCCTTTAAGGCTAACTGTACTGATTATATAGAGTTATCAACAGGGGCAAAGGATGTAAACCAAGAAGCGATTAGAATAGCCAGAGAGTTTCAGCCTGATATTATCTTTATGCAGATACAAAGTCCTAACATAATTCACATAGAAACTGTTAAGGCGATGCGTGAAACAGGCGCATGGATTTGTAATTGGAACGGCGATATAAGAGATGAAACGCCAGGATGGATGATTGACATGGCGCCTCATATAGATAAGACTTTGTTTTCTAATATGCGAGATGTTAAGAACGTAGCAAACGGCGGATATTTAGAGATAGGTTATGATCCTGAAATATACAAGCCAGACGGCGAGATTGGTAATTGCAGAGAGATTTCTTTTTTTGGTAATAATTACGGAGGCGATAAGTTTCCTTTAAGCAGGTTGCGAATAGACATGAATACAATGCTACATAAACACTTTGGCGATAAGTACGGCGTTTACGGAAACAACTGGTTTAATGTAGCCGGTAACTATAACCATTCACAGGCTGAGGAATCAAAAGCATACAGAGCTACTAAGATAGCCATTAACCTAAGCCACTATGAGGAAGATTCATATAGTTCAGATAGGATATACAGAATATTAGGCTCTGGAGCGTTTTGTCTATGCAAGGCTTATCCAAATATGCCTTTTATAGATCATGTTCACGTTAGGACATGGAATAGTCTATATGATTTAATGGTATTGCTAAGATACTATCTAGATGACCATAAAGAGGAACGGGATCTAATAGCAAAGCAAGGCAATGAGTTTGTAAAGGCAAATTATACATTTGATAAAATGGTAAAGAATTTAATTGGTATATATGAAAGCAAGTAAGTTAGTATTACGTGAAACTATATTAACAGAAGAATTGTTATTAAAGTTTGGTTTTGAGAAATGGGATATTAAAGGTGAATGGGTATTTGAAAAAGTAATATTTAAAGATTTTGACATAGAGCAAAAAATGATTATTTGTTATTCAGGAACATGCAGTTTAGAAGAAAAAGAAAACTATCCAGATGTTGATGTTCAGCAATTTATTGTTAGACAGGACATTAAATACGTTCACCAACTCCAAAACCTATATTTTGCATTAACTGGTAAAGAATTAGAATATGAGCAAAATTAAAGTTTTAGGATTTATGACTATACACTACGCAGGTGACTACTTGCGTGAGGCTCTTATGTCGGTTGTAGATCATGTAGATAAAATGGTTATTGCTTATAGTAAAGAAGCATCGCAAGGTCATCAAACGCTATTAGATTGTCCAGATTCAGAGGGTTACATCTTTAGTATTTGTGAAAGTGTTTTAAAAGATAAATTAATCTGGGACAGGGCAGACAGATACGGAGCTGAAAGTGAACATAGATCAGTCAAATATAAATACTCTGAGGGTTATGATCTTGTGCTGACAGTAGATTCGGATGAGGTTTATAAATCAGATGAATTAAAAGCATCTTTTGAGTATGCTTATTGGGGCGTCGATAGGTTTTATGGCATAGATGGATTTGTAAACTTTTGGCGATCTTTTGATTATGCTTGTTATGATGGCTTTAGACCGATACGATTAGAAAACCTACATAGAAAAGAACATACTCAGGACTTAAACTTAAAGCAGACTATTTATCATTTTAGCACCTGTCAGCCAGAGCCAATAATGAGATATAAGTATAATGTTTTCGGTCATGCTCACGAGGTTAGAAAAGACTGGTTAAATGATATTTTTTACA
>Ga0209400_1001703_pt1 | contig 17322 bp, 13 predicted proteins | sample M_130807_EF_Meta_FD_187313 | JGI IMG/M metagenome (GOLD analysis project Ga0209400, IMG submission 187313) | Freshwater microbial communities from Lake Montjoie, Canada to study carbon cycling - M_130807_EF_MetaG (SPAdes) (version 2) | ecosystem: Environmental > Aquatic > Freshwater > Lake... | reverse complement strand
ACATTAAAGTGTCAAATGTACGACCAATGGTGCGATTTGTGGGCATTTATAATGCCAATGCGAGTTGATAAATGGGTATTCTTGAATACTTCTCTTGAAGAAAGCCTCAAGCGAATTAAGGTACGTAATCGTCAGGCTGAAAGCGGAGTATCAGTTGAATATCAAACCGCACTTTATAATAAGCACGTGGAGTTTTATAATGAACTCAAAAACCAGGGACGCTCCGTGCTAGTGATTGAACCACAATTGATGGATGATAATTTTATAACTAATTCAAATACTCTGGGTGCTATTGCTTCAAAAGTTATGGCTTTCTAGAATATCTAATTAAATAATGGCAAATAACAAAAAAAGCAAAAACAAGATATTAAGCAAAAACAAAATATTAGGCAAAAACAAGATATTAAGCAAAAAATTGATTTTTATAATTTTTTTAGATTAGAAAATATTAACACGACAGATTTCAAGAAATGGCATCGTATGGAAATCCCGTTCAACCGTTTCTTCTGCAAAGGTCTATTTCTATGCGGTCGGCGACTACTAGGGATGGATTTATTGTAATTGCTAATAAGCACTATGCGCATGATATTGAACTTGGAACATTGCAAGATGCAATTGATAATGGCTACATTGATGACAATGATGCAAATAAAGCTAAAGATATGAAAAACAAACATAATGAAATGAAAAGTATGAAAACACAATAACCGCAAACTTGATGCCGAATGCAATCCATACAATTCATACAATCCATACAATCAATAATGGGATTGATATATATATGATTAGTCGAATACGATGGTTATTTCTTTGTTGTGTGGTTTTTTGTTTTTCTTAATAAAATCTTTTTCTTGTTTTGTTATTACGTGATATACTAGATATTTAGTACCCTTGATAAATTTCTCACGACTTTGTAAATCGTGATCGTGCATTTTTAAGAATTGTCGCAATATTGTAATCAGTGATTTATCATCTAGGTTTCCTAGATATTTATCCCTTTTGCAGGGTATATAACATTCTTTGATTTCATTTTCAAAAGCTCGCACTGATGTTAGAGTATTTAAGTGTGCCATATCTAGCAATGTGAATTCTGTGGTATTATCATCAATATTACGAATGCCAAATTTGGGTAGCATTTTACTAACAAGTTCTAGAGGCGGTCGATACGCGAACAATTGATTTAAAACCATTATTCTAATTATGATTCTAATTCTAACCTATCACAATTGCTGCTACATTAGAATAAGAAAAATGGAATGCATTTTTTACCTGGTTATTAGCTAGCTAATTTGTTATCTAGAGGTTATGAGTTTTCCTGGTTTTACTAGAATGCTTTCTATGCAATAAACTCTGCTTCTTAGTTTTCTTAGAATTTATTTCTTTATCTGGAAATGAAATAACTAGATGCCGGAATGTAGTTTTGGAATTCTGAGACCAAGTACCATATTTATAAGTATCTATGATGAATGGTATTCTAGCCTGTTTTTTATAATTTATTATTTCTAAATTATAATTTCCTACATCGCCTAGAATATCTCGCATTACTTTTTTTACATTTTCATTGCTATTATGCCGATTAAAATATTCTAATTCCATTTTCTGTGTCTTTCTAGAAGAACCAGCTATTTTAATATTTTTAATCATACATTTTGGGAAAATATTATATGGTAGATGAAAAAAACCTCCAGGTTTAAGATTATTTCGAACATTTCTATAAAATTCTTTCATAGTATCAATATATTTGTAATCATTATTAGAATGAAGCATACCATATATAGGACAATGCACGCTTACAATAATATCATATTTACGTGGTAATTTATCCCATTCCCGATGTTGATGTTCATCTACCGAGCATTCCCGTTTTTCAATATAATCAACATTCGCAATGCCAAAGACTTGTTTTGCTTCTGCTAGTTCATCGGCATCATAAAGATTATAATATTTTGGATTCTTGGCAATAATATCACCACTTAGATAAACTGGTTTGTGTGTATGCTTACAATGGCAAGCTATTAGAACATTCATTTTCAATTAATTTTAAATTAGAATAAAATTTAACTAGAATAAAATTAAAAAAATAAAAAGATAAATTCCGCTAGGCTTTACCTAAACAGAAATCCAATGTATTCTTGTGATTAACAACTGGTTTCGACCGTTTCAATTTCAGTTCATTATTGGCGGCTTGCATTCGAGTTTTATCTACTGGTATGAAGGTGTTATTTAGATTAGTCTTCTTATAAATCTCCTCCAACATTGGAATAATGGTATTACACGGTGGGAATTCGACTCCATATGCCTTATCATTGGTGCCGGTGATATTACGGTATTCTTCAATCTCCAAAGTTCCACCAAACATCTTTAATCCAACTTTATCAAATGCGGGCACTATACTTGTATATTCCTTATACACCTTAAAATTCATTAGATTTAGCAATGCTACTTTCTCCCAGAGCGCATCATCATCCTGGTAGAAATGTAATATATATGATAAAACACAATTGGCAGAACAGAAATTGCCAAAAAGCTGGAATTTACCATTGGTGAATTTATAGGGAACACCCCAAGGCGTATTTTTAAAAGAATGGCAATCCCACAGACAAGGAATATCAGTTTTTTCAGGCCATTTATCACCATTCATACATCCACCTAAATGGGTTAATACATTGAATTTATCAGTATTGGTATAATACTTATTATTAAGAATAATATCAATTTGCCGCGATTCTTTATCTTTATCCTTTTCTTTTTCTTTATCTTTTTCTGTGCTAAGTATATTTTCAGAACCATTTCGATGGCATTGGCAATTTTGGCATCTATTAGAGCCGGGTACTTTCATATCAGGTCCAATATCATTATTGGGAACTGAACCATCTAATGGCACATTATTACATAAACTATCATATTCATCCAACTCGGGGCTATCACCTAGAAGAGAATAGCCTATATTACCACCTTTTAAATCTTCGGGATTATAAGGTTTAGGCGTTGTAATAACCGGATTATAAGGAAAAAGATCCTTGCCTAGATTAAATTCTTCATTGAGTTTTAGACAACTAAGAGGTAATTTAATAATTACATTATCATCTTTCTTATTATTGCGTGTATATTCATCAATATCGGCGGTTTCATATTTAAACTTATCTTTTGGTTTACGACCACGTCGCTTAGTTTTAATAGAACCATCATCATTATTATCATTATCATCATTGACTTCGTTGACTTCTACAATTTGACTATAGCCAACCATATCAACACCCGCACCCGCACCAATACCAGAGTGAACCGGTGCCAGTAAAATAGGTGTAGGAATTACTTCTAGCTGTTGTACTTCTTCAAGTTCAGGCTCCAATTGCTTATTCTTACGCGCTCGTTTGCCAGTTTTTTTAATAACATTTTCGCTCATATCTTTTTGAGTTTTTTTTTGATGAGATAGTTCTTGTTTATTAGATTCACTTTCCATTCTTCTAGCAATCTAGCAATCTAGCAATCTAGTAATCTAGTAATCTAGTAATCTAGTAATCTAGTAATCTAGCAATCTAGCAATCTAGTAATCTAGCAGTCGGTATAGTTTAAAATGCTAGAATCATTTTATATTAAAAAAATAAAAATCATATTTGTAGCAACTTAAAGATGTTCCTAGCAGCTTTGAGATGTTCCTAGCAGATTAAAGATGTTCCTAGCAGATTAAAGATGTTCCCAGCAAGACGGTTGATATATATTAGTACCACCCACTAGAATCTGCAAATTAGATGAAATTAAACGTTTAGAAAATGGTGCAGGTGCATTACATATATAGCATTTAGATTGGAGTTTAGTAATAGAATTACAATATGGAATTAGTTCTAGAAGCTTGGAACCATTACTAAATGGTTTTTGTTGAAAATCTCCATCTAGCCCATATACATATATTGCTAGATTACATTTTGCTTTCTTAAATAGTTTCATTATATTTAAAACGGTATCATATAAATCTGCAAAAAACTGCCCTTCATCAATAAATAGATATTTCTTATTTGGAAAGCAATTATTGGGTGCAGTCATATCTAGTTGATAAAGATTTTCCATACTATAAGAATCAATAACTAAACCATCATGGCTGCAAATTTTACCAATATCATACCTAGAATCTCGCGAATGATTAACAAGTAATATGTCAGTCATTGGAACACCATTTTGAATTAGTTCATTTACCTTAGTAATCAAGTTTGTTGTTTTTCCAGCAAACATAGGTCCCATTACAAGATGTAATTCTATGCTACTATTATATACGGTTCGTTCATCACTTTCGCTAGCCTGCATTTCTGGAATAAATATAATTATTTGTTTCTAATTTGTTTCTTATGTTTCTTATGTTTCTTTTGTTTCTAATTTGTTTCTAATTTGTTTCTTATTGTCTTTTATATTTTTTAATATTCAATTTTTACTTTTAGTAATAACTAATAAATAATTACTAATTACTTTGGATGCTAACTATTTTATCCGGACTAATAATCAAAGATGAAAATCAAAGATGAAAATCAAAGATAAAAATCAAGATTAAATATTAAAAACAAAAAATAGAAAAAATATGAATACAACAAATATGAATAATAAAAATAAATGAGTCATATCAAAGAAATATCAAAATATGCCAGAATTTACTCGTCATCTGAGTTTGCGGCTTCTTGTGTTTCGGTCTCTTCATCATCATCTTCAGCAGTTGCACCTTCAATGGCATCCATATCATATTCAGTAGTCTCATAAGAGACTGCACACTTACCCAAAGTAAAGTTAATGCTGACACCCTTGGGACCGAACCAGATATGGCGACTGTAGAAATCGAGAACTGTAATATCCAAGTCTTTATTGATTAAATCTTCAGTATTTTGAAGAGCTTTACCAGTCTCGGCATTGATAATCTTACCATCAAAACCTTTCGTATCTGAAAAGTAGATTTTTAGCCAAATGCTGGGGTCATACGTAGGCTTCTCGCCCTTCTTAACTTTCTCCTGGTCGGTCTTATTATAGGAATAAATCTGTTTAATCATTGGACGAGCCAGCTTAGCTGTCTTCTTAGCGCCTAGATATTCTTTGCTATTAGCAACTAGTAGATTAAATACTTCTTCATCAATGCTTTCAACCATCTTGCGAAAAGTAGGGTCGGAAAGTCGAATACTCATAGAATATGCTACATTATCATCTTTATCAAACTTGAAGATACGAGCCTTAACATTTTCAAGATGAATGCGTAGAGGCCGTTCTTCATATAGAATTTTGCAGAACTTTCCACCCTTATCATGCGTTTGCACTGGAGTCAAAGTTATATGCCCCGCAGTATATTCTTCAGCCTTTAGACCGTAGCTTTCACTATTACCTTCGCTTACACCAACAACATTAATTTGTGTAATCTCCATACCAAGACGATAAGTTCCAGCACCCAGCTTAACTTTGTGAATGTGGAAACAAACATCTACGATATTATTTTTAGTCAAAGCCACATTAAGATCACTCACATCAGAAACTTCTTCAGTCTTGCTGCGGCACGTGAAATCACGACTTAAAGTACCACCAATTGCATATCCATACTTGTCATTCTTGCTAACAGTAGATTTCAGCATATCGTGGCATTCCTCCACCGTAAAATCATTATCAAACCAGGCCTGCGCATTCTCATGCCCTACCTGTTCTAGATAGCTTTCAAAAGTATTAATCATATCAATAAATTCATTGTCTTTCAGAGACATGAAAATACTAAACTTATCCTTACGCGGCTTACCATCCTTAGCAGGTGCCGCTTCTTTTCCTTTGTTCTCAACCTTACCAAAGGTCTTAATCACACATCCACGGGCAACAACAAGCAACTTGTCATCGGCACCCACACCATCGCGTTCATAGTTAGTATCAACCCACTTTAAACCAAGCTCGGTGTTGTTCTTAACATTGCTAAAACGCACATTCTCCTTGACAAATTCAATAGGATTCAAAGGCTTAATAATTTTCTTTTTAGTGGACTGTTCGGCAGATTTGTGGGCAGACATTTTGCTAATCGGGAAAGTAAAGGCTTTAAAAAATCGGTTTTGTACTATGTTATAGAGTTATATATAAATCTTTAAGTTATTTTAAAAATCAATTTTTTATTTTGAATATAAATAAAATTATACTTTCTTGAAAAAATGGAAAATTAGGCAAATAATTTATTTAGATTTATTTATTTAGATTTATTTATTTAGATATATTACATTCTTACGTGGTGTGCGCTTCTTTATTATTACTATTGGATATCTAGTATTAAGCTTATATTTAGATAACTTTTCAGATACCTTTTTTTTATTATCACTAGACTTGGGTTTAGGACTGGATTTAGACTTAGTGCAATAATCTTTTGATGATGTCTTACTTCGTTTATTCTTTTTAATTGTTTTTCTTTTTATTCTAGATAATGTAGAAATCTTATTACTTACTATATTATTTTTTTTTTTGAATTTTTGATATAATTCATTGAATGCTGTATCATTTAATTTTTTGCTTATTACTGGATTACAAGTAAAAGGTGTGTTATCATTCTTTTGATTATTCTTGGATAACATATGTTTAATTTCACATAGAATTTGCCCTTGTTCTTTAAAAGTTTTATTAAAATCGAGACTATCTAAAGTTATATTTTCTGCTTCTTTTAAAATCTCATCAAGATCGATAGAAGTATTATTTTTTATAGTTCTAGAGTCGGTGCTTCTTGATTTAGCCATTTTATTTAATAGCCAGTAATTCTATTACATACTAAGATTTAAATATTAACAGGCTATATCCGTTAATTAGTTAACTAATATAAGTTTTAATGATATAGATTTTACTGATATAGGTTTTATTGTGATTACATTAAATATTACTAAATAATAAGTTTATAGCAACATTATATTATAAAATGCCAAATACTGATAATTCAAATACTAATAATTCAAATACTATTAATTCCAATGCGGAAAAAGAATTAATAACGGAACTTCCTAATTCTACTAATACTAGCGAAATATTAGCAGGCGGTTTCGAATTTAATTTAGAAGATGCAGGCAAAGCTGACGAAGATGATATTATTATGAATGTTGAAAATCCTCGTTCCCGTTCACATGAAATAGAAGAACTAAAAGAACTAAAAGAACTAAAAGAACTAAAAGAACTAAAAGAACTAGAAGGTGGTGGAACATCCACGCTTGTTGAATATAAAATTAATTACTTAGTATCAGATGACGAACATTTGGTAAATGCTGATAAGATTAAATCTACTGTAAAAAGATACATTGAAAATTATCAGTCTGATGCTATGAAAAAATATAAGCAACTATTCAAGATTGTATATCAAAAATATAGTAGCAAAAGATATTTAATAGATAATACTGATACTGAAATCATTGTAAGTAAGTTATCAGACAAGACTAATAAAGACTCCAAGATTGGAAAACGTGATATTGTATATGAAATATCCAAGCCACAATATATATTTTATAACAAAGACAATAATCTTATTCTTATGAAATCTATAATCAGCAATAAGAGATTAGAATTACAGATACATTATCAATCCCTAGTAAATAAACTAGATGTGCAACTAGAAGAAAAGAAACAATTTGAAAAAGACCGCAAACAATTTATTGACCTGCTAGAACGATATTATATTTACAATTTATATAATCATCGTATAAATAATATTTCTCTAGAAGGAAAATCTAATATTGTTATTCAAGAGGTACACGGATTCCTAAAAGATAATGCTGAAAAAACATTTGCACTAGATGGTAATTTATATACAATTGATAATGCCTTAGTAGATAGAATAAATGCGAATAATTCTAGCAGATTGAATATATATAATGACCTAATGATAAAATTGCAAAGTGCTAAATCTATTACAAGTACAACTACAAGTACAACTACAAGTACAACTACAAGTACAAGTATTGATAAAATTAATAAAACAGAAAAAGATAAGAGAGACAAACTAATAGATGAAATAAAAGAGTATCTTAAAAGTAATGTAGAAAATACGAAATTAAATAATGAAATTAAAGATGCGGTACAGGTTCAAAATGCATATGTAGATTATATAATTTACAAATTACCAAATAATTAACTATATTTGCTTTTTATTTTGCATCAAATGCTAGAAGTATTTGAACTAGCTCTTGTTTAGTTCCAGTTGTCTTAAGACCATGAGACTTTGCGATGTCTTTTAATTGTTTTACTGACATATTATTATAATCAGTCTTGGGTGTATCTATTTCAATAGTTTTAATATTTTCCTTTTGTAATTCATCATTCTCATTATTTTCTTGATTAGATACTGGTTTTTTAGTTTGATTGGAATTCCCGTTCAACAATTCGCTTAGATCTATATCTGCCACTTTTGCAACATTAACATCGGGTTGAATTGTTGTAATATCAACCGGTTCTAGAATATCAATATCATCAATATCCTGAATATCTTGAATATCATCTAGATTGAAATTGCTATTATGATTAATAATATCATTTGTTTCGTCAATGGGAGCAGTGGCAATAGATAATGTATCTTCTAGATCATCAAAAATTTCTGCATTAGTTATATTTACTGTATCTAGATTGAATAAATTATCTTTAGTTATTCTTTCATTGCTGTCGTTATAACTGGCTGATTTGCTAGATACTAATTTATCTACATCAAGTTCTTCGCAATTATCATCTAGATCTAGTTCATCCATATTCATATCAGTATCTAGGTTAGGATCGGCATCATTCGCATCATCTAGATTATCTAAATCGTGTAAATCTATATTTTTATCATCCGTAGTTGTCTTTTCTAATGCATTACCTAGCACTGGCGGATTACTACTATATCCTTCCTTATTGATTATTATATTATTCGTCGTTGTGTTGCCTTCTAGATTATCAACATTTTCTATATCTATATTGATAATTTTAGTTGGTGATAAAACATTCTGCTTAAGTTCTATTGATACTTCTCTAGCAATTTCATCATTTACATCTAGCTTATCCAATATTTCTACTGCAGAAAGGGAATTATTAGGTTGCTCGGTAGGTTGCCCGGTAGGTTGCCCGGTAGCTTGTCCGTTAGTTAGTGTTTGAAAAAGAACTGTATTTATCTTGCTAAAAGTTTCATCATTATGTATTTGCTGATTCATAAATATTTTCTTGAGATCTTCAACACGACACTTGAGTTCTTCAATCTCTCGAACTTTTGTAAAATTGGAATAAAGAAGATATAGACAACATAGACCTACTAGAACAAGTGCAACTAACATTAAATTTGAACTAAAACTATTAAGATTAAAATCCATCGTACTATATTATTTACTAACTTTAATAACCTTAATATGAAAGATGGTAATACTTAAGATAATGCTAGAATTATAAACTTTGGAATAAACGTAAAAATAAAAATATAAAAATCCTAAGCTAGGCGATTACGAAAGGCAATAACGAAAGGCGATAACCCTAGGCGATATTAATATTGTTTAGTGCCACTTTATATTTCATAAGTTTTTGATAGCATTTATCAATGGTTACATTACTGACTTGACATATTTGAATAATTTGGTATTTTTTAATATTTATATTAAGTCTATCAATAACATAGAATAATATAGAAGCAATTCGCGATAGGGGATTATGTTTATCTAAGTAATTATTGGATTCCACGTGTTCTAGAATTTTTTTACCAGCTTGATAAACCCTATCATCTAGGCCAAGTGAACTAATAAATCGATTTAATTTTCCAGTATAATTCGCTAGAATATCATTATGATGATTAGAAATTGCAGTAGCGTTATTATGAATATCATTATCTGATATTTCAACCTGATTATCATCTTCTGAATCATCCTCTTCTGAATTATCCTCATCAGTTGATTCTGAATCACATAATTCATCACCTTCTAGAGTATCGTGCAATGCCTTCTTACTATCTACTAGTGCTTTACCATCTTGTTTTTCCTTAAGAATGATATTATTCCAAATCTCTTCAAAGATTTTTATTCCACGACGTAGAGTTTTATTATTTTTTAAGCGGCATATCTTTGCGATTTCCGCACTATTCCGTGGACATCCTTTTAACTTACAGGCTAACGCAATAGCCCCGGCTTTCATACCATCTTTTTTAGTGCGTCGTGCAGCTTTAACTTCACTAACTCGTTTAAACATATGTTTAGCTTCTTCAATAACACATTGATTGAGCCCAGAGTTCATAGCGATTATAGTAATATTATTAAATATTTCCATTAGAGAGCTTTCTTTATAGGTAGTCGAATACCAACGACTCATATTACGAATGCGCTTGGTGATAAATGATTCGCGACCACCCCATCCTACTAAACCACCCATACTGCTTTTAGGCAAAAGCTCATTAGTTGGCATATCACATCGTGATTGATCACCACCTCGACTATCATCATTATTGTAATTGCGCCATTCTTGCCCGGCATCAATAACAGATTCTATTTTAAGACCACATTTGAGACAAACATAAAATCCATCAATTTCTTTAATTTTATAATTACTACATTCTATGCATTTAAAATTTGCTAAAGTATCATTTGAGTCTTTATAATTCGATGAGTCTAATGTGTTAGCTTTAATATTTATCTGATTTTGTATTTCTTTCTTTTTATTCCGTTTTTCATTAGATATCTCTAGAAGCATTTTAGAAATATCTAGCTCCATTTTATCTTCTATCCTCTCCATAAAGAAGTTTTATTTAATTTATTATTTGTATAAAAGAATTTTCAATTTTATAGCACAAGGCAAATATAATGGCAGATTGGATTGCTAGATTGCTAGATTGCTAGATTCATTAGGTTATATATATAAAGACTCGGCTTTATATTGAAGTAATAATGTGTATGTGCCAATATAAATATATATTTTTAATATAAAAGGCCTTGTTCTAGAAGTGTGAAAAATGTTGAAGAAAATTCATAAGACACGAGTGCATAATAATGCCCGGCGTGGAAAACGAGTAAATAAGAATATAAGACATTCTAGAAAACAAACAAAGAAAAATGCGCGTATGCATTTACATTCGCAAGATGGCGGGGCTGCTTGTTATAGTTATGATAATCAAGTACATAATGATAGAAATGGGGCAACTAATGAAAAATTCCAAGTGACGACATTCCGAAGTATAAATCAGGATGATTTAGATAGGTTCAAAATTTCTAATTATGTAAATAATAATATTGACTGGGGTATTATACCAAGACAGCCACCTACTGATTGTTGCATAATGTGAGCGTGTTATTATGTAGTATCCTTATTCTAGCGAGCATAGTATTTAATTTATTGTTTTAAGGTTTTCGGTTTTAAGGTTTTCGGTTTTATAATTACTTTTATTTTCCAGGAATCAACTAGAAAGAAAGTTCTAGCACTCTTTGTATTGCAGATGCCGGTGTTATTAAATATATTGCCAAATGTCTATTGGATGTATAATAATCCTAATGCATCCATACCTGAAGGTGAATATATGATAGAATTGCGTAAAGTACAAGAATTATATAATATCAAAACATTAGTTGAGCTAGATGGCGCATTTGCATTCTGGAATAAGTCAAACTCATATATAAATGAAATTAAAAGTGAAATAGAGAAAAATGAGTTTAGCAAATTACTAGCAATCTATAAAAAATTACTAGAGGCAATAAAAAAAGCTTACCTAAATAATTTGCCGATGGTTATATCTACATATAAAGCTGATTACGTAGATGTTGGTCTTGGTGTGTGGATTTATTTTTTTCATATTACTGCTGGGATGTCATTTGATAATGTAATTAAATTGCTTGGATTAAAGGTTATAGGTGCTATTACAATGTCAGATACGCTGAAAAAGTTCTTTGCATTTTTGAATATGAAAATATAAGACAATATATGATGTGATATGATGTGGCATACATATTAAATAATTTTACATTATTTATCTTTTGTTGTTTCCGTTTTATAATTTTATTGAGTAGATTTAATAAATAGCTAAACCAATACTTATATCAGTTCCAGCTGTTAAATTTGCACCACTTACTACTATTCGAACTTGCAAAAAGTCTGTTAATCGAGTGAAAGTACTACTAATTCCACTAAAACTAGCTATTTGGGTAGATGAATTTAATACCATTGATGCAAATGATGTTCCTAACACTGATGATGATGTAGATTTATATAATGTAACTGTTATTACCTGAGACCCGGTAATTGATTTGGATGCAGTTAATAATCCTCCAAATACTATAACATTTTGTATAAATGGAATACCTATTATACTTCCTGCAAAATTTGCAATATCAGAGCCAGGTTTAACATAATATGTTCCAATTGGTGTTGCACTTTCAGAGCCAGCCCCTCCAAAATTTATTTGTGAATTCAAATTAAAAAATAATTGTGTTGGCTCTGAGCCTACACTAAACCCATTACTATCACTTGTTCCATTTTGCAAATCTGTTGAATTAAGTAATAAAGTCCCAGCAGTCCTTATAATATCATATGTTGTTCCCGAAATCGTAGATGTTTTTACAGATGTGTATCCCGTAGAATTGCTAGTTTCCACTCCAACTAGATTAGATCCGGCACCAGTACAAAATATAGTAGCATCCCGGACAGAAAAGTAATTGGCACCTGTATTTAGAATACCACGATTAACACCTGACCCAGCCGATGTTGTATTAATAGTACTACGTTGAACGGCATTAAAAGATGATACAGTATTGCTAGATGAACCATTAGATAGAATACCATAGATATTATTTGCACCGGTTGCCGTGCTAGTGGTATTTATTACCAATGTTCTAAGTTTAGAATTAATGGTAGTGCCATCTGGAAAATATACATTTGTTAAATTTACATTACTACTGCTAGAAAGAGTCAGGGATACATCTTCTAATCGTGTATTTGTTCCCATAGTTATTAGTGTAGTATTAGCAACGCAATTGAGCTTTTGAATAGATACTGCTTGAAGATTTATTCCACGAACTGAAACATTACTAGGCAATGTAAGCGTTTCATTATACTGTCCAGGCAATATATAAACACATTCTCCCGATTGTGCTTTATTCAATGCATTACCAATAGTTAAAAAAGGTTGAGAATACGGGTTAGCATTTGCAGTAGTATCATTACCATATAGTTGGTCTACACGTAGAACATAACCAAATGGTCCCAATGGTCCAGTATAACCTGTGGCACCTATGGCACCTATTGAACCTGTGGCACCTGTCATACCAATTGAACCAGTGGCACCTGTCATACCAATTGAACCAGTGGCACCTATGGCACCTATTGAACCAGTGGCACCAGTTCTACCTGTCATACCTATTGAACCGGTAGCACCTGTAGCACCAGTTCCCGAAGATATAGGCCATGTATTACCATTACCTGAGTATTCTATATTCAAAATAGTGGCACTATTAAATTTTACAAGAATACTACCATATGTAGCATTGGTATTTAATAGAATATAATTTACTAAATCATATGGTTGTCCAAAGTTTGGATCACTTACATTACCATATGTAGTAATTATTTCTAATGTACCTGGAGAACCAGATATAAATACTACTTTTAAATATTGACTAGGTGATGGATATGGTGCACCATTAGTAATTTCATAAATATTAGTATCACTATCATCATCAGTTATATAATATGCAAAATTTGTATTATTATATGGTGAATTAATTTTAATGCCGGCACTCAATTTAGGACCATAAAGAATATTGCTATTTTGATTATAAAATAATTGCCCAAGTGTTCCTGTTGCTGAATCAGGCGGAGAATTACCTATTAAAATACCAGGACCCATATTTCCGGTAGCACCAGTCATACCAGTCATACCTATTAAACCAATAGCACCTGTCATACCTATTAAACCAGTAGCACCTGTCATACCTATCGAGCCAGTAGCACCTGTCATACCTATTGAGCCAGTAGCACCTGTCATACCTATTGAGCCAGTAGCACCAATAGATCCAGTAGCCCCAATAGAACCGGTGGCGCCTGTCATACCTATAGAGCCAGTAGCACCTGTCATACCTATTGAACCAGTAGCACCTGTCATACCTATTGAACCAGTAGCACCTATTGAACCAGTAGCACCTATTGAGCCAGTAGCCCCAATAGAACCGGTGGCGCCTGTCATACCAGTAGCACCAGTCATACCTATAGAGCCAGTAGCACCTGTCATACCTATTGAACCAGTAGCCCCAATAGAGCCAGTAGCACCTGTCATACCTATTGAACCAGTAGCCCCAATAGAGCCAGTAGCCCCAATAGAGCCAGTAGCACCAATAGAGCCAGTAGCCCCTGTCATACCAGTTGAGCCAGTAGAACCAGTATTATTTGTTGTACTTAGAGTATATAGTGTGCCTGTGGGTATTCCATTATTATCTAATTGTTGATATTGGATAGGACCAGTTGAACCAGTTAAAGTCAAACGAACGCCTCCACTTACTGGACCAGTTGCACCTGGAATAGTGGCTCCTAATACAATAGTGGGTGCAGCAAAACCAAATTGAGTATATATAATACCGTTAGGATCATTACCAATAGTACCAGTAGGACCCACTAAAATAGTTCCGGGCCCCATAACTAGAGTCTTAACACGAGAAGTTATTGAACCAATACTAAATTGATTATCAACTGATGGCAAGATATTACCATTAATTATAAGAGTATTACCAGCAAGCCCTACCGCATTAACTAATGATGATAATTTAAGATTACCTAGATAGATTGAACCAGTTCCAACGTGGATATCATTCCACCGGGCGCCAGTAGAGCCCAAATTATATGTTAAATCTGTAGATGGTAATAAATCACCTTGAAGCACTAAACTTGCACCAGTCGCACCTGTTGGATTATAAACCATTCCATTTGTTCCTACTACTGTATTCCCATCGTAATATAATATTGCACCAGTTGAACCATTAACAACAAAATTACCAGTGGCACCTTGTAAACCAGTGGCACCAGTGGCACCTTGTAAACCTGTAGCACCAGTAGCACCTTGTAAACCAGTGGCACCAGTGGCACCTTGTAAACCTGTAGCACCAGTAGCACCTTGTAAACCTGTGGCACCTGCTGATGTACTATTTAAAAAAATAACACTACCGGTTGGACTGCTAGATATATATGTACCACCAAATGCAATATTACTAAATATATCACCTACGTTAATTAAATTAAACTGCGCCCAATATTGACCGGATACTGGGGGCTGATTATATGAATATTCTAGGGTATCATTTTTATAATATAGAACGTTTTGTGGTGTTAGTTCAATTCGCCATACATCACTAGGGAGATATCCGCCTAATGACACAATTGCACCACCATTTACTTGAACGTAAACTGCTTGCAGCGAACCGTGAAATAGTAGTCCATAATATTGATTGAATCCACGTATTACATTTACACTTTGAAATGCATATGATGCTAGAGAAGTTTGAAAACTTAAACTAGCATATGGGAAAGTTTCCTGACTATTCACGAAATCAGGATTACTAGCGTTTGCAATTTTAATAATAGAATTTGTATTTGGTCTAAATGTAATATTTGCTGGTGTATCGGCAGTTAGAGTAAATACTCCTGCATTTTGTCCGGATGAACCTGTTGCACCAGTTGAACCCATTGCACCAGTGGGACCAGTTCCTAATGCCCCAGTTGCGCCAGTCATACCAGTAGCACCAATAGCACCAATCATACCAGTTTGGCCGGTGGGACCAATATATAATTCCGTAATTTGAATACGATTGGTATATTTAATATTTCCATTTGTTCCTCCAATATCTAAAGAGCCACCTGAATTTTGATAAGCATAAACTTCTATAAAATCATTAGGTTGCAATGTAAGCAAACAGGTACCTTGGCAAGTAGTACCATATAAATCACCTTGTAATGCAACTAATCCATATATATTGGTATATCCACCACTAGGGGGTGGGGGGCTAGCATCATTTAAAGATATATATGTAATCCGTGTATTTTGCCCGGATGTTCCAGATATTTCACTAAATGTAATTTGATATGCAATATTTATTTGAACTACACCCAATGAAGTATTAGTAATACGAGTCCCGCCACCAACTATCGAAATGGAAAGATTCATAACTCCATAATTAATATCATCAGTTTGGTCGAAGAGAACTTTTAAATATTGTGCATTTCCCACTGTTTGCGCTCCAGAACTTCTTAATGCTAGAATACTAGCCAAAGCAGTAGAACCTGGCAGACCAATTGGCCCAGTGTATCCTGTCTGGCCAATCTGCCCTGTAAAACCTGTGGGACCATATAGAGCCGTATTAATCCTCACAATATTAATGCGTGCAGTATTCTCTAGCAGGACTAATCCCAAACCAGTATTTTGATATATTTCTACTTTAAAAGAATCACCAGACTTAACTAGCAAAGATGACGAAAATGTAGCTGTGTGTTCCCCGGCATTTAGAACTAGTTGTTGATAGGAATATTTATCTCCACTCCAACTAGGTTGTATCCAAATTTCCACCACCCCCGCATTGCTTAGAATTAATTCCAATTCACCAGTAATAACAAATACACCATCTAGAACATCTGTATTTGTAAATATAGAATGTGTACCACTATCTAGAGATAATTCAATATCTCCTTGTGAAAAATAATTATCCATAGTATCCCATCCTATTGGTGTAATCACAGAATCGGGAATAGATATATTGCTAGAGTTAAAATATCCCAATGTGGCAGGAGTACCAATATTACCCATTGCACCAGTCATACCTTTTGAACCAGTTGCACCAGTCATACCAGTCATACCAATTGAACCAGTAGCGCCAGTAGCACCAATTACACCGGTAAATCCATATATATTTCCACCAGCATATATATCACTGTCAATATAAACACGGCTACCGGTATGACCGATTTTTAAAATACCGTGGACTGAATCTATCCAAAATAATCCTGTACCAGTCTGATGCAATAAATTTGTATTTATGTTATCTAGGTCAATATTAGTAAATGTTGCATCTTGTGTATGGGACATTGTATTTTATTACCTAGTTTAGATATATCCTGGATTATATATATCCTAGATTACTAATATGTATGAATAAATTTTTATTCAGCTAGAATCCACGCATACAAATATGATTATCTAGCAAACTAGCAACCACCACCAAAAACTAGCAACCTCTACCCACCCCAAAACTAGCAACTTCACCTTACACCAAAAAATATAAAAACTATAAAAACTATAAAAACTATAAAAACTATAAAAACTATAAAAACTATAAAAACTATAAAAACTATAAAAACTATAAAAACTATAAAAAC
>Ga0209400_1001701_pt1 | contig 17327 bp, 22 predicted proteins | sample M_130807_EF_Meta_FD_187313 | JGI IMG/M metagenome (GOLD analysis project Ga0209400, IMG submission 187313) | Freshwater microbial communities from Lake Montjoie, Canada to study carbon cycling - M_130807_EF_MetaG (SPAdes) (version 2) | ecosystem: Environmental > Aquatic > Freshwater > Lake... | reverse complement strand
CAATGAGGTGCGCGGAATTAATCGGGTGACTATGGATGTTTCTAGTAAGCCGCCGGCTACTATTGAGTGGGAATGACGGGAATTTTTAAGTGATTGATTGGTAAAGACTTTTGATTTTTGAGTGTCAATCTGATAAATCACTAAGTCATTGATTTTATTGAGTATGAGAATTTTAAGTTACACATAAACTTACACACTGGTGACACTATTCGAAATCATAGTTACGTATTTTGGAGGGCGATATGGAAAAACTATACGATTCTATTGGTTCAACATACACGTTTACTCGACAAGCTGATACTGAAATTACTCAAGAAATTTCTCGCCTTGTTTGCAATCAGAAAGGCTCAAGATTTCTTGATGTTGCTTGTGGCACTGGAAACTATACTTCTGCGATAGCCACTTTAGGTGGTGAATGGTATGGCATTGATATATCTGAAGTTATGCTTAAACAAGCTATTGATAAAAATGCAAATATTAAGTGGACTTTAGGTAATGTATCCTCACTGCCTTACTCTGACGAGTATTTCAATGGCGCTGTTTGCTCTCTCGCTATACATCATTTTACTGATTTGACTTCTGCATTTAAGGAAGTCTATCGTGTCATTGATAGAGGGAATTTTATTATTTTTACGGCGTTTCCAGATCAAATGCAAAGCTATTGGCTGTGTAATTATTTTCCAGAGATGATGAGACGTTCTATTCATAATATGCCAGATCAAAAAACATTAGTTACTTCACTGCAATCTGTCGGTTTTGAGGTAAAAAGCATTGCCCCGTTCTTTGTTACCAACGAACTACAAGATATGTTTTTATATTCTGGTAAAGAGCGGCCTGAGATATATTTTGATCCCAATGTGCGTTCCAATATTTCTTCTTTCGCGTCAATATGCGACATTGCAGAACTTGATAATGGACTTGATTCGCTAAGCGCAGATTTAAGCACTGGAAAATTTCTAAGCATTAAACAGAAATATTCTTCGATTTCTGGTGACTATGCTTATGTTGTTGCTCGCAAGAATTAAAGCGTATTTAAGAATTTTTTAACGATTAAGACAGCCTTTTCTTAAATTAATATCAAACCGCACAGTGTGTAACTTAAACTTGCTTAAGTCGTTGATTAAGAAAAGAATTTGGGTATGAAACTTGTTGGTATTTACTGTCGCAACTTACACAAAAGTTACACACTTGGTTTTGGATGGCTTGAAACCCGCATAAACACTGGGTTTTTTGACCGAGTAACTACGGAGTAACTGTAAGTCACGTACAAAGTGATGTCAAGTTATAAACATGTTTGGAGTGGAGATGGCTACTGTAAAAATTGAAATTTCAGGTGCGGGTGGCGAGTTTCAGCACCATTACTTAAGTGTTAAAGAACTTAAGGAAATAATCAAAGTGGGTAAGAAGGGGGGCGCTGAAGCTGTAGTTGATGAATTTTTAACTGGCGGAAAGATGTTTGATAAAACTAACTACGGTGGTGCTTACGGATGTTCTACAGATGCTGTTTTTACGGTCAACGGCAAAAAATTTAAACCAACCAACTTTGTACTTGAGAAAAAAGTAGAAGATAAAAAACCATTTTCTGAAGGTGGTAATCTTTACTACATATCAAAAGGTGAAGTTACTGGTAGTGTTGAAATTGAAGTAGAAGGTAAGTTTGATCCAAAGCTTTTAGAGATTCATTATGTTGAGTTTGACTTGCTTGAAGGATGGAAATCAGGAAAATTTATATCGCAAATTCATTACGCTGGTGAGGAGTACTTTGGAGAATTTAGTGACAATGGGCAAGATTATGAGCATGTTGGTTGTATCTACAAAGTAGACAAAAAAGGTGCTTATAAGGAAACTGACATATTTCTTATGTACGATGCAGATGAAAGCGAATGGAAATATGATTCTGATGTTATTTCAAAAAGCGGTTTTATTTAAAGGGGATTTATATGAGCTCAGTTCAGATTGCTATAAAAGGTTATGGCCACGAATTTCAGTGGCATAAGGTAAACAAAGATACTTTAAAGGAAATGCTTGCTGATTATAAAAAAGGCAAGATTGAGTTATTGATGGAGAAATATTTCACTGGAGGTAATTCGTTAGATGGTGAAATGTTTAGTGGAGCTTACGGCTGTGGAATTGACTCGTCTATTACTGTTGACGGAGCTAAAATAAAAATTAGTAAAAAGAAGCCAACTCAGATTTTCGATGATACCAAGCCAAATTTAGATGGTGCAGATTTTTACTATATAACTCAAGGAAATATTGAGGGAACTGGTGAAATTCAATTAAAAAATGGAAAATTTGACTCTAAACTATTAGTTATAGACTACATTGAATTTAACGTCATGCAGTCTGGCACAATAATTACATCTGTAAAATATGATGATGAGTCTATTTCAATTTCTTACGAAGATTCAGGCGTAGATTACAGGCATCAATTATTAACTTATGATGCAGATGACGAAGGTAACGTTGGTGTATTCCAAAGTCTTTTTTATGATGAAGAAGATGAAGTCTTTAAATTCATAGCTGATGATATAAAGCAAGTATTGAAAAAGAAATAATCGACTTTACTTCATTAATAGTAGAGCAACTATTGATAGTGAATTGAAATTTTATTAGGATGTCAATTCTAAAAGTGGTTTAATTTAAAGGAGAGTTAAATGTCTAAGAGTGTTGCATTTAATGTTGATTACAGTAGAAGTAATCTTGCTTCAATAATTAGGTGGACAGATTCTAAAAATAAAATTGAAAATTGCGAAGCATCAATAGATTTTATTCGGTGTGATGATGGCGATGAGTTTCAATTTTTGCATGTTGATAAGGGCGAAATAATTAATCATTCTTTGTTCATGTTTGAAGCAGTAAAAAATGCAGGTAAAAAAGATGAGTATTTACTTTGCTATTCAGCAGACTTTGAAATCGCAGACTATAACAGTCATGTCAGTTTTTTGAAGGCTTTAAAGCATAGTAAAAATCAAATAGAGATAGTGCTTTGTTTTAAAGACGATAAAGGAAAGAATTTAGAAAATTGTTTTGAAGAAAGTGATAATAGGACGGCTAAATTAGTGAAATCGTAAAGTTTTATGTTTTCTAATCTTAAGATTTCTAGAACTTGAATTGAGCAATATATCCGCTGCCCAAAATGTTTTTTTCTTCAAAGAAAATTAGGATTAAAGCCTCCATCAATGGTTCCACTTACGCTTGCCGTTGCTACAGATGCGTTGCTTAAAAATGAATTTGATGTGGTTCGTGAATCAGGCGCTAGTCATCCGCTGTGGAAGCGAGAAGGGCTAAATGTTCGAGCATATAAACACTCTGATATTGATCTATGGCGTAATAATTTTAAAGGTATACGAATTAAGCACCCAACAGGTATAGATATCCATGGTGCTATTGACGATATTTGGGAAAACATAGACACAGCTGAATTGCATATAGTTGACTATAAAAGCACTAGCAAAAAGGATGAGCCAACTATAGATACAGGCTTTGGTGATAGCTATAAAAGGCAGATGGAAATTTATCAATGGTTGTTTCGAAAGTCAGGATTTAAAGTTAGCTCTGTTGGCTATTTTTTATATGTTAATGGGAGCAAGCTAGGTAATTTTTATGAAAATGGTATTGATGGAGTTATGCACTTTGAGACAACCTTAATCTCACACGATGGTGATGATACATGGGTTAAGGATGCAGTTGAAGGAGCAATTACTTGCTTGCAGTCAGAAGTTATGCCTGATAGTGGTGTTGATTGCGATAACTGCCGTTACTTTTCTGATAGGTTTAAATTAATATGACAATAGATATACCTATATTAGATGGAGAGGAATGGTGGGCAAGTCAATCAATTGATCACACTGACTCAGTAATAAGGAGTCTGCTTGACCTTACTAATTCTTGTATCGAATTGAAGATTAAGTTTGAAGAGTCTAAGAAATTACATACAGAATTAAGCCTCCACAATAATCGGTATAACATAGAGCTAGAAACCGATAAATGGATTGCATTTTGTGCTAGTTTGAGTGAAACTGAAATTTCAGATATGGCTAACGAAATTTCAATCAAGCTTAAGGCCTACGTTGAGAAACATTTCAATAAGGATTTAAGATGAATTTTCATTTAATTAAAAGAAATCAAGAGCTTAATGGTAATGTCGGTAAAAAACAAAAAGAAGGCTTGCATTGGTATATACAAACTTCTTTAAATAAAAAACCTGTTGGTAGCAAATCTAAAGTTGGTGACTTACTTTATATCTATGAGGTAGGTTATGGGGTATGGGCTCAAGGCTCTATTAAAACAGTAGAAGAAGTTGTTGAGTTAAATTCAATTAAGGATGTAATTCATTTTTCTTTAAATGATACTAAGTATCATAATAAATCCTATTGGGGTCAAGAAATTCTTACCAAGTTAGGTGATAAGCTCGAAGATAATTTTAAATATTTTGTTCTTCAAATTGAAGTTGAGCAAACATTTTTAGATAACGTCATCTCTTTGGATCCTTCCAAGCCTGAACTTAAATCTCAAAATTCTTGGATTACACTTGATAATCCAATCGATTTTTATTCGTACACATCCGAGCAACTATCTCCAATAATAAGTCCTAAATTAAGAACTCAAATACAGCTTAAATTTAATTCTTTAAGTCGAGATTTTGTTTACGATATTGATCATTTTGTCCCTCAATCTGTAGGTGGTCCTGGTAGTATTGAGGAAAATTTAATACCTTTAAGCTTTTCTGTTAATCGTTGGAAATCTAATAAAATACCATCTGGTTTGTTTTATTTTGCTATTGATTTTGATGAAGTTAAATCTATTAAATCAAAATTTTTAAATAAGTCAATGTGTGCACATGATATTTTTTACTCTGAAAATGATGCCATTAAAGACGCTAAATTAATTATTTCTATAATAAATTCATTAGATTTAATACTTATAAAATCTTTCTATAAATCTGTACGCTCTTTCCATTTTCCGAATTATGTTCTTTAATTCTTAACGTTCTCTAACTGCGTAAAAAACTTTTTAATTTCACTGAAAGGAAACGAAATGGTAACTAAAAATAAAGCAATTGATAAGTTAAAAAAACTTGAAAATAATGCTTCTGAACCTGACCAAATGATGAATATTGCTCATCAAATAATGGAAGAAGTAGGGGATAAAGATTGGGCAATAATTGTATATAAGAAATCGATTGAATTATCTCAAGATCACTATGATCCTGTAGATATGCTAAGAAGAATATCTCAATCAATAATTGATAATTTAAATGATTACGATTGGGCAGACTCTTTAATTTTAGGCGCCTTTTCTGATAAAAATACTGATGCTAAAGGTAAAATTAATTGTGCATACTTCTATTCTTGTTTCCCGGATAATGAGCAATTTATAAAAAAATCTATTAAGTTATATACTGATTGTCTAAAGATCTCTAAAGAACTATCTTCAGAAGATTTATATCAGAGTGCTAGTGGTATTTTTCATACTCTAAATCAAAAAGAGCTTGCTATAAAGTACCTTGTTTCTGCCGAAAAATGTATTGAAAGCCCATGGGATTATATTTTTATTGCAAAAGAGTATTATGGAATGGATGATAAAAAAACTGCAAAAAAATTATCTGATTTGGGATTAACTAAGTGTGAAGATGAGGATGAAAAAGAATCTCTAAAAAATGAAATTAAAGACTATATGAATCAGTAATAAAAAAAATTAAGCATGAATTTCATCACAAAAGAAGTTACTTTATCTATTCATCAATATTCATATTCTGATTTTAAAAAAGTCAATATAAAGAATTCTGTTGAGGAATGGATAGATGATTTAAACAGTAATGGTTCATCATATCCATTATTTAAGAACTCTATTTTTAGTAAAAAGCCTATTATTATTCCTACTAATAATAAAGTAAAGCCGAAAAATAATGTTCTTTATGTCGTTCCCCACTACTACTATCTTTACTCTAATTATTTTATTTCTGAGCAATTAAATTCCAATTCTTTAATCTATTTAAATGAATTAGGTGGTACTTTTATCCCTGATAAGCCAATGGATTATGTTTTACACGAAGGTGAAAATTTGTTTTTTGAATGTGAGAGTGCTACAGATGGTACAGAATTTTCATGTTATGTTTATTGGGGAAATAGGCTTATTTGTAATTCTTTAATCACCTCATTTAATAAAGATAATGTAAAGAGTATTTGCGCCTTTATTGACAATATTAATTAGTAATCAGTATGTCGCAACCTGTGTAACAGCGTTAAGATTAAGCATTGAAAACGAATAGGATTTTGCTTTGTTAAAAACAGTCTCAACTCAGTCAAGTTACACAAAAGTTACACGCACTTGTTTTGGTGAATATAACTATATGATTTATAACGGTTTTTTAATAGAGTAACTATTGAGTGGGAATAATCACTCTTACAAATTCAATGAAGTTTTGGCGTAAAGGAAATCCCCAACTTCTTGGCTAGTGCATCGAGTTTTTTATCTTGTGACCAAATCTTGGTATTTTCTGTAATCAGCGCAGATGCCAGCAATGCCATATCAATGGCCCCACATCCTGAGTCTTGCAGATCATGGCTTTCTATCAGCGTCATGATCTCTCGCGTGGTTGCAGTTTTTACTGTTTGTAATTTATCTAGATATTCCAAAGTTTTGTGTCGTGGGGCAGGTGGTGAGCCGCACGCTATTTCCAAAATAACCAACGGGTGACTCAGCACTTGGTCATTGGTGAGCAAATAGACGAGGCTCAAATTGCTTTGTCTGAAGTGACCGACCCAAACAGATGTATCGACAAGAATCATGGCAAGTTTTACTGTTTAACTTGCCTTCTTGGGATGGTTTGCATTTTTGGAGCTTTGCCTCCCAAAGCGGCAAGACGTTTGGCTGACTCCACCCGAATAAATACCTTCAACGCTTCACGAAACAGATCAGATTTGTCTACGCTGGGCTCGATGATCTCTAGCGCTTGGGCATAAAGTGCATCGTCAATGGTGACAGTTGTTCGCATATCAAACTCCTCATTTGAATCAAATTTGATGCAGTTTATCATCAAATTTGATTCGGCAAAAGAGTTGAGATTGAATCTGCAGTCAAGGTTTATTCGGGAGCCGCATATTACAAAGAGATAAAGCGATTTTGTTCGATACCCTCTAACATTCTTGTGAGCATCAGTAAACATCTATCGTTTACTCATCACTTATAGAACCCACTTTTAACTTTTGAACAGGACGCAAATGACCACGACTTTCTTAATCACAGGCGCTAACCGCGGAATCGGCCTTGAGATGACGCGCCAGATTTTGCAATCTGGTGATCGCCTTTACGCTGTTTGCCGAAACCCTGAAGCTGCTACTGAGTTAAAAAACCTCATTCAGGAGTCAAACGGGCGTGGTCAAGTTTTTAAGTCTGAGGCTTGTGACGAAGTTGCACTCGCAAAAATAGCCAATGAAATTGTTAGTGGTATCGATGTTGTGGTGTGTAACGCTGGTGTGATGAGCGCACGGGGTGGACTTAGTGATTCAGAGAACTCGGCTACATCTGTCTCTAAAGTTTTGATGACAAATATTGCAGGGCCTTTTTTTACTGCGCGCGCATTCCACAAAAATCTCAAACTGAGCGCAGCGCCAAGGATTTGTATTATTTCCTCGTACATGGGTAGTCAACACCACCAAGGTGCATCAGCCTATTTTTATCGCGCGTCTAAAGCGGGTGCTAACAACATCATGGTGACGTTGTCGAATGAACTCAAAGCCGAAGGCATCACAGTCGCTTCTTTCCATCCAGGCTGGGTGAAGACTGAAATGGGTGGAAGTGGTGCGGATATCACCCCTAAAGAGAGTGCTTCAGGACTCATAAAGCAGTTTCAAGCGTTGAAAATTTCCAATACAGGGACTTTTCTCAATTACGACGGAAAGTCATTACCACTTTAGTATTGTCATGAGCTCCTCATAATTTGTCTCTTTAATAGGTACTTATTAAGGATTTACCGCTTAGAAATCGTCTTGCTTTGGGCGATAGTCTGACAAGTTATTTATACAGGGGATGCCATGCTGAGTTTGAACATAAACGGCGCTAACCACAGCGTTGACGTAGAACCCGAAATGCCTTTGTTGTGGGTCATTCGGGAACAACTTGGGTTGACGGGAACCAAATTTGGTTGCGGTATTGCGCAGTGCGGTGCTTGTACGGTGCATGTGAATGGTGAGCCTGTTCGGTCTTGCTCACTTCCAGCCTCTGCCGCTGTTAATCAAAAAATTACAACGATTGAAGGTTTGAACAAAGATTCAGCGCATCCGGTTCAATTGGCTTGGAAAGCGTTGGATGTTCCTCAGTGTGGCTATTGCCAATCAGGGCAAATTTTGGCTGCAGCTTCCTTGCTAAAGCGTATTCCTAAACCTACAGACAAAGACATTGATGAAGTAATGACCAATATCTGTCGTTGCGGAAGTTATCAACGTATTCGCGCAGCTATTCATATGGCAGCTGGAACGGGCAAGGACATTGGTTCTGTCATCCATTACATAGCGCCTGGGGCTGGTACATCCTCGAGCAATGTGACTCTCAATACTAATCTTTGAGGCTACTATGACTTCCACTACGCAATTAAAAAATGTATCTAACGGTGTCTTGACCCGACGTCAGTTTGTAGTTTCTTCAGCTATGGCGTCGGGTGGCTTGGCTTTAGGGTTTCACTTCCCAGCAGCCGCCCAATCTAACGAGCTATCTACCCTCGGTGGAAGCGAAATCAATGCATGGGTCGTGGTTCGACCCGATGACAGCTGTGTGATTCGCATTGCACGCGCTGAAATGGGGCAGGGTACGCATACCGGTCTTGCACAGTTGGTGGCTGAAGAATTGGAATGTGACTGGTCCAAAGTCAGTCTTCAAACATTCACACCTGGACAAAACTTGGCGCGCAAAAGAGTTTGGCGAAATATGTCTACGGGGGGTAGCCGAGGTATTCGTGAATCACAGGAATATGTACGCCAAGGAGGAGCGGCTGCTCGCATCATGCTTTTACAAGCGGCCTCAGCTGAGTGGAAAGTTCCTGTTGGCGAATTAAAAGTTGAAAAAGGTATCGTGTCGCATGCTGCTTCAGGTAAGACGACGAGCTATGGCAAGTTGGCTGCACAAGCCGCTTTGCTTCCCGCGCCTGATCCAAAATCTTTTTCGCTAAAAAACCCAAAGGATTGGAAATTACTGGGTAAATCGCCTAACCGCTTGGACACCGCGCCCAAAGTCAATGGAACTATCAAATATGGAATAGATACCGCATTGCCCGGCATGCAATATGCGGCGATCAAAGCATGCCCCGTATTTGGTGGAAAGTTAGTAAGTTTTGATGCAACCAAAATTTCCAAGCGCAGGGGAATCAAAGCGGTTGTCCGCGTAGACGATGAATCGGTCGCCGTAGTGGCTGATAGTTTTTGGCGCGCCAAGTCCGCGCTTGAAGTGTTACCCATCAAGTGGGACTTTGGTGCCAATGCCAAAGAGTCAAGCGCCTCTATTGCTAAACGCCTCAAAGAAGGACTTACATCAACCGAGAACGTATTTGCTGATATTGATATCGGCAATGTAGGCGAAGCGATACAAGGCGCTACCAAGAAAATTGAAGCTGTATACGGCACGCCATTTGTTTCACATGCTTGTATGGAGCCGATGAATTGCACTGCGCGCGTAACTGCAGATCGTGCTGAAGTTTGGGTCTCTACTCAAAATGCAGAAGCAGCTTTAGCCGCAGTTGCAGCGGTGACAGGGCTACATATTGAAAAATGCGAGGCCTACAACCCACCTTTAGGCGGAGGATTTGGTCGACGAGGTGGTACCCAAGACTATGTGCGTCAAGCCGCTTTGATCGCTAAGCAATTTCTCGGAACGCCCATCAAGTTGATTTGGACCCGTGAAGAAGACATGAGCCATGACTTTTTCCGTCCAATTGGTCAATGTCGATTGGTTGCAGGCTTGAATAATCAGGGCGATTTAGTCGGCTTGCATTTGCGTGTCTCTGGTCAGTCGATCAATGCTTTTGTGGCTCCACACAACATCGTTGACGGTAAAGATCGGCGTCAATTACAAGGGTATTGGAAAGATGCGGGTGAGGCCCAATTGGGTTACACCGTACCTAACTTGCGCGTGGAGTACGCCATGCGCAATACCCACGTTCCAGTCGGACCTTGGCGTGGTGTGAATACCAACCAGAATGCGATTTACTTAGAGTGTTTTATGGATGAGGTGGCACGTGCTGCTGGTAAAGATCCATTGGCATTTAGACGCAGTTTGATTACGAACCATCCAAAGCATTTGGGTGTGCTTGATGCTGCAGCTGACAAATCAGGTTGGAATTCACCCCTGCCTGCTGGTAGGTTCAGAGGAATTGCTCAATTCATGGGTTACGGAAGTTATACGGCTGCAGTCGCAGAAGTATCCATCAAAGGCAACGACATTCGCGTGCATCGCTTGGTGCTAGCGACTAACTGCGGTCATGCTGTCAACCCAGTGCAAATTGCTTCTCAGATTGAAGGTTCCGTCGCCTACGGCATGGATTCATTGCAAGCCGAATCGTCTATCAAAGATGGGCGCATTGTTGAGAAAAACTTTGACACCTATCCGATTGCGCGGATGTACCAAATGCCAAAAATCGAATCGGTGATTGCACCCACCTATGACTTCTGGGGTGGAGTAGGTGAGCCCACCATTTGCGTAGTGGCGCCAGCGATATTGAATGCGATTGCTGCTGCGCGTGGCGGCAAACCTGTGCGTATGTTGCCTCTCAAAAACGAGGGCTTGCGCTTGGTATGAACCTTCGCCGACGCTTGTTATGGGCGCTCGGCTTGGGGTGGGGCTGGGGCGCGACACCTGCGCTATTTGCGCAGCATGTTTCGCAGGAAGAGTTGCTGCGACCCTATGTGGGTATCAATTCTGCGCAAAAAGGGCGAGTCAAATTAGAGATTGCCCGATTAGCGGACAACGGTTTCAATGTTCCCTTAAAGGTATCGGTCCAAAGCCCTATGACAGCACAAGACCATGTGCGCCGCTTGTTGCTTTTGTCTAACCGCAACCCTAGGCCTTTGATGGCTGGTTTTGAATTTGGACCCGGTTCAGACCAAGTGCTTATTTCTACGCGCGTTCGACTGGGTGGTTCTCAAACTGTCTATGCCTTAGCGCAAACTTCCGACGGCATCTGGTGGCTGGATACGGCCGAGGTGGAAGTGACTGAATCTGCCTGCTTGGACCAAACATGATGCATTCACGTTTGCAAATTATTCCTGCCAAGCGGCCTAGCCAAATGACAACGGTGCGCTTGTTGATTCGTCACCCTATGGAGACGGGCTTTCGTTTCGAGGTGAATGGCTCGGCAGTCACTAAGAATGTGATTCACACGCTGACCGCACTGTTCGACGGCAAGCCAGTGTTCAAGGCTACTTTGGGCTCTGGTGTTTCGGCTGATCCGTTTCTGGAGTTTCAAGTGCGCACGCCACAAAGTGGGGAACTGCTTTTGCAATGGCAAGACGACGCGGGTGAAACAGGCGAAGCAAAGGCGCTTATCTCATTGCCGGGTTGAAGGCCCCTCAAGCGGCATGCCTTGGGCGCGGGTTTTTAAATACAACTCAAGTTGTCTTAAACGTATATCTTGTTGCGCTGGAACTTGCGCTTGTACGCCTGAATAGCAAGCCCTGATGCGTCTTTCTATCGAACCTAAACCCTGCCAACTGATGCGGTATGCGGGAAAGCCAGTTGGGTGGCCTGCCGTAATTTTTTGTGCGCGCATAGATGCCCCGACTTTGCCATCGTGGCATTGCTGGCAAGAGAGATTCATTTGGCCGAGTCGGGTTTTGAAAAGCCTTTCTCCGTCCGCTAAGTTTTGTTTCCAAATAGCGGAGTGCGATTGTTCAGTTGGAGGAGCGATGTTTATGGAAAGTTGCCGAGCAGAATCGTTTAAGAACGTACTCAACTCCAAAGTTGGGTTGTCATCGTTGGTGAAAGGGTGAGTAGGCGCAGATGCAAGTGCAGATGCAGTTGCAGATCCAGACGCAGAGTGAGTTTTATCAACCCTTTGACGACATACCGAAATTTGGTCTTCTAGGTTGATCAATTTTTGCGAAGCGTCTAATTTTGGAAAATTAGGAACTGCTTTCACAACCTTTTCAAGCACATGACACGAAGTGCAATCTTTCTCCCACTTGCGCTTTCCTTCGTCGATCCAAAGCCCAATGGGATTCATAGCATTGGCAGATTGCAATTGCGCTAACCCAGCGGCAGCGGGTACTTGGGTGGTTGTTGCGTTGTCTTTTGTTGCAAATGGCACTTGCGTAAAAGTGGTCAGCGTATCCACAACAGCATCAATTTGCTTTTGCGTTAGCAAATTCTGTGACCGAGCGGGTAGGTTGATTCTCTCGGTGCTTCCGTAAGGCGGCATCAAGGTATCGGGGTGGATAACACGGGCATCCACAACCCATTGACGCAGTTGTTCCTTGTTATAGCGCGCTCCTACACCTTGCAAGGAGGGACCAAAATTCCCTTGCAAAGTCAATCGATTCGCGCTTTGGGTGCTTTCCTTCCAAGCAGGAATCTCATGGCAAGACACGCAATTGCCGGTGGTCCTGTCAGCCATGATGCGCAAGCCTTCAGATGCTTCGATGGGCTGAGCAATTAGGCTTTTACAGCTCAACAAACAAAAAACAACCGCAATCCATCCGCCAATCTTTTTCAGTTGCAGTGGATTACCTATCCGCATGGCTTAAAAGCTATAACCCGCTTCCATTTCGCGGCGGATTTTGTAGGCGTGAGTGGTAGTGTCCATGGCCACATCGTCCCAACTCAGGCTTTGACCTTTGGCAACAGGACGCACCACTTTGACACCATGGGCTAGACCTAGAGGCAAGCCGCCCATCTTTTTAGACGTAGCCGCGGGTAGTAATTTGCCCCACACGGTGTAACCGCCTTCCCCATCGAGCAATTCGCCGGGTTTCAGATCGCGTTTAGCAGTTGCCACCACATCGGCATTCCAGTGTGTTGCAACGCCCGTAGGTTCATTTCGTAAAGCAACACTTGCCACGCTAACACCGACTTCTAGACCGATCAAATGCCAGCGTTTGTAAAGCGTGAAATAGCGCCCCGATGGATCGGTATGCGCGTTGTATTCTTCAAAACAGTTTTTGATGTAGTCGGTTTCGGCTTCTACCGTCACCCACACACCCATACGGATGTCGTAAGGAATTTGTCGGCCGTCTGCTTCTAATGAAGAGATGACTTCCACCATGCCTTTTCGTTCCAACACGCCACCTTCAGAAATAGGGCGCGTGACGTAAGGAATATCTTCCACGCTCGCAGGCGGATACAACAAACCGTTACTGGGCACGCCCAAACCTGTGGCATTGGAAACAGCCGTGCTTTCAATCGATGGCTTGGACCCATCTAAAAAACTGTTGAACATTTTGGGGTTCAAACCACCACGCGCTGCTTGCTCTGGGGTTAAGCCGTAATAGCCCCAGACAGTCTCTGGTGTGGATTCACAAAAGTGTGGCAACCACTTGTGACCGCGCCCAGCTGCCACCACGGGAAAGCCGCAAGTGCGGGCCCAATCGACCAAATCGCAAATCAAGGCGGGCTGGTCACCAAATGCGAGTGAATACACCACGCCTGCAGCTTGCGCGCGTTTGGCTAGAAGTGGGCCACAAAACGCATCGGCCTCCACCGTCACGTTGACCACGTGTTTGCCATGTGCAAAGGCTTCCAAAATGTGGTCCACAGCATGGTGTGGTGAGCCAGTGCACTCCACCACGATGTCAATAGCAGGGTGACGCACCAAGCTTTGCCAATCATCCGAAATGCAAGTACTGCCTTCTTTGATGGCTTGGTCCAAGGATGTGGCTTTTATTTTGTCTGGGTTCCAGCCCACGCGCGCGAGGTTGGTGCGTGCGGCGTCAGGTGATAAATCTGCAATACCGACTAGATGCACGCCAGGTGTTTTCGGAATTTGTGCCAAATACATGGAGCCAAATTTGCCAGCACCAATCAGACCAATGCGAATAGGCCGGTTCTCTGCTTGGCGTTGTAAGAGCTTGGCGTGCAAATTCATGCGGCAACCTGCATTTCTTCCAAAGAAGTTTCCATGGCGCTTGCTGGCATGCCATTGGCCCATGGCAAATCGACGGGGTAGTCTTTGATCAAACAATCATCGGGCAAACAATCGATGGGCGTGAAATCTCTGTGCGCGATGTATTCGGGGCGTTTGTGTCTGCGAATGTGGTTGGAGACGGCGCACAAACTCAGGTAAACGCTAACCCTGTTCCACGGCGAGAGGTTGCTGGTAGAGGCATGGACCAAGCAGCTGTGGAACAAGATCATCGAGCCAGCAGGGCCGGTGGGGCTGACGATGCCACCTTTTTTGTCGCCAGCGCGTTGCACCAATTGCGTGATGAGGTCGTTGTCAACTGTCCAAAGTGGGTAACTGGTGGTGGTGAGGTCATGTTTGGCATCGACCACGCCTTTTTTGTGGCTTCCGGGTATGAACATCAAGGGGCCGTTGAATTCATTGACATCGTCTAAAAAGATGGCGACGTTCATAGCGCGCTCGGTGGGCATCATGTCGTCGTTGAGCCAAGTGCCGTAATCTTGATGCCATTGCCACACATCGCCTTCAAACGCCATCTTGCCGTTGATTTTGAATTGGTGCATGTAGAGCTTTTCCCCAAACAATTCTTCGACTGGGTCCACCATGCGGGGGTGACGCGCCAATTTGGCGAAGGGTTTGCTGTACATGTGTGCAGCAAAGTTGGTGCGCACCGCTTGGCTGCCTTTTTCGCGCACGTTGTAGGCTTCCTGCCGGCTGTACAACTCGGGCACGGCGTCTACCAAATTTTGTGTTTCTTGCGGGCTGAAAAGGCTTGGGAAAAACAAATAACCGTGTTCGTCAAAGTGTTGGCGTTGTTCTGGGGTAAGTTGCATGGTGTGTCTCCTTCAATTTAGTCAGAAGCATCCTACAATAGCCGATTCAGGTAATTTACGGATAAAAGACTATACAAATGGCAAAAGAAGAAATGATCGAGATGAAGGGTGTCGTCAACGAGGTGTTGCCCGACTCGCGTTATCGCATCACCCTTGAGAACGGTCACTCGCTGATTGCATACACCGCCGGAAAAATGCGCCTGCACCGCATCCGCATTATTGAAGGCGACAAAGTCACCGTAGAACTCTCTCCTTACGACATGAACAAAGCCCGTGTGACGTTCCGCCACATCGAAGGCAAGGCGCCCAATACAGGGCCTGCCGCTAAGCGCAAGTTTTAAGTGGCCTAGCGGTCCACCTACCGCATGTCTGAGCAAGATGCGAACTTCATGCAACTGGCGTTGGCGCAAGCCAAACAGGCTTTTTTAGCTGGCGAGGTTCCTGTCGGTGCCGTGGTGGTCAAAGATGGCCAAGTCATCGCTTCTGCCCATAACGCGCCTTTAGGTCAAAACGACCCCACCGCCCACGCCGAAATCAATGTCCTGCGCCTTGCTGCCCAATCCATTGGCAATTACAGGCTAGAAGACTGCACCCTCTACGTCACCTTAGAGCCGTGCGCCATGTGCAGCGGCGCTGCCATGCATGCACGCCTTGCGCGTGTGGTCTACGGCGCCACCGAACCAAAAACCGGCGCTGCGGGTTCGGTACTGAATCTGTTTGACAACCCACAACTCAACCACCAAACGCAAGTGACAGGCGGGGTGATGGCAGTGGAATGCGTGCAGGTGTTACAAAGCTTTTTTGAAATGCGCCGAGCGCAGAAGAAGACGGAAAAGTCTGCCAACAACATCCAACCTTATTGAAATCCTATCTGTCCTATGGCACATATTTACATTTACTCCCCCAGCGGCGCAGTGCGCGATAAGCAGGCTTTTAAACGTGGCCTTGGTCGCTTAAAAAAACTGGGGCACGTTGTTGAGGTGGATGCAGACGCGCTCAGCACCAGCACACGTTTCGCGGGCGACGACGCTACCCGATTAGCGGCCATCCATCGTGCGGCAAGCAGCGGCGCCGACGTGGCGTTGATTAGCCGTGGCGGATATGGTTTAACTAGGATCTTGCCGGGTATCGATTACAAGAAGGTAGCCAAAGCGGTTCAAAAAGGTACGCGATTTGTAGGTTTGAGCGATTTCACCGCTTTTCAAAATGCTTTGTTGGCCAAAACAGGTGCCTATTCCTGGGCGGGCCCCGCTTTAGGTGAAGACTTTGGTCAAGAACATCCAGACGACATCATGGAGGCGTGCTTTGACGACATGCTGAGCGGGCAGGGCGAAGGGGCAGGATGGCGCTTGTCTACTTCTTGCGCCAAAGCCTTGTCGCATAAGCGAGAGGGCGTTTGGGCGCAAGACGCAGTTTTATGGGGTGGCAATTTGTCGGTGCTGGTAAGTTTGCTGGGCACGCCTTATTTCCCGCAAGTTAAGGGCGGCGTTTTGTTTTTAGAAGATATCAGCGAACAGCCATACCGTATCGAGCGCATGCTCACCCAGTTGTTGCATGCTGGCGTTCTGGCTCAGCAAAAGGCAGTGGTTTTGGGTCAGTTCACCCAATACAAACTAAATCCGCATGACAAAGGTTTTAAGTTGCAAAGCGTTGTCCAATGGTTGCGCAGTCAAATTAAAACGCCTGTGTTGACTGATTTACCGTTTGGTCACGTACAAACCAAGGTGTGTTTGCCAGTTGGTAAAAAAGTGAGCTTGGTTGTTGAGGATCGTGAAGCTTTGATTTTGTGGGCGCATCACGCGCATTCTTAAAAATAGATTTAGTGCTTTTCAACTGCCATCTTTAGTTGAGGCTTGATAAGCTATCTTTGATTTAACTTCATACGATGTATATTATGTTAAGTTAATAAAGAAGATCGGAAAGATGATTTCTACCGTGTTTACTGCTGGCTCTCCTTTGCCTCGAGCGCCTCTGTAAATACTCTGATGTATTGAGCGCTTAATTTTTTGTCTTTGGAGAGCGCCATATCTAAAGCGGTTTGCCCATCTTGGTTTTGCAAGTTCGGATCGGCGCCTTCTTCCAACATAAGTTTTACCGCCATGTGCGACGCGTAATAGGCAGCCATCATCAATGGCGTAGTTCCATTCGGGCTCTCTGCGTCAATGTAGGCATCGTTGTCTATCAGTAAGCGCATCATGGCTGTATGGCCTTTACTAGCTGCGTAATGCAATGGTGTCCAGTTGGGTCGGTTAATTGAGGCGCCCGCTTCAATCAGCAGATTGGCTGAAACGAGATCGTTGGCGTTAGCAGCCAACATCAAGGCAGTCTCATCGGCTGTATTGGCGGCGTCAACCTGAATGCCAGGTTGTTTGAGTAGAAAAGCAACT